>Ga0180301_10004433_pt1 | contig 10844 bp, 8 predicted proteins | sample GuaBasSediGuay16_FD_121797 | JGI IMG/M metagenome (GOLD analysis project Ga0180301, IMG submission 121797) | Subseafloor sediment microbial communities from Guaymas Basin, Gulf of California, Mexico - Guay16, Core 4569-2, 12-15 cm | ecosystem: Environmental > Aquatic > Marine > Hydrothermal... | reverse complement strand
TGCTTGACTCTGAGCTGGAGTTAAAGAGGATAAGGCACTTCATTGCAGTAGGAGGACATATGCGTCTTACTGCGACCAAAATTGGCGGGAAAGAGGAGGAAATGTACAAAATAATAGAGAAGCACCAATTCGAAGATTTTGTATTTGACATTCAACATCTATCCGTCGAAGATCTCGTCTCCCGGTTACAGATATCCTATAATGATGCAGAGGGCCTTTTAACGAGCCTTCTCACCTATCTCATCTTTTTCGAAAGAACCTCTGCGAACCAGATAATTATACCCAACGTGAGTATAAGAGAAGGCATGCTGGTAAATATGACAATGGGTCCCGATCCTCTAGTTAAGAGGGAGTTTTATTCTCAGATAATAGCTTCTGCTGTAGGTATAGGAAGAAAATACCATTTTGATGAAAATCACGCCACTCATGTAGCTTCTTTGGCTTTGAAGCTTTTTGACAATTTAAAAGAAGAACACGGAATGATTCCCCATGCCCGTCTCCTCCTGGAAGTTTCTGCTATACTCCACGATATAGGCTCTTATGTGCGATTCTCGGGACATCACAAACACGGCCAGTATCTGATAAACAACTCTGAGATTTTCGGATTAAATCGTGATGATGTAAAAATCATTTCAAATGTTGTACGCTATCACAGAAAGGCCATGCCTTCCTCGGCTCATTCGAGCTACACTTCCCTGCCATGGGAAGATCGAATAAGAGTACTTAAGCTCTCGGCAATGTTAAGGGTAGCCGATGCTCTCGATAGAAGTCATACCAGACGGATAGGCAATCTTAATATTGAGAAGACAAAGGATGAGGTAATTTTAAAGTGCGACTGCCAAGGCGATATTTCTCTCGAGCGGCTGGCCCTTTCTGCAAAAGGAGCCATGTTTGAAGAAGTTTTCGGATTAAAAGTTGTTCTGGTCTGAATTAGGGCATGAATCTGCAGGAATATTCTGTAGCTACTTCTCTGTGAGGAAGTATTTATGAAAGTGGGAGATTTTTTTAACCGTGAATTAAGCTGGATAGAGTTTAACCGGAGAGTTTTAAGCGAGGCTCTACTCGATACAAATCCTCTCTTGGAAAGGCTAAAGTTTCTCTATATTGTTAGTACTAATTTTGATGAGTTCTTCATGATTCGAGTAGCCGCTATAAAGCGGGTATCACGGCAGAGCGCCCGCTCTATCTGCCCTACCGGCATTACCCCCTCCAGGGAACTGGAACTGATTTCTCAAAAGGTTCATGAAATTGTTAATGAACAGTACCGTTGTCTTCAGGAGGAGATTCTCCCCGGTCTGGCTAAAAACGGTCCTGTGTATACAAAACCAGGAGCATACACCGATCAGCAGAGCCGATTTGCGCAGAACCTCTTTGACAGTGAAATTTTTCTTTCCCTGACGCCGGTACGAGTAGAACCGGAAAAAGGATTTCCCTTTACTACAAACCTGCGTCTACATATTTTATTTCTTCTGGAACCGATATCAGCTCAGAGAAAGGAGAAGAGGAAATATTGTCTGGTTCCGATTCCTCCGGCTCTGGAGAGAGTGTACTGGCTTCCCAATGTGGGAGGAAGAGCGTGCTTTACTCTTCTGGAAGACATAATAATAGCAAATGCGGGCAAGCTCTTTCTCGGATATAATATAAAAGATTACACCATTTTTAGAGTAACACGGGATGCAGATTTAAGTGTGGACGAAGAACGGGATGAAGATTTTGTGGAAGCCATGGAAGAGGTTCTGGTAAACAGAAACTTAAGCACACCTGTGAGGCTTGAAATTTTAAAAGGGGCTGAGGAGTTAAAAAATTTGCTGGTAAGTGCTTTAAAATTGGACTCAGAGGATGTGTACGAGCTATCTGGCCCGATAGACCTGAAAGGATTTAAAAGTCTTGTGCTTGCATCCGGATTTGATTATATCAGGTTTGAAGAGTGGCAGCCTGTCAAACCTGCAAGTTTCAAGGATGATATAAGCCTATGGGACAATATAAAAAGTGAAGACCTCCTGATTCATCACCCATACGAATCTTTCGAACCGGTAGTAGCACTGGTTAACGAAGCCGCAAGAGACCCTGCGGTTATTGCAATAAAGATGACTCTGTATCGTACAAGCGGTAAGTCTCCGATTGTAAAAGCATTAAGTGAAGCTGCAAAAAACGGGAAACAGGTTACTGTGGCGGTAGAGCTTAAGGCAAGATTTGACGAAGAGAGAAATATCGGATGGGTAGAACATCTGGAGAGAACCGGAGCAATTGTGATTTATGGAATAGCTCATTTAAAAATTCATGCAAAAACCCTCCTTATCTTTCGCCGGGAGCGACATGGTATCATACGATACATGCATATCGGTACAGGCAACTATAATGATAAGACGGCAAGGTATTACGTAGATATAGGGTACTTTAGTGCCAGCGAAGAGTTAACCTACGAACTGGGCTTATTCTTTAATGCAATAACCGGTTATTCTTCTGTACCCAATTTGAAAAAACTCATAATGGCGCCTTCAGGAATGAAAGAGAAATTGATCCACTTTATCGAAAGAGAAATAGAAAATGCTAAAAATAACAACCCCGCTCTTATCATGTTAAAAATGAACAACATTGCCGATGTTGATATGATAAATGCTCTTTACAGAGCCTCCCAGGCAGGTGTAACCGTTAAGATTAACATCCGGGGAGTGTGTATGCTCGTACCGGGAAAAGAGGGTTTAAGCGAAAATATCTCGGTTATAAGTATTATAGACCGTTTTCTCGAACATTCAAGAATATACTACTTCTACAATAACGGTGAGAGAAATGTCTACCTGGGCAGTCCCGATTGGATGCCTCGAAATCTGGAGAGAAGAATTGAGTTGATGTTTCCGGTTGAGCAGGAAAATCTCAAAAACAGGATAATAAAGATCCTTGAAGCCTATTTTAAGGATAATACAAAGGCTTTCCGGTTGTTTGAAAACGGCAGCTATGTGCTTAAAGAACCTGCTCCGGGAGAAAAGGTTTTTAGAGCCCAGGAGCATTTCTACAATGAAGCAAGACAAGCTTCAATGGCTGCACGCTCTTCTACTAAAAGGGAGTTTGTAGTCAGACGCACTCCGCTGGAAAATGTTTGAGTACCTGTGGGATATGAACAAGTTGTTGGCAATAGACGCCGGAAACTCTCACATAAGAGCCCCTGTCTGAATGAAAGCAAATCTTCGGACACCGTTTCTTCAATTACTGTATTTTTTTAGATACTTCTCCATCAATTCAAGAGTTTCATCCTTACATTCTCCGCACACTGTACCGATTTTTGTATGTTCCTGAAGCTCCTCGTAAGTCTTTACTCCCTCCATGATGGCGTTTTCTATCTCCCCCTCTGTAACTTCCATACAACTACAGACAATTCTATCTTTCCTTCGTTCAATCTTATCTTCCATCCCTTGCTTTTCGTAATAGTCCTCTATGGCTGCACGCAGGGCTTTATCTCCTAAGACCGAACAGTGTATTTTATGTTCCGGAAGTCCGCCCAGTTTTTGAGCGATATCCCTGGGTGATACATGGTATGCCTCTTCCAGGGTCATCCCCTTTACCGCTTCCGAAAGCATCGAGGTGCTGGCTATAGCACTGGCACATCCGTATGTTTTCCACTTGCAATCTGTTATTCTCCCGTCCTCAACCTTGATCACCATGAGCATTTGATCTCCACACTTTATATTACCTGCAAGTCCTTCCCCGTCAGCTTGATAGGATTCCTCATCTTCGAGGATATTCCTGGGATTCATAAAGTGATCTTTAACGATATCAGAGTAGACCCAATCAAGCTTCTTTGTCATTTTATACCTCCTGCATAAACCGATGACATTCTCCTTATCTTAAGTATTATGTGCGGTAACTTCTCCAGAACGTAATCCACATCTTCTTCGGTATTTTCTCTTCCCAGACTGAAACGAATTGAACCGTGGGCATACTCGGCTCCCAGTCCGGTTGCCACAATCACATGGGATGACTCCAGTGATCCCGTTGAACATGCAGAACCTGTTGATACCGCAATCCCCTCAAGATCCAAGTAAAGAAGAATAGCCTCTCCCTCTGCTCCCATGAAAGAAACGTTCAGAGTTCCCGGAAGGCAATCTGTGGCATGGCCATTTATATGAACGTCGGGGATCCTCTCCAGTATCCCCTGTTTAAGCCTGTTTTTAAGTCTTTTAAGCCTCTCTATCTCCTCGGGAAGCTCCTGAGCTGCCAGTTCTACCGCTTTCCCCAATCCGATAATGCCTTGAGTGTTGAGTGTACCGGCCCTGCGGCTGAACTCCTGATGTCCGCCGTGAATCAGATTGCAGAAAGGTGCACCCTTTTTTACATAGAGGATTCCTATTCCCTTAGGACCGTATAGTTTATGCCCGGAGAAACTTAAAAAATCTATGTTAAGCTCTCGTACATTTACAGGCACCTTACCCAGTGCCTGCACTGCATCTGTATGAACGAGAGCTCCACTGGCATGAGCTATTTCTGCAACTTTTTTAATGTCCTGAATAGTACCTATCTCATTATTTGCCATTATCACCGAAACCAGTGCCGTGTTCTCCGATACGGCATCGTTTAGTTCCTGTAAATCGATCTTCCCCTCTCTGTCTACACTCAAGTAAACCGCAGGAATCCCTTCACTCTCAAGAAATTTTACCGTATTAAGCACGCTCGGATGTTCTATCTGGGTGGTCACTATCTCTCTTCTGGAAGCAGGACAGAGTTTACAGGCTGTTTCTCTGCAGGTTACCAGCTTGAGAACGGTGTTGTTTGATTCGGAACCTCCGCCTGTAAAAATTATCTCTTCGGGGGATGCTCCGAGAAAATCTGCCACCAGTCGACGGCTGTTTTCCACCCTCTCATGTGCTTCTCTTCCAAATGAATGCATACTCGAAGGATTACCGTACAGATCAAAGCACTCAATAAGTGTTTTTTTAACTTCCGGATGGAGGGGCGTCGTGGCGTTGTTATCCATATACACTCTTTTTGTGCTCATGATACCTTCCTTTCTTTTTTGTAGTAGCCCATGACCTGGGCCAGTGTTTTTGATTTTAAAAAATCATCTATGTGATTTTGAAACTCCTTCCACAGCTTTCTCGAGCCGCATTTGCTGGTTCTATCGCAACTGAGCGGATCGAGTATACAGCTCGGTGAGGCCAGCGGACCTTGCACTGCATCGAGAATATCATAGATAGTCAGCTCTTCGGGTGTCCGTGCAAGTCTGTATCCCCCAACCGGACCCCTTGTACTTTGTACGATTTTGCTCCTCTTCAATAAATTAAAAATATTTTCAAGATATTTCTTGGATATTTTCTCTTTTTCTGCAATATTCCCGATAGATACAAGTTGCTTGTCCGCGCTGAGTGCTATTCTGACAAGAGCTCTGATTGCGTATTCCGCCTTTGTAGATATATTTATCATGCTTTTCCAGCCTTTACTTTCAAAATCTTTGACAACGGCAGTGAAGCTCGATTAGCGAGCTCACTATCCAGCTCTACTACACCTGAAAGACTTTCAAGAGATCTCAATACGCTTCCTGCATTGATACGTTTCATGCTAGTGCAAACAGTAAGAAAAGAGGCGGGTATGGGGTTACATTCGGGATTAAGGCTCTTTATCCTGTAACCAAAATCTCGTTCGGTTGCATAGATTATCTCATCGGCACCTGACTCGAATGCGAAGTTAAGTAATTCCTCCGTATCACCGGTAAAGTCAGATAAATCAGTTACAGCCTTTGAACAGTGGGAATGGGATGCAACAGGCGCATGGGGATGTTTCCTTTTCTTCTCGACTATATCTTCAGGAAGGATTCTCATATGCACAGGGCAGAAGCCCGGATAGGAGATAATGTTTCGTGCTGTAACCTCGGAGAGCCTTAGACCGGTATATTTATCGGGCAAAAAAATAATCTCTCTCTCCGGAGGTATATCTCTTAATATATCGTTCCTGAGTGTTTCTGCATAACAAAGATGGCTCCTTGCCTTCTCCCTCGCATTGGTCTTGATAGAGGCTAAAACCAGAGCATTGGGATACTTGTTTTTTAAAGTTTGAAGCTCTTTTCCAGAAACCATATCTGCCATGGGACATTCTGCATCTCTCTCGGGCAGGAGCACAGTCTTTTGCGGGACGAGAAGTTTAATATTCTCACCCATAAACCGTACACCGCAGACTATAATTACATCCGCATCCGTTTGAATGGCCTTCATGCATAATTGAAGAGAGCTGCCTGTAAAGTCTGCAATCTCATGGACTTCCGGATTTACGAAATTATGTGCCAGAACAACCGCCTTTTGCCTTTCCTTTACCCTCTCTATTCTGTCTGCAAGATTCCGATCAATAAAACCCATTATTCCTACCTGATTTGTGTAGAATATAATTTAAATTACCTTTAATGTCAAGTACCAATTAGATAGAGCCACCGGGATTTTGCCTACAGGGCGGGTACCATCCCCTCTTGAATATGGATTCCATAAACTCACACGTGTCCCGGTTAAGGGCTTCCCCTGTTGTAAATCTTGAGGTTCAGGGGTTCCCCAGTATGCACACTTTCCAAGGCGCTCCTGCAGATTAAGGCTGTCTTAATATAACAAGAGCGTTATCTTCGGCTCCGGCGATGAAGACATCCTTTCCCTCGGGAGAAAGGGCAATTCTTCGAGCACTATCCAATCCGTCTACTCCGTTTATTCCATCCGTAATCGTGCCAATAAATGTAAGCATTCCCGTCACTCCATCCCTCGAAAAAACCGATACAGAATCATCACCACCACCCGTTGCATAAACCTCCTCGCCGTCCCATGATACGGCTACATCCTGTGCGTAGTAAAGGCCATCCACACCACCCACACCGTCTTTCCATATGGCAGTCCAGATGAAATTACCGCTTACTCTATCTCTTACAAACAGAGTAACCGAGTTGTCGTAGTAACCTGTTATGTAGAGATGTTCACCCCCGGAGGAGAGAGCTATGCCGGAGGGTGCGTTGAGTCCATCGACCCCTCCAACTCCATCCGTAAAGGAGTAGCTGAACTCAAGCTCTCCTGTATCCAAGTTGCGGGAAAATACAATCAAAGTATCGCTCTCCCGGCAGGCAACATATACATGTTCTCCGTCGGGTGAAAGGTGAACCCTCACAGGTTCTAACAGCAATGAGCTGAGATCCCCCTCTGCAAATATAGTCTTAACATCCACAGGGATACCGGTCTCCCCATCGAGGGATATTATCAGTATTGAGTTCGCCTTTGCACCTACCGCATAGAGATGTGCCCCTTCCGGAGAGAATGCCACATCGTATACCCCTTCAAGACCTTCAAAATTTTCATCTGTATGCCCGATGGCTCTTATCCAATCCAACTTTCCCTCTTCATCGTTCTTTCTGAAAAAGTTTAAAGCATTGTCTTTGTAAGAGGCAGTAACAAGTAGAGAGCCAACGGGTGATGCAGCTAAAGCTATAACTCCTCCCAGTGGAATGCTTTCCAGGCTTTTCAGGCACTCTCTGAAATGCACCCCTCCGGTTTGCACATCCCGATTAAAAACTGCTATACCGTTATCACCATATCCGGCTACCATAACCATGTTTCCATCGGGAAAGCATTCCACATCTCTTGCTCCGGAGAGCCCGTCAACTCCTTCCTCCCGGTCAAAGAAAGCGGTCAGAAATGCTACTCTACCGCAAAGCAGAGGATCTACGATTTGAACAATGCGATGTTCAGACCCGGCTCTTCCTTCTTCAGATATTGCAACTATATCTATCCTGTTAACAGGTGGAAGAGTATCGCTGCTCACTGAGAGATAAGGCCCCTCTAATTCGGCTTTCCCATTTATATACCAGAAAAAGCTCGTGTTTCCGACGGTATTGATTGCCTTGGCAATACTCTCAAGCCTGTCTTCCCGAAAAACCGCCTTCCCGGATCCTTTTAATGAAATAGCTATGGGCTCAAGGTGATCGATTTGCACAATGAGCTTAAAAACCGCTCCCACACTCCCCGAGGTGTCCAGATCAAGATGGGCTTGCGTGGTGTGTTCTGCAAGAATACGAACCACTTCGGCAAGTCCTGCTACATGTTGAGCCCCATCGTAGAGATTTAGAATGAGTGTATAGTAACCCGATTGCAATCGCTCTACAGAAGTTTGAGCTTGCATGCTCGATACTTGAAACTGGAGTTCTGTTTTTTCATCGTTTTCGGATACAAGCTCCCCGGTAACTACGGGTTCGGTCAAACAGGTCTCAGGCCAATTTACCGATATCTCCAATTCGCCCTTTCCCTCTACAGGATAGAGAATCATGTGAATATCCGCCCTTTCCCGGTATTTAAGCACGACTTCCTTCTCCCCCTGAAATACTGGTGTCTTGCCGGAATTGTAACCCCTTGCAGTTATCTTCCAGTTACCCGCTTTAAGTCCCTTTATCTCGGCAATTTGCTCATTCGTCTGGAAGCTGAATCCTCTTCTTTCCGGACCATCTCCTTCTATCTCATAGTAAGATACACTTAAGTCTGCTTCCGGTGTGATTGTCCTAACCACACCTTCCTGTGTGCTTAGAAACAAAACAAGAGAACTCTTTTCCAGTCCGACAATTGCATTACACCCCAAAAAACAAAGTGCTATAAAAAGTGTTATTAGCTGTTTCACTATTTTCCTCCTCTGTTAACACATAACACAGTGAATTTACGCTTTGATTCAAAATTAATTTATATTCTGTTTGCATATCCCGGTTGTTAGGGATATAATAAAAAAAGAGTATTCTTTTTATGGAGGAGCAATGTGAAAAAAATGATCATAGGGTTATGCATTCTACTATTTTTTTGTATTACCCCTGTATGGTCTCAATTCTACGAAGACTTAACTCTTCAGGAGAGAAAAGAACTTGCAGAAGCATACTACCTGGTAGGGAAACAGTATCAACAAGTAGGGAAGAAGGAAAAAGGAGATGATTTTATTCGGATGGCCTTCCGTATTTATCCTATGCTTTCTCCTGAGACAATTAGATACCAGCCTCGCTCGGTACAAACGGCGCTTGCCCTTGCCGGTGCCTGGATGCCCAAAATTGCAGTAATACCGGCGGAAGTGGCGGCAAGAAATGCTGTTAAGTTCCAGTTTTCCCGTTTCCTGCGTGCATTTATGACGCAGGATATTGAGGTTTTAGGAGATGTGCTTGCATCTACTGTCTATTTACCCGGTATAGATAGAGGGATAAGTCTAAAAGAGGCGGAAACGGTCATAAGTAGATACCTGGAAGAAAACAACATCTCCGAGATTCCACCCTCCAGGCTCTTTGTTCTCGATAGTATCTCTGTTTCTCCTGTATCCCAGGATATATGGGAAGCATCCATAAGGCTTGCAGATAGACCTGCATTGAGGATAGACCACTACATAAATCCAGGGGAAAACAAGCAGAGGTTTTACTTTCGTCTTATAGAGAACAACTGGCTTTTATTTGCCGCAGGGAAAATTCCCGAAAGATTCGAAGCATATATCACCCCGGAAGAAAGCATCAAGAGTTCCCTGACTCAGATGATCGATGCATTTAAAAATAAAGATGCACAAAAAACGAGTTCTTTCTTTACAGATCCCTTTCAAAACATTCCCCTTGGCACTTACATAAGCAGATCCGAGCTTAAAGAAACCTTTGTGGGGTATTTTCAGGAGAACGAACTGGATATTTCTGCGTTCGATAAAATAAAAACAGAAATAGTATATGCCGATACATCTTTAAAAAGAGGTAGAATCTACAAGGCTTATATTGACTTCGGCAGCAATCCCGGTGCTAAATTGCCTTTCTGGCGCTCATTTACGGGGTATTATTTTTCTTTTGACGGAAACACAAACTCCTGGAAAATATTCGCCATTTTCTGAAGCGTCTCACATAGCCACAGGTATCAGGTAAGTAGGAAGCGAAAAGTGCGTGGAAGATTGTGAGTTTCTTACAATCTTTCACAATTTTGAATCTGTTTGTATATACCCGGCATTCTTTCGTCTCCGTATCCAAAAATCTGCATGGTGAAGAGAAATCTATATAGAGTTTTCCCGAAAGAGTGTATCTCTTCTCATAACAGCATATGCCGCATCTGTTACACAGGTCATCCCAAAATATCTTCCTATCTTCCCTTCGATTGTTAAGATATGTACGCACGGCTCGAAGCATTTTAAACCTGAATTATGCCCCACTTTATGGAATATTTGATCAGATCGGCTTTGTTGTGAAGATCGAGAGCTTTCATTATGTTGTTTTTATGCACATGCACCGTATGGTGAGATAGATTCAATTTATTTGCTATATCTCTTTCGGTGTATCCTTCGCAGATAAGCTTTAATATCTCTTTCTGCCGACTTGTAAGTTCACTTTCAGGAGAACGGGAGATTTTTCTATCTTTACCCAAAAGGAAAACTCCTGTAGTGTAACCTGCTACGCCAGGACTTATGTAACATTTGCCCCTGTATACTTCGTTTACCGCATTAACAATTTCATTTACACTATCGTCTTTGAGTATATATCCTCTTGCACCATATTTCAGCGCCCTCTCAACCAGTATTTTATCGTTGTACATGCTAAGCACTATTATTTTTCTCCTACGATCTTCTTTAAGGAGTTTCTCGATAGTTTCAATTCCGTTTAATTCGGGCATGGAAATATCTATGACAAATACATCTACTCTGTATCTGGCTGCATACTCAATAACTTCCCTTCCGTTTACCGCTTCTGCAATCACTTCGATATTATCACATTGATTGTGGAGTATAGACTTTATACCTTCCCTTACTACATGGTGGTCATCCGCAAGAAGCACTCTTATTTTCATGGTACAAGTTTATTATCGGAGTTTATTTTCCTATTGTCAATGAAGGATCAAATC
>Ga0180301_10004430_pt1 | contig 10848 bp, 8 predicted proteins | sample GuaBasSediGuay16_FD_121797 | JGI IMG/M metagenome (GOLD analysis project Ga0180301, IMG submission 121797) | Subseafloor sediment microbial communities from Guaymas Basin, Gulf of California, Mexico - Guay16, Core 4569-2, 12-15 cm | ecosystem: Environmental > Aquatic > Marine > Hydrothermal... | reverse complement strand
TGTATGAGATGCTCAGCGCCTATCCGCCTCGCAACTTTCTCGAAGACCCTTATAAATTCTCTTCCAATTATCCTTCTCTTCTCTTCCGGGTCGACTATTCCTTTCATCTTCTTGAAGAACCGTTCACGCGCGTCAACTACGATGACTTTTACACCTATCTTTTCAAAGGTCTCCTTTACGAACTCCGGTTCTCCTTCCCGCATAAACCCATGATCCACAAATACCGCGGTTAATCTTTCCCCTAAAGCCCTCGCAGCTATAACTGCTGATGTGCCGGAGTCTATTCCTCCGCTTAAGGCAATTATCGCCTTTCCTTCACCTACGCTTTCCTTTATTTCTTTGATCTTTTCGTCTATAAGTGAAGAAGGTTTCCAATTTGCTTGACATCCGCATATATCGAAGACAAAGTTGCTCAGCATCTTCATTCCATGCTCTGTGTGAATAACCTCTGGATGCCACTGTAAGCCATATATTGGCTTTTCTCGATGACGGAAAGCAGCTATTGGACAATTTTCCGTATGTGCTAGGACTTCGAAGTCTTCATTTAATCTTTGAACAGTATCGCCATGGCTCATCCATACTTTTTCAGTTCTATTTAATCCCTTCAAAATATCAATAGGTTTATCGATAGTCACGTATGCTATGCCGTATTCTTGTCTTGCTCCGCGTTTAACTTTCCCTCCGAGAAGATGAGCTATAAGCTGATGACCATAACATAATCCAAGCACAGGGATTCCTAAATCAAGGATTTGAGGATAAATTTTGGGAGAGCCTCTTTCGTAAACGCTGTACGGTCCGCCTGAAAGGATCAGTCCTTTAACGTTTAGATGGGAATTTACTTTCCGGATCTCTTCGGCTGTTATGTTTGATGGAACTATCTCAGAGTAGACATTTAATTCTCTAATTCTCCTCGCAATGAGGTGACAGTATTGACTGCCGAAATCAACAACTAGAATAGTATCTATCTTGCTTGTCAAGTAACTTATCCCTTCATTTCTTTTCTTGTTTTAAATTTCGGTTTTCTTTTTAAACAGCTATAATCTCCCGTAGTGCATGAAAGACAAAGCTGAGATAATGGTATGCCGATGCCTCGACTGAGATTTTCAACATCATTATATCCAAGGAAAGAGACTCCTATATGCTTCGCGATCCTTCGATTTATCTCATCCAGGTCCTTTATGCCTCTGCAGATTCTGTATGCGAGAAGCTCCTTCTGCGTTGGAAAATCTATACCAGCGTAGCATGGATACATGACAGGCGGAAAAGTCAGAAGCAAAGAGACTTCCTTAGCCGTTTTAAGCTTCTTCCCAACGATTATTCTGGAGCTTGTTCCCCTTATTATGCTGTCGTCTATGAGAATTACTTTTTTCCCATCAATAGCTTCCTTTATTGTCATAATGTTAGAGACCACGTCTTCTCTCTTTTTAGGTTCAATGAAGCTCCGCCAGCTCCCCTTCTTCCGATAACGATCCTTCATCAAACCTTCTTCAAATGGAATTCCAGATTTCTCAGAATAGCCTAAAGCTGCAGGTCTCGCAGAGTCGGGAACAGGCACAACTATATCCCCATCGAGAGGATAAATCTCAGCCAATAAACGTCCAATATTTTTCCTCGCCATATACACGTTAACCCCTTCTATACGTGAACTTGGATTAGCAAAATAGGTATACTCGAATGGACAGTGAGCGTGGCGTTCCTGAATCGAGAACTTCTCTGACGTTAATCCTTCCTTGTTTATTTTTATTATCTCGCCTGGCTCTATGTCTCTGATTAGCCTTGCACCAAGGAAATCCAAAGCGCAGCTTTCAGAAGCAACAATATACGATGAAGTTTCTTCATGCCATCCGAGACATAACGGTCTAAATCCTTTCTCATCTCTTGCAGCTATCAATTCTCCCTTAGCCGTTAAGATGACCGTTGAGAAGGAACCGTTCAGATAAGGATTTAAATCCTCGAAGGATTCAACCCAACCCTTACCCTTCCTTATATTTTTGTAGAGCCCTAAACCCATTAATTCAGTATCTGTCTTACCTTGAGGCTGAGTAAATCCTTCTTCTGATAAATATTCAATGAGAAGTTCCCTTTCGAGGGTTCCATTATGCGCTATACAGAAACTATATTCATGCGGGGAGGAACCAATTTGGATAGGATGAGCGTTTCTTAGGATTGATTTAGCCGTTGTGGAATATCTAACATGTCCGATTCCTACTTTTCCCTTCAGCTCAGCGATGCATCCGGATTCCTTCTCAACAAATTGAGAAACGATTCCAGATCTTTTAAAAGGTGGGGTTCCAGGAACTGATATGCCCCAAGACTCTTGTCCCCTATGCTGGAGTGATTCTAAACCCAAAAGAAGCATAGGAACTACATTATGCTCTTCAAAAGAGAATATTCCAATTACTCCGCAATGCTCGTACATCGCTATGCTCCTTAGTGAAACCTATGTAAAACTTAAACATCTCACGCTTAAATTTATCTTTAAAACAGGAGAAGAAAAGGCTTAACTTCAATAAGCATACAACATGCCATAAGGTCTATGCGAGACTGGAATGATCTTTTTAAAATTCTGTTCTAAAATTTTCTCAGCGTCAAACTTGAAACATCTGCAGAATTCTTCAACTATCTTGTAAAGTATTTTCCAGTCTTCCTCGTTAAGATTAACAGCTTCCGCCTCCTTACTTATGCTTCTTACTTCGCCATGAATGTAGATTACTCCGCCATGCATGCCTGTTCCAACAAACCTAGCCTTATGATGCTCTCCAGACTTTAAGTTTAAACCAAGAATCGCTATGATTCCGCCTGCCATGTACTCTCCAATAAAATCTTGTGCAGTTCCACCTATCACTAGGCAGGGTCTTTTATTTCCATACTCTTTCATGTGAACGCCGACTCTGTATCCTGTAGAGTTCCTTATGAATATTTTTCCACCTCTCATTGAGTATCCCGTTATATCCCCAGCATTTCCATGAACAATTATACTTCCTTCATTCATCGTGTTTCCGCAGCAATCTTGCACATTTCCGTGGACAACTATTTCAGGTCCATTCATGAAAGCGCCGAGATCATTTCCGGGAGTGCCGTACACTTCAACATTCACTTTTGATTTTAGATTAGTTCCAATGTAGCGCTGTCCATGAACATTATAGAGTTCTATCTTTTTAACGCCACGATCATTTAGAACTTTAAGAATCTTGTTAAGCTTCCAATAGTGAATCCCCTTAACATCGATTTTCCATACGTTGCCTTCAAATCTCGTTCGGAAAATGAGCTGCGCATCAATCTCAGAAACAAGTCTTTCTATATTAATCAAGACTACTCACCGCTTATAAGCAGCAATTTTCATTCTCCCGCCGCCTTAACACCTAAAATTCTCAATTCAGTCTCTGTTAAGCCGACGGCTCGGAGATGTTCACGGTTTCCACGTAGACTCTCAATAGCATTTATGCCCATTCCACCCATCATCTCTTTAATCTCCATGCTCCATGCCTTGAGAAGGTTCATCAGCCTTTTCGAAGCAACATCAGGATTAAGTCTCTTTGAGATCCAAGGATCAGTCGTTGCAATTCCCCACGGACATTTCCCAGTATAACATTTCTGACATACGGTACATCCCATCGCCACAAGAGCCGCTGTTGCTATGTACACGGCATCAGCACCTAATGCTATAGCCTTAACAACGTCAGCGCTACTTTTGATCCCTCCAGCCGCAATGATGGAGACCCTATTACGAATACCCTCCTCACGTAAACGTTGATCTACAGAGGCAATAGCCATCTCTATTGGAATGCCAACATTGTCCCTAATGATCCTTGGAGCGGCCCCTGTACCTCCTCTAATTCCATCTAAAACTATAACGTCCGCCCCAGCTCTAACTATACCACTTGCGATCGCAGCTGAATTATGAACTGCAGCTATCTTTACAAAAATCGGCTTGGCATAGTCTGTGGCTTCCTTTAATGCATAGATCAGCTGAGCTAGATCCTCAATAGAGTATATATCATGTTGAGGAGCAGAGGAGATAGCATCTGTTCCCACAGGTATCATTCGAGTTCTAGAAATTTCTTCACTCACCTTTTCGCCGGGAAGATGCCCTCCTATGCCTGGTTTTGCGCCTTGCCCAATCTTAATCTCAATTGCAGCGCTAATATTGAGGTATTCAGGGTGTACGCCGAAGCGTCCCGAAGCCACCTGGACGATAGTATGTTCTCCATACTTGTATAACCTTCGGGCTAATCCTCCTTCACCAGTGTTCCAGAGAGTACCATATTCGCTTGCTGCTCGCGCAAGAGACTCGTGGACTCTGATGCTTGTGGAGCCATAGGAGATAGCGGAAAATAATATTGGAGTTTCGATGCAGAGCTGTGGGGCCAGCTTCGTCTTCAGTATGTAGTCTCCTTCCTCTACATCTATTCTAAGCCTGTCAGGTTTCGCCCCGAGATAGGTTCTTAATTCCATAGGTTCCCTTATAGGATCTATAGAGGGATTGGTTACTTGGCTGGCGTTCAAGAGAAGCCTATCCCAATATGTGAAGTACGGCTTGTCACATCCCATACCTGTTAGGATTATTCCTCCAGTCTCAGCCTGTTTCTTGATTGCAGTGATCACTTCATGAGTCCAGTTTGCATTCTCCCGGTAAGAGTTAGGATTATTCTTTATTGTTATGGCATGCGTGGGACAGAAGACAACGCAACGTTGACAGTTTACGCATTTCTCATCTTTACTAAGTACCATGTCTTCTTCTTCATCATAATAGTGGGCTCCATAGGTACATTGAGAGATGCAAGCCTTACAGCGAATGCAGCGGTTATGATCTCTTTCCACCATGTATTCTGGAAGGAGATAGCTCTTCATTGCCATCATCCTCTTATGCCAAGATTTCTATGACGCTTCGAGTCTCAAGTCTACCCACAATAGGCTCTCCTCCTCTCGGGGTCCAAACTTTATCTAATGTAGGAGAAACGAGGCGTATTGCAGATTCTTCAGAGGATAGATAGAAGAAATCTCCCTTCATTCCAGCGATGAGAGGACGAAGCTTTATCCTATCAGTTAACCCTATCATCTCGCCATGATGAGCCGCTATGATGCTGAAAGGACCGTTCAACAATAAGCCGCCGTAGGTTTGACGTAAAGCAGCTAAGAGACGTTTCTGTTCAGAATCTGCATCCAAACTGTCGATCTCAGACCAGAAGAGAGGGGCCAAAATTTTAGATACGATCTCGATTGGAAATCCTTGTTTCCGCATGAGGAAATCAAAGGCGTATGCGATCACTTCCGTGTCAGTCTGCATGGTACATTTATAGCCATGCATCTCTAAGTAGCGACGGTTAGCACCATAAGAAGAGAGTTCTCCGTTATGTATAATGGTCCATTCTAGGATGCTGAAGGGATGAGCTCCTCCCCACCATCCAGGAGTGTTTGTTGGAAATCTTCCATGACAGATCCATATGTATCCCGAATACTCTTCTAGACAGAAGTATTCTGCTATGTCTTCTGGGAATCCGACGCCCTTAAATACGCCCATATCTTTCCCGCTTGAGAAGACAAATGCTTTACCTGTTTTCATATTGATCCTCATCACTTTCTCTGCTACATAATCATCTGTGCTCTGTTTCTTAGGCTTCAATTTGTTAGGCTGGACGAAGTATCTCCATAAAATAGGAGGGTCATGAACCTTTGCTTCTCTAGTCGGCATTTCCTCGTCGAAAACGACATCGAAGCTTTTGCTGAGGAACCTTTCTGTTTTTTCTTTTACATCCTGATCTAAGTACATGATGTGTAAAGCGTAATAATCCTTGTATTCAGGATAGAGACCGTAAATAGCGAAGCCGCCGCCTAACCCGTTTCCTCGATCATGCATATTTGCTATTGCCTCAACAGGGTCCCGTGAGGAAAAACGTTTACCTTTAAGGTTCATCATTCCGAATAGGGAGCATGCGTCAATGACCTTATCATCGCCATAGGGATTGCTTATCCTATTCAGACCTTTCATCTTAATTACCTAGAAAGAGGCTTTCGATTTGCAGATGGATTGATGCTTAATTGTCTTTCTTTTCATATAGGAATCATATTGAATCTCTTCATGTTGCATATAATTTTATTGAAAATCATTTATATTCCGATAAATGAAACATATATTTACGTGAAATAAATGGAGCGAGATTTAGGATATAGAAAAATCCAACTTACAGGAAGAGGGTCCTACATCATATCTTTACCTAAAAGATGGATACGGGAACTGAGATTAGGAAAAGGAGAGCAGATAGCCTTCAAGATACAAGAGGACTCTTCACTACTCTTGACCCCAAGGAGGATACTCGAAGGAAGAAAAGGGACCGAGGAACCGAGCATCAGAGAATATGGAATATCTGTAAGATCAACTGACGACCCCCAATCAATATGTAGAAAGATAATTTCCCTATATGTTGTCAGTGCAAACCTAATTCGCATCCACTTTAAAGACAAAGAGACTCTTTCAAAGCATAAAATGGCCATAAATAGGCTGATTAAGAATATGCTTCTAGGCTCAGAGATTATAGATGAAAACTCGAACGAGATCACCATTCAAGTTCTCGTAGATCATCCCGAGTTTCCCGTAGAGAAGGCCATTCGAAGAATGGCTATTTTAGCTCTTTCAGCTGATAAGGACGCTATCCTTGCATTAGAGGATATGGATGAAAAACGGATTAACAGCGTACATGAAACATGCAATGATGTAAACCGATTAAACCTATATGTGGTTCGTCAGCTCAAATATGGTTTAGAGAAGGATCTATTCAGAGAGTTAGGATTTAAGACTAAAAAGGAGTTCCTCGGCTACAGGATCGTTGCAAACGATATAAGAAGCATCGCTAATAACGCAATGAACTTAGCGAAGAACATAATGACTCTTAAGAACATGATAAAGAATCAGTTATTATCTCTGAACGTACCGATCGATAGAGAAGTTTACTCTCAAATCTTGAAGTTCAACTCTCAGGCACAATTCTTCTTCGAGGAGTCTCTTAAGGCCCTATTCAAAAGAGATTATAATCGAGCTGATAAATTGATCTCAAAAATAGAGTCCTTCGCTGATTTGGAGAATGATCTTATTACTTTAATGTCTACTAAGAAGCTGGATCCGAATGTTTCGTCGATTCTCCGATTAATCATTGACAATTCAAGGAGGATCATAGAGTACAGCCGAGACATAGCGGAAGTGACGATGAACCGAACGGTTGAGGAAATAAGTGGACAATCATAAACCTTTAAAGACCCTGATATAGGCATGACTCTTCAGAGCAGTGTATTCAATGAGCCTTTAAGTAAAATGAATGAATGCTTAGATTTTCTAAAATAATTCAGTCTAAGCGTTTTTTCTCAAAATAATATTTTTCAGGTGTGTGACTATCAATAATCAATAAAATCTGTTTTTGTTGTAAACGCCTTCTAAACCGCTGAAATCTTTTCTCTGAATAAACCTAACTACACTCGTATATATCTTCGATCAGCTTTTCATGTTGGAACTCGATGTTCTTTGGTAAATTATCCTTTCCAAAATATCTCGCATTTTCTTTCAGTTTTCCAGCTTTAGGACAGCATTTCCATACGATAGTTACCAGATGTCCTCTAGGGTCGTAGAGTTCATATATTCCAACGGGATTTTTTACTTCGACTTCTAATCCTATTTCCTCTTTTGCCTTTCTCTTCACTGCTTCTATTAAATTTTCACCTTTTCTTACAAAGCCTCCTGGTAAATGCCAAGATCCTTTAAAGGGCTCCTCCTTCCTCTTTACTAAGCATATTTTGTTCTTATCTAGAACAGCAGCGTCTACAGTTAATCTGATGAAATATTCAAATCCTATCTTCCAATACTTCTCTGGTACCCACTCGATCCTCTTAGGTTTTTTATAATAATCAAGTATGCCATACTTCATTTTCTAACCTCGAGATTGATCATTTTCTGGTTCGGTCCTTCCTCTTTTTAACATAAAGCAGTTTCCATTAAAAATTCATTAATGACGAAATGAGAGGAAAATGACTGAAAACTAAATTGTTCAGTTACTGTACTTGGACTTCATCTTTCGTAGGAACAAAAGATATAAAATTTATATAAAATCCAAAGAATATTAGAAACAGTCAAGTGAGGATTATTGAGTATATCGGAATCTCTTTATTTTCAGCTCATTGATCAACTTGACTTGGAGTATACCTTATCTTACGTCTATGGACTTAAGGCTAAGAATGAAAAAAGACCCCGTCGTAAAAATCGTCTATCAAAAACTTAGAGATGACTCTTCATAGCATGATACGTATCTTTAACATTAATTTCCCATTTCTGCGGCTTACTTTCTTCCAGGATTCTTAGACTGATAGAGAGAGTTACTTCTTTATCTACTTCCCCTGTTTCCATAAGTATTTCTCTTATCTTTTGCAAAATCTTTGCATGTTTGTCTCCAGCTGAAGATAGTTGGTTAAACACTGCTTTTGCTTGGACATTGTCTGTATGCTCAGCTAAAAGGGGCATATCTCTTCTTTATGTAAATCTCAATTTCAAGCCAGTTTTCAATGAAACGCAATACCGTATCTGTTATACTTATTTTCTCCAAAGCAAAAATCCACTGTAGATAAACTACTAATTAAGAGTTAATATTTTCTGAAATAAAAATATGTTTGTATTACTCTAAGAGCTAAAGTCATCCAATACTTGCAACGTTAAGTAAGATTTGACCCATTTTCGAAGACATTTTTATAAACATTACATTTAAGTAAAAAAGCCAAGTTTAAGAATGTAATCTAAGAATATAGGAGAATATGAATGTTGACACGAGATTTTGAAGAGATTCTTCGAGAAAGTAACTTGAATGAAATAATGCATAAGGCATATCTAGCTCATATCGTAGTGCCTGCTTTTAATATTGCCTATTTACCGATGGTGAAGCCAATTATATCCGCTTTGAAGGAGCTTAAATGTTTCGGTCTTATCGAAGTTTCCCGTCCAGATATAGAAAAGTTTGGAGCTCAGAGCTTCAAAGCAGTGAAACAGGAATATGAAAAATATGCAGATAGAGCCTACACTCGCTTACATCAAGATCACGTTCCAGTAATTGATGAAGACTGGGAAAGAGTAGATTGGAAAAAAATGATAAAAGAAGCACTTGAACTTGATTTTGACTCAGTGATGATAGATGGCTCACGGTTATCTCTAGAAGAGAACATTAAGGTAACAATGAAGGTAGTTGAGATGGCTCATAAGAAAGGAATCCCGGTTGAAGCTGAATTAGGAGCAGTATTTGGACATGAGAAGGGCCCTCTTCCACCATATGAAGAACTTTTCAAGTCAGGCAAAGGATTTACTGATCCTGAAGAGGCTAAAAAATTTGTTAAAGAAACGAGTCTAGATTGGCTTTCCGTTGCTATCGGAAACGTGCATGGCGCAATTAGCGGTGCAGCTAAGGATAAAAAGAAGATAAGTGCCAGACTTAACATTGAGCATTTACGGAAGATCGTCTCAGTAACAAATGTACCGATTGTTCTTCATGGAGGTTCTGGAATAAAACAGGAAAGCATACTTGCTGGAATCAGGAATGGCATTACGAAAGTGAATATAGGTACAGCGATTCGTCAGGAATATGAAAGAGGATTACGGGAAAAAGGAAGCATAAGCATAGCTCAAGAACGGGTAAGAAAGAAAGTGAAGTATTTAATAAAAGACTATTATTACATTGAGGGAAGCGCCCGTAAATTGGCGTTACTAATATCTAAATAATGCCCCTTAATTTCATCTCTATCGGTAACGTTCTGAAGTTGAGAAGAAATCCGAATCGGATGACGCGAAACCTTGGAATAACCGCCATATTGCTTATTCATATTTTTTAGGAATTTATCTTAACTTTGCTGGTATGAGCCTCCATTAACTGATTAGCCATTTGAAATACATATTCCAAAAATGGAACGCTTTTTCCACAGTGTTCCTTAATTTTGAGTCTTACCCCTATTATTGTGGTGCCAAAAGTGAATAGAAAAAGAAAAATTGCGATGCTCGTGCTTTTAGCAATATTGGTTGTATCAATTGCTCCCACATCAGCAAAAATGTACACCAAGCATCAAACGTCAAAATTCATTGACCTTGCAGAAAAAGCAGGACAAAGAGTCAAGAACCTTATCGAAAACATCAACGCAAGTAAGGACTCTTTAGATATAATTAATGCTACTGGTCTTCTCGACGTATATGAAGGAAACGTCACTCTTTACCTTCAAGGATTACAAAAAATAACTGATGCTAATACTTCGCTGCATAAAGGTGACTATGAAAATGCAATAGCCAATGCAACAGAGGCTCTGCAAATCTTCCGAGAAGTTTTCAAATCCTTAAACATCATACTTGAACAGTCAGGAATCCGGAAAGGAGAACTTATAGCCGCACAAGGACTAATAGTAGCAATGCAACGCGCCCTAGAAAGAATAGAAAGACTAAGAGAAATTCTACCAAAAGATGCAGATGAAGCCCGTGAATTACTGGACAACGCCTCAGCCTGCCTAAATATTGATACGGCGAGAATATGGCTTTCAGAGGGACGAGTAAATGAGACTGCTTACAATCTGACCCAAGCCAACCATCTGATAGCTAAAGTCCACCAATATCTCAGTATGAAAGCTAAAGAGATGAATACTAAAAGAGTCAGAAACTATCTAAAGGGCGCTACAAAAATTATGGAAAGAATGATGATGCGATTAGAACATGCGGAGGAAAGAGGACTTAACGTCACGAAAATTCTCCGCTTACTTGAATATGGAAATGTCACCCAGTTCAGACAACAATTACAGAACATGATCAGAACCGCACAGGAAAAAATGAATGATATTAAAAAC
>Ga0180301_10004428_pt1 | contig 10850 bp, 4 predicted proteins | sample GuaBasSediGuay16_FD_121797 | JGI IMG/M metagenome (GOLD analysis project Ga0180301, IMG submission 121797) | Subseafloor sediment microbial communities from Guaymas Basin, Gulf of California, Mexico - Guay16, Core 4569-2, 12-15 cm | ecosystem: Environmental > Aquatic > Marine > Hydrothermal... | reverse complement strand
GTACAGGGCAGCTTTTTCGAACTCGAGAAGGGCAGCAGCCGTCTGCATTCTCCTCTCAAGTTCCTCCACTAGTTTAAACCTGTCGAGATTCCTCTTCAACTCCGCTATCTCCCGGCGGACATCTTCCTCGTCAGACTTCAGGATCCTCTCGTCGGCGACCTTGGTGGTCAGAAGCACCTCCTGCACCGATTTCCTTATTGTCCTGGGCTTTATACCATGTTTTCTGTTATACTCTATCTGCAACCTCCTCCGCCTTTCCGTCTCATCGATGGCTCTCTTCATGGCTTCTGAAATCTCATCGGCGTACATTATCACCTCGCCCGCTGCGTTTCTCGCTGCCCTGCCGACGGTCTGTATGAGCGCCGTCTCAGACCTCAAAAAGCCGGTTTTGTCGGCATCGGTGATGATCACCAGCGATACCTCGGGAAGGTCAAGGCCCTCCCTCAAAAGGTTCACCCCGACGAGAACGTCGAAATTCCCGAGCCTCAGCCCCCTCAGTATCTCAACCCTCTCTATGGCATCGATCTCAGAGTGGAGATAGCGAACCCTGAAACCAGCTGAGAGAAGGTATTCCGAGAGGTCCTCGGCCATCCTCTTGGTCAGGGTCGTTATGAGGACCCTCTCGCCCTTCTCAACCCTTTTGCGAATCTCCTCGATCATGTCATCGACCTGATGCTCCGTGGGTCTCACGGTGATCTTCGGGTCCACCAGGCCTGTGGGCCTTATGATCTGCTCCACCACCAGGCCCTTTGAGACCTCGAGCTCATAGGGCCCCGGGGTTGCCGACATGAAAATCACTTTATCCCAGAGCTCTTCCAGCTCCTCGAATTTAAGGGGCCTGTTGTCGAGAGCAGATGGAAGCCTGAAGCCGTACTCCACCAGGGTCAGCTTTCTGGACCTGTCCCCGAGATACATCCCCTGAAGCTGAGGAACTGTGACGTGAGACTCGTCGATGATCATGAGGAAATCGTCGGGAAAATAATCGATCAGACACGCGGGCCGCTGCCCCGGTTTCCTACCGGAAAGGTGCCTCGAATAGTTCTCAATGCCGGGACAATAGCCTATCTCCCTGAGCATCTCAAGGTCAAATCGAGTCCTCTGTTCGAGCCTCTGGGCCTCGAGAAGTTTGCCCTGACCCCTGAGCTCCCGGAGCCTCTCTTCCAGCTCCTCCTCTATGGACTTTATCGCCTCCTCGAGCCTGGGACGGGTGGTCACCCAGTGGCCTGCGGGATATATAGCAACCCTCTCTTTCTCCTCTATGAGCTCGCCCGTCAGAGGATCCACGACCCTTATCCTGTCCACCACATCCCCGAAAAATTCGATCCTGACGAGATGTTCCTCGTAGGCAGGTATCAGTTCCACCACATCGCCCCTGACCCTGAAATTGCCCCTTCTCAATTCGATGTCGTTCCTGGTGTATTGGATGTCCACTAACCGGCTCAAAAACTCGTCCCTGTCGAGCTCCTCTCCCTTCTTTACCACCACAAAGAGCTTCCGAACCTCCTCGGGGTCGCCCAAACCATAAATAGCCGACACGGAGGCCACGATTATCACATCGTCCCTCTCGAAGAGGGATTGGGTGGCCCTGAGCCTTAACCTTTCGATGTCGTCGTTTATGGTGGCTTCCTTCTCGATATAGGTGTCGGTCTCGGGAATGTAGGCCTCGGGGAGATAATAATCGTAATAGGAGATGAAATACTCCACGGCGTTGTGAGGGAAGAGGGCTTTGAGCTCCCCATAAAGCTGCGCCGCAAGGGTCTTGTTGTGCGAGATGATCAGGGTCGGCCTGCCGTAATTAGCGATGACATTGGCTATTGTGAAGGTTTTGCCCGAGCCGGTAACACCCAGGAGAACCTGAAACCTCACTCCCCTCTTCAGGTTCTCCATGAGTTCCTCTATAGCCCGCGGCTGATCCCCGGCCGGCTTATAGGGTGACACAAGTTTGAACTCTGCCATCGCCATATTAATAATACCCCCTGCTCAGGAGGTCAAGCCCGCATTTCTCTTGAAAACTCGTTGGCTTTCTGTCAAAATAATTCGGTGAGAAACCAAGGGGGTCCGAAATGATCTACATCCTGTTCTTTCTGGTTCTTTTAGGGCCCAGAAGGCCCGAGAGTGTTCTCTGTACCGAGAAGGGCATCTTCGTATCGGATATAGGAGAATTCGGCTCCATGCCCGACGGGAAGATCTACGTCCTCAACGGGGATTCCGTCAAAATCTATGCCGACAGCCTGACCGATCCCAAGGGTCTGGCCTATTTCAACGGAAGGTTATATGTGGCCGACAAAGACAGGATATGGGAGATGACTGACAGCACGAGGTCAGTCTATATAGGCCCCGATTCCTTCCCAGCGAGGCCCGAGTTTCTGAACGATCTCGCCGTCGACAGCTCCGGAATCCTCTATGTCTCAGACACATGGATGGGGGCGGTCTTCAAGGTCGACACGGCAGGCAGGGCAGAGACATTCGTCAAAGTCGAGAGCCCCAACGGCCTCGCCTGGTGGAAAGGCAAGCTTTACTGCGTGAGCTTCACGAAGCCCGGAAAGCTATTTGTGGTGGAAAATGGCACCGCTGGCGAGATATTCAGCTCCGAAGACATAAACGGGGCTGACGGCCTCGCCATAAGAAAAGGGGAAATCTATATCAGCGGCTACAACTCGGGAAAAGTGGTGAGGCTCATCCTGGAAGATAAAAAGGCGGTGAACCCGAAGGTCATCAGGGAAAAACTGACAACGCCGGCGGATATCTGTCTGAGCCCAGGCGGAGATACTCTATACGTACCCCTTCTGCAAAAGGGCAAAATCGTCACCGTGGAGCTGAAGAAGTAGCTCAGAAATCAAGAAGGCTTAACCTGCCCGACTTCACCCTTCGGGCTTCGATCTCCGTCTTCAGGAGGAAAAGTTCCAGCGTGTTCTCAACTCTGCCGCCGAAAAGGTGTCCCCCGGCCACGCTGTGGTCTCCGAAAGCCAGAGCAGCGTGAATGTGAAAAGACCCATCTTTTCCCGGGATTAGCGAACCGGACAGGCTAACAACCTCACCGGCCTCCTCGAATTTCCTCCTCCTGTATTCCTGGCCATCGAAGTAGCCGAGTTCCGCATCCTTCAACATCCCTGCCGCCGAGAGAACCACGTAAAAACCGCTTTCGCCAAGAAGTCCAATTAGACCTCCGGGAAAATCCTCCCCTTTCTCATACCTTATAACGATAACATCACCTGCCTTTTTGAGAATCATTCTCTGCTCCTTTTTTGAAATTATATCGTGCCTTTCCGGCGCCGTCAAAATCCTTTGCACTTTTCAAGGGTAGTTGCATTATGCAAAGAAAATGCCCTTCTACGGGGGCAAAAAGCCCAAAATCGATGGCAGGAGCTTTGCAGTCTACCCTTCAAATGGCGATAGAATCGGTGGAACTCGGGGAGGGAGCCCTCCGTGTACTGGGCGCATATTACCTGCGTCGCTCATCTGAGAGGGGCAAGGCAGAAACCCCTCTGGACCTATTTGCCCGAATCGCGAGGAAAATATCGGAGGGCGAACTGATCAGGGAAGGGCCCACTGAGGCTGAATACTACGAAGGGGTTTTCCTCTCCCTCATGACCAGCATGAAGTTCATACCCTCGCCTCAGATAATGCTGAACGCCGGCTCCAGGGAGCCCTGTCTTTTCTCCTGCCTGGGCCTGCGCCTGCCCCTTGATGTGCCGCCGGATCTCTTCGAAGTGCTCAAAACGGCCTCATCGGCCGTGAGGAAAGGCTGTCAGGTGGCTCTGAAGTTGAAAACAGAAGGGGAAATCGCAGGGCTGCACCACCTTGCCGGAAGCGTGGCGGGAATGCTGGAAGGCTTCATCACAAGGCCTTCTTCCGTCTCCATTTCCCTGGACCTCGGGAGCTTTCCAGCCTTCCAGTTCTTCAGGGAGCACAACCCCCTGTTCAGCCCTCACCTGACCGCCTATGCCCAGATTTCAGGCCGGTTTTTGAGCGCTCTCAAGCGAGGGAGACGCATAGAGCTGATAACCGAAGAGGGAACATTCAGAAGGGTTCGGGCAGAAACCCTCCTCGCGGAGCTCCTGAGCATGAGCAGGAGAACGGGATTTCCCTCATATTTTCTGATTCGCGGGGCATGGAGAGGCGATAGGGATGCCGCAGCCACACCCTGCGGCGACAACTTCCTGGGGAACGGCCAGACCTGCGTTGCAGGCAATATAAATCTGTCCCGATGTCTGAAAGAAAGGGGAGAGAAGACAGTTCTGGATTGGGAGGAACTGGGAGATGTGGTCAGAAAGGCCCTCAGGTTTCTCATTGACGCCTGCGAGATATCGACCGGGCCCAACGGGGAAAAGCCACACGGTGAAACGGTCAGGCTGTCGCTCGGTGTCATCGGCTTCGGAGAAGTGCTCCTGAGAATGGGGATTCCTTATGAATCGGGCGAGACACTGAGAATCGCGGATGAAATAGCTTCTTTCCTGAGAAAAGAGGCCCTGAAGGAATTTCATAAACTCGAGGAAGAGTCAGGGGAGAGGGAAAAGGTCCTGCTCGGCCTCGCTCCGGGAGCCGAGGCGGCCGTGATAGCGGGAACAAGCCCCGGACTTGAGCCGGCTTCTTGCCTTCTCATCCTCCTGAGCAGGCTCTCTGGCGGAGAAGGCGTGCTCGATCTCGAGCATGTCTTCGGCGGTGATCTCAGGATAACGGACCTTCTATCGGGGGACTACATCGATATCCTCCTGGATAGCGGGAAGATCCAGGATGCAAAGAGCCTGAGCGACGAGGTCAAGGCGCTTCTGCCGTCACCTTACGATGTAGACCCTCTCTTTCACATGAAACTTCAATCTGTTTTTCAGAGGCATTTTGACGGCGGGGTCTTCAAAAACATTCCCTCGCCGGACAGCGAAGAGGATATGGCAGAACTGTTTCTGTCCGCCCTGAGGCTTGACATCAAAACCCTCCATTTTATGCCTCAATTGAGGCCCGGAGGCCAGTTCGATATTCAGGAGTTATTCTACGATCCCTTCCTGTGTGAGGGGACTGGCATTTTCTCGTCAAAAGGAGGAAAGGGGGAGAATCGAAAATGAAACTCTTCAGGAGATTTGCTCTGGGTCTATCGCTGCTCCTCCTCGTTGTCGGAGTCGGGCTGCTTCTGGTCAGTAACATATCGCTAAAGAGGCATATGCTCCTCTTCAACTACCTCTTTCTCAAGAGGGAATCAGAAACCGCCTACAACTCTGTGAAGAGGGTCTATCTCGATAACAGGGGAATCAACCTTGAACGTCTGCAGAAACTCGCTCTCAAAGAGCTCAGCGGGAATACCTCAAGGTTTTTCGTGGTCGATGAGAAAGGGAAAATAGTCCACGCCCCCAACGAGATGACCAGGCTCATCGGCCTCCACCTCACGGTAGACCTGCGGGGGAAGAAATTCAGAGAGATTGAACCCTTCACGATGAAATCCCCCATCGACGGGAGGCCCCTCAAGGTCTCCCTCAGATATTTCCCCCCACTGAAATGGTATGTGGGAAGCATCACCGATGAGGAAAAGGTCCTGGGCCCGATTCACTTTGAGAGAAAACTGGCTATCTACACAATAGCCCTGGCTTTGTTCTTTCTCCTGATTTCTCTGCTCTATCTGGCCCGGAACATCTTCGTCAAGCCGCTGTCGAGATTGGCGAGTTCCATCAAATTCCTCCAGGAAGGAAAACCTCCAGCCCCCGGAATAACCGGCAGAAAGGACGTATTCGGGGAACTTGTCCGTTGTTTCAGCAGGTTGACTCAAAATCTCGATCTGAGGGAAAAAAGGCTCCAGGGCATCGGCAGGCTCGTCCTCGAGCTTATCTACGAAGATGACGAGAACAAATTCCTGAAAAAAACAGCCGAAGAAACACAGAGACTCTTCGAGGCTGACCTGACGCTTATCGCGGTTAAGACGCCCGGAGAAAGGGAAATCCTGATAAAGGCAGCTTCGGGGCTGAACGAGGAGGTATTTGCGGGGAAGAAATTTAAAATCGAAGAAATCCCCGTGCTCGACAGCGTCCTGACCGGGGGCATAACGCTCAGGGAACCCGTTAGGGACGACCGCTTCGGCCTCGAGCTAAAAGGCGGAACTATAATAGCCTCACCCCTGAAAAGCGGAGAGAGGATACTGGGCTGCATCGCCGTCATCCGAGGAGAGCGCGATTCCTTCACCAGAGATGACCTGCACTATCTGAGGGTTTTTGCCAACAACGTGGCCCTCGCTTACATAAAATCCCTATCCCACGGAGAATTAAAAAGCCTTATAAAGATCTCCAAAAGACTGCGTGCAGAGCTCGACCTGAGTAAGATACTGGTGGAGGTAGACCTGGCAGCACGGAGCCTTCTGGGTGCTGACATCATAGAGATATGGATGTACGAGAACGGCCGACCCAACAGGATCTTCACAACCGATGTCGACAAACTCCTCGACGCTTCCGAATTCCGCAATTTCGTCGAGGAAGCGGGCCGAAAACTCATGGTCGAAGGTGAGCCACTCTATTTCGAGGAAATTCCCTTCCCCAAGTCAGCGAAAGACAAGGGATTCCCCCGATCGGCGCTTTTCGTCCCTCTCTATGAGAGGGAAGGGATAACCGGGCACTTAAACATTTATCACCTCCGGAAACGTCGATATTCCAGAGAGGAAATCGAGTTAGCCCAGGCTCTGGGAGACCAGATCTCCATTGCCCTGATGAATTCGAGGATCCTGAAAAACCTGGAAGAGCATCGGAAACAGCTCAGCGTGCTTCTCGACATCTCAAGAAGTTTCACGAAGGGAGAGGAACTGCAGGACATCTTGGAAAAATCCCTCACCCTGAGCAAAGACCTCCTCGAAATGGACGCGGGCATTCTCGCGGTTGTAACCCAGGAGGGCGCGATAAAAGCCTGTTCCGGAATCCCTGTCGGATACCTGGCCGAGCTCCTGCCAGGGCAGATCCTCGAGGGGGAAATATCGGATAAGCTGGTTGAGAAACTGAAAGGAAAAGGGCTGCACCTCATTAATCTCAGTCCACTCGCTGCTCAGGAAAACGGCGATAAGGTCGGTTTTATGGCCTTCTTCTCCAGGAAACCACGTCAGCTGGAACCGACCCAGATCCGATTTTTGAAATCCCTTTCGAACCAGCTCTCTATCGGCATATCCGCTCTCGAACGCGCCAAAGAGCTCAAAAAACTTTCCAAACAGGTGGTCCTCTCACTCTCAAAAGCAGTGGAGCTCAGCGATCCCTATACCCGTGGCCACTCAGAAAGGGTAGCCGAGTATGCGGTGAGCATAGGAAAAGCCCTGGGCCTCGAAGACGAGGAACTGGAAACCCTCGAATACGCGGCACTGCTTCACGATATAGGCAAGGTCGGCGTCCCCTATGTCATCCTGCTGAAGCCCGGAAGCCTCTCCATCTCCGAATGGGAAATAGTGAAACTACATCCCGTCCTGAGCTACATGGTCCTCAAAAACATCTTTTCCTTCAAAAAGGCCGCCGACTGGGTCAGATACCATCACGAGAGATTTGACGGCACGGGCTACCCCAGCGGGTTAAAGGGAGAAGCGATTCCTCTGGGATCGAGAATAATAGCCGTGGCCGATGCTTTTGACGCTCTCACCACCGATAGACCCTACAGGAGCAAGCTCTCGACAAGAGATGCCAAAAGGGTACTGAGGGAAGGCGCGGGAATTCAGTGGGATCCCGAAATCGTCAAGGTCGCCCTGAAGGTTCTAAAGCCCAAAAAGGAATTTTACGAAAACCCCATGCTCGCCGAACTCGACCAGATACGGTACAGGTCCACCATCACGTTCTACAGACTGCCCGTCCTTTACAGCATCATATCGAAGTTCTGGGAGGGCATGAGCCTGGAAGAGATCCTCGACACCACCCTCTGGGAGCTCTTGAGGTCGCTCAGGCTGGAAAAGGGCCTGATACAGCTCGTCGAAAAGGGCGAGCTGAAAGTCAAGGCCAGTTTCGGCTTCACCTCTCAAAATCTTGAGAAGCTCAACAGCCTGAGCATCGCGGATATGGAAGGTATCCTGGGTATCGGCATCAACAATATGGGGATTCCTGCTGAATACCGCGAATTCAGCAGGTTCGCCGATGCAACGGATCTGAAAAACCTCAGGGTTATCGTCTCGGTCCCGATCCGATCGAGCAAGGGCGAGCCCATCTACGGCTATATCTCCATAATGTCAGCAAGAGATCGGAAATTCACCGAGGAGGAAAGAAAATTCCTGGAAGCTGTGGCCGACCACCTCGCCCTCATCATCGAGAACAAGTCCTATCAGGAGCTCAAGAGATACACCTCCTATGACATCGTCAAGACACTCATAAGGGCAATGGAGATCAAGGGGATCAACGTGAAGGGTCACTCGGAGAGGGTCGCCTTTATAGCCAGGGAAATCGGCAGGGAACTGGGATTCAACGAAGAAAAACTCAACAAACTGTATCAGGCCGGGCTTCTTCATGATATCGGGAAAATAGTCATACCTGACACCATACTGGCAAAGGCCGAAGTAGGCCTCAAATACCTTGATCCTGAGGAACGGAAGATAGTGGAGCTCCATCCCGTCTTCGGGGCATCGCTTATAGAGGAGATCACGGCGCTGAGCGAACTGGCTCCCTGGATAAAATATCACAGCGAGCGTTACGACGGATCCGGATTTCCAGAGGGCCTCAAGGGAGAAAAAATACCACTCGAGGCGAGGATACTGAGCCTGGCGGAGACCTTCGACGCCATAGTCAGCAGAAAGGGAGAGGGCAAAATCTCCTCGATGAAAGCCGCGCTGAAAAGGCTGGAAGAGCTCAAGGAAAAGTGGGATCCCCGCGTTCTCGAAGCTGCGAAAAAGGTCATTCCACGGGTGTTCAAGAACGTCCCAAAATCGGCTCCGTCCGAGCTGTCCCTTATGGACAGCTTCCGCAGGGAAGCCTTCTTCGCAATGAGAAGGCTCATAGTGCTCTACAGGATTTCAGAAGAGATCAAAAATCTGAAAAACCTGGACCAGTTTCTCGACAAAGTCCTCGAAGTCATTCAAGAGGTCAGCAAACACCAGATCCTCACGATATTTGTCCGGGACCACGATGGGAACCTGAGAGTAGCGGCGGACAGAGGCCTCCCCGTCTCCCTCAGAGGGCTTGTCATAAGCAGGGGGAAGGGAATCGTCGGCCTTGTGGCCGAGACCAAAAAATCGGTCCTCGTCAACGATACCGGAGCGGAGGACCGTTACATATCCCCCGCCGGGCTGAAAACCGGCTCTGAACTCGCCGTACCGCTGCTCCTCGGTGATGACCTCATAGGCGTTCTGGATGTGGAAAACAGAGAGAAAAACTCCTTCACGGGCGAGGACCTCAGGTTCTACGAGGCTCTGTCAGCCTACCTGGCCACGGCCGTGGAGCTCGCAATGAAGTACAGGGAAATGGAATCGGCAGTGTTGTCCGACAGGTTGACGGGCGCCCACACCTTCCGCAGCCTGGAGCTCAGACTCGAGAAATTGAAAAAGGACGTCTTCACCATTGCCTTCATCGATCTCGATGGACTCAAGGCCATAAACGACAGGTACGGCCATCCCGCCGGTGACGAGGTGCTGAAGACCCTGGTCAAGGTCCTAAGGGAAAACCTCAGAAAGGACGACATGGTTGTCCGTTATGGAGGCGATGAATTCATCCTTGTTCTGCCGGGAACCACAAAGGAGGAAGCGAAAAATCATCTCGACAACCTGCTTCGCTACATCACCAAGCTGAGCGTCCTGCTCGACGATGTCATTCTGCCTTTCCCCGGATTCTCCTATGGACTCGCCGCATACCCCCTGGATGGCGCTGACCTGCAGACCCTGATAAGGGTAGCCGATAAGGGCCTCTACAGGGTTAAGATGTCAAAGAAGTCTTAGGTCGGGATCGGCCGATAAGGTCAGGGGAGACCTCTCGCCCCTCTCAAAGCGCATAAGGGCTGCCGCTCCTATCATGGCGGCATTATCGCCACAGTATTGAGGTTCCGGGAAATAAACCCGCGTGATTTTCCCCAGCGTCTCCTTGAATTTCTCCCTCAACCTGCTGTTGAGGGAAACGCCTCCCACCACAGCCACTTTCTCCGCATGGAGCTTCCTCGCCGCCTTCAGCGTCTTGGAAAGCAGCAAGTCCACGACGGCCTCCTGGAAGGACGCAGCTATATCTGCCAGGTGTCTCCTCGCGAAGTCCGCGTCGTGGCCCCTGAGGTAATAGAGGACAGATGTCTTCCCCCCGCTGAAGCTGAAATCAAAACCCCCGACCCTTGCCCGTGGAAAACGGTGAAAATCGGGGTCTCCCGTTTTCGCCAGCCTGTCTATCTCAGGGCCCCCGGGATAGGGCAAACCGAGCATCTTGGCGACCTTGTCGAAGGCCTCGCCGGCAGCGTCGTCGAGAGTATGTCCCAGGACCTCGTATCTGAAGAACTCGGGCATCCAGACAAGCTCCGTGTGCCCGCCGGAGACGAGGAGATACAGGACAGGTGGTTCGAGATGAGGATAGGAAAGGAAGAGAGAAAACAGATGGCCCTCCAGGTGGTTGATTCCTATAAAATCGCGCCCTATTACCTGCGCCACCGTCTTTCCGAAGACGATACCCACCAGAAGGGCACCTATGAGACCCGGTCCATAGGTGAAGGCTATTCCGTCTATCGACCCGAGTTCGACGCCGGCCTTCTCCAGGGCTCTCTCGGCTATGGGCCAGATCAGCCGCATGTGAGCCCTGGAAGCCACCTCGGGGACAACCCCTCCGAATTCTCTGTGTTCCTCCTGAGTCTTGGTCACGTTGGAGAGTACTCTGAAGGGGGATTCGACCACCGAGGCCGAAGTCTCGTCGCAGGAAGTCTCAAAGGCAAGCACCCTCATAAGAGCTGGT
>Ga0180301_10004427_pt1 | contig 10851 bp, 7 predicted proteins | sample GuaBasSediGuay16_FD_121797 | JGI IMG/M metagenome (GOLD analysis project Ga0180301, IMG submission 121797) | Subseafloor sediment microbial communities from Guaymas Basin, Gulf of California, Mexico - Guay16, Core 4569-2, 12-15 cm | ecosystem: Environmental > Aquatic > Marine > Hydrothermal... | reverse complement strand
CAGAAAATAGAAAGGAGGATTTTATGCCAATAGTAGATTCAAAAACCGGTAAAGTCAGGAAAAAGTATACAATAGAAGAGTTGAAAGAGGCTGCAAAATTAATGAGAGGATATAATATGATATCGCTTTATGCGGCTGGTTCTGGTCATTCAGGTGGTACCTTATCAATTATGGATATTACTGCGGCTCTTTATCTTCATATTATTAACCATGACCCTGATGACCCCTTCTGGGATGGAAGAGACCGGGTAATATGGTCAACAGGTCATAAAGCACCAAGTTTATATTTAGGGCTCGGTATGGCAGGATATTTTGATGTTGAAGAGGTTGTAACTTTAAGAAAACTTTATAGTCCATTCCAGGGACACCCACACTGGTTGAAACTGGCAGGTGTTGAGGCATCCACCGGCTCCTTAGGGCAGGGATTGAGTATTGGAGTTGGTATAGCCCTTGCTGCAAAACTCGATAATAAAAATTTCAGAGTTTATACCATAACCGGAGATGGAGAACATCAGGAAGGACAGATATGGGAAGCAATTATGGAAGCTGGACATTATAAACTGGATAACCTGATTAACGTCCTTGATAAAAATAGGCTCCAGATTGATGGATGGGTAAAGGATGTAATGGATATTGACCCCATAGTCGAAAAATACAAAAGCTTTAAATGGAATGTTATTGAAATTGATGGACATAATATGGAAGAAATTATTAGAGCTTACGAAACTGCAAAAGAATATAAAGGAAAACCCACTGTAATTATTGCCCATACAATAAAGGGAAAAGGTGTAGATTTTATGGAAAATGTGGCTGGATGGCACGGAAAAGCACCTAATAGAGAACAGATGGAAAGCGCTATTGAACAACTCGGTCTTAGAGATAAACTCGATGTTGAAAGATTGCTTAAAAAAGCCGAAGATTATCAGAAAAAAGTTACAATAAAACTCGAATCAAAAATGCCAAAATTCAGCAAAGACTACTTCTGGAATAAAGGCGATAAAATGAAAGTTGATATGGACCCAACAAGAAGAGGATTTGGAAGATGCCTTAATGAACATGGAGATGATGAGAGAATAGTCTGTCTCGGGCAGGATATATCCGGTTCAATTACTATAAGTCAATTCTATGAAAACTATCCCGAGAGAAAAAAAAGGTTCTTAAGTATGGGAATAGCAGAACAAAGTGGAACAGGAGTAGCTGCAGGCCTTGCAAAAGAAGGAAAACTTTCAGTAATTGGCACCTATGGAACTTTTGCGTCTGCCAGAAACCTTGACCAGCTCAGGACTACTGTTTGTTATGGGAACTTTAACGTTTTTGTTGCTGGTGCTCATGGTGGTGTTTCTGTAGGTCCAGATGGCGCAACTCATCAGGCTCTTGAAGAATTATTCCAGATGTGTGGACTACCAAATATGCATGTTGCTGTTCCCTGTGACTCTGTTGAGACAAAAAGAATGACAGAATACCTCCTGTTTAATATTAAAGGACCAAAATATATAAGATTCGCAAGAGAAGCAACACCGATAGTTACCACTCCTGATACTCCTTTTGTATTTGGTAAAGCAAATGTAATTAGATACAGGGGTGAAAAAGATAGATTCATCGATGCTTTCGAAACGGTCCTTGCCTCGGATTATAAATCAGAAAATGAGGATATTGCTATTATTGCCTGTGGACCGAGTGTTCCTGAAGCAATGAGAGCTGCCTATATTTTAAAAGAAGAATTCGGTATAGAAACGAGGGTTGTGAATATGCATACTGTCAAGCCTATTGACAAAGAAACCATAATAAAAGCGGTTCTGGAAACAAATGTTATTATAACCGCAGAAGAACATCAGGTTGGTGGATTCGGGAACAGGGTTGCTGCTGTTATGACAACATCAAAAGAACTCTTTGAAAAACCAATCATTATGGGAATGATCGGGGTAAAGGACAGATTCGGTGAATCTGGATATCCCTGGGAACTGGTAAAAGAATTTGAAGTAAGCGGTGAACACATCGCCAAACTCGCTAAAGAGTTGTTCGATTACTATAAAAGTAAACACTAATCATTAAAAAAGGCAGATGATGTTTCATCTGCCTTCTTTTTATTTAAATAATTTTATGTTAATTAATCTTTCTTATAAGGTAAAAGAAAATGCAGAAGATTATAGTTGGAATTATAACGACCTCGTTAATCGCTTTTTCTTTTAATTCTTTTGCAGGAGAAAAAAACAAATCTCAGAATTATGAAAATGCAGAGTTCTCTGGCTATATGTTCGGGGATATCTATTATATTGCTTCAAGTCATAACAAAAATATAGAGAAAGAGAATGGATTCTGGTTTCGACGCATATATTTTACATTCGATAAAAATTTAAGCCGCACATTCTCCATTCGCCTTCGTCTTGAAATGAACAGCCCTGGAGATTTTAAAACAAAAACTAAACTGGAGCCCTATGTAAAAGATGCTTACCTCAACTGGAAACACAACAACCATTCAATTATCATTGGCATATCACCTACACCAACCTGGGGTTTTGTAGAAAGCTTCTGGGGATATCGTTCTGTGGAAAAGACTGCTGTTGATTTATTTAAATTTGGTAATCCAAGAGATTTTGGTATAAGTTTTAAAGGCTCCCTGAACAAATCAAAAACCGTAAGCTACCGGCTGATGCTTGCAAATGGAAATGGAATAAAATCTGAAACAGATAAAGAAAAAATGGTAATGGCTTCTCTACGATATAATTTTACTGATAACCTGACAGTTGAAGTTTATGCCGACTGGAACGGTTATCCCGGTCATTTTGATAGATACACATTTCAGGGGTTTCTGGCTTACAGAACAAAAATTCACAGGTTTGGTGTGCAGTTTGTCCAGCAAACCAGACAGAATGGAACCAAAAATAATGATATAAAACTTGAACTCCTTTCTCTATTTTATATAAGAAATTTTACTGAAAAGATAAAAGGAATTTCTCGTGTAGACTTTGTTTTTGACCCGATTCCTGAAGGCGATAAGATACCTTATATTAAATTTGACACCAATGCAAAATCAAAATTCTTTTTGTTTGGTATAGACTTTTTACTCGAAAAAAATATCCATATTATTCCGAATATAGAGCTTGTAAGTTACAGTAAAATAAACGGAAAAAAGCCTGATATGGAAATCATTCCAAGGTTAACATATTTTTTCAAATGGTAAAATAAAATACAAACAATATTAAATGAAAATTTCAGGCACGTAAACTTTCCGCATATGTTCCGACTTCTCAATTAAGTTTTTGACATAGATAATCTTTTTTTCTTCCAGTTCCAAAACTTCAGCTATCCTGGAATTTCTCCATCCTTTTTCTAAGGCTAGTAAAACTAAATCAAGTTTTTCATAGGGAACTCCAGTCGCAATTTCATCTGTTATACCAGGGATAATGTCCGGAGATGGGGGCTTTTTTATAATTCTGAAGGGAATATTTAAATAAACTGCAAGTTCTCTTACCTGAGTCTTATATAAATTCAGAAGAGGCATTATATCTGCATTATCATCACAGCCATATTTTACAAAAAATCCAATTTTATATTCACTTTTATTGGCAGCTCCAACAACAAGTTTGTTCTCAAGTTCAGCATACATATACAACAGCAACATCCTTATTCTATGTTTAATGCGATAGTATGCATTGGTTTTTTTAAGATAAGAAGCAAACTCTTTTCCTTCAAAACCCGATATACTGCTTAAAAAAGGGGGTTTTCCTGTCTTTTTTTCATAAAAATCGTAAGCCTTTCTAACAAAGATTCTTTTAAGTTTCTTTGAAAGTGGAAGTTTATTTAAGGTAAATAATTTATAGGCTCCAAAACTTTTAATATACTTACTTATATCTATTAATTCAAATTCAATATTCAATTCTCTAGCAAAATTAACAGCATCCCTGATATGCTCTTTTTCAGAATCTTTTTCTGGCATAATCAGAGCCAGAGTGTTTTCCGAACCGACTGCCCTTTTACACAGGGAAGCTACTACTGCAGAATCAATCCCTCCGCTTAAACCCAGTATTGTTCCATTTCTTTCAAGTTTATTAGTGTAATTTCTGATAAAATTTTCCAGATAAATGCTTATCTTCTCTGGAGAAATTTTCATCTGCTGTTTAAGCTCTTTAACCTTATCTTCTGAGTTCAAATACATATCTTCAGATAAAATAAATAAATCATTCCACCGAAATATAAAATATTCAAGTAAAAGATTCAATAATTTTTATCAAGTTACATTAATTATCTATAAAATTATCATTTTTAAACAAGGAACATATAATATAAACTGATAGTAAAAAAACAGGATATTTATTTTTCAGGGTCTCAAATGATATTATTATATATTTTTATTTTGTCTCATTTATCTTTTAATACTCTTCAATTCCAGATAAAGACAGATTTTTACACTGAAGGTATTAAAGAGAAAAATAGAGGAAACTGGCAAAGAGCTATTGATATATGGCTTATGGGTAAGGAAACACTTTCCAGACTGGGAAAGACCGACCCGAGGATGGGAATAGCATTTATTGAACTTGTTACAGAGAAAAAACTGAAAAGATATTATGAAACTGCCTGTCAGATGTACTACTGGGGGTTTTCCAGGAACAGTATCAATGAATACAGAAAAAATATAAAAAAAGAGATTGAAAGAATAACACCAATAATGAGAAAAGAGCAATCTAAATACTGGTTCAAAGCACTTAAAGATAATGACACAACAATATGCTCAAAAATACGAGGTTTCTGGATTGAAAAAGACCCAACTCCAACGACGGTATTAAATGAGAGACTTATTACCCACTGGGAACGGATTACTTATGCCAGAAAAAACTTTAATAGGAATAAAAGAACTGCTTATGGCACTGATGATAGAGGAATGATTTATGTAAAATATGGCGAACCGGATAGAAAAAAGACAGGAACCTTCGGATTAAATGATTCCGAATTGCAGTTCTGGATAGGCGAAGTATTGGATGCAATCCCAAATATCAGAATTAGCACACTGCAGGTGAAAAAAAATATTAATTTATATAACTGGCTGTCTGACTATGAGGTATGGATTTATTCATATTTATCACCTGAAGAACCTATTATATATATGTTTGGTAGTCCTGCAGGTCGTCCATTTGGTCTGGTAAATGGAGTAGACGATTTTATCCCGGATAGAGCATATCGTAAAACAAGTTTAATTCAACTTAGAAAACAAGAATATTCAATGGGGGATATATATTCAATAGGTATTTTGCCAGGAAGTTTATTACAACTTATGTATTATAGTGAGCTTGTATCCTTCGACAGTTATTTTGAACGACGGTATCTTGAACTCGAATCAACCTGGAAGGAAAACCTTATTCATGCACACCCACCAAACTATCATACATTACGCAGTTTCAGGGAACGCTTTCGTATGGAAGATGTTAATTACCCGGCTCGGAAGCTTATTCCACCTGAAAAAGTAGAAGAAATTGCTCTACCGATAGAACTGACCTGTCATCAGGTTCGCTTTATTGATGATGAAAATAAACCTGAACTTGCAGTAATGGCTTTTTCGTATCCTCGGGGATTAACTAAAAGAAACTTAAAAAATGTAATAGAAAAAAAAGATATAACCGACTATAACCTGAAACATACCCTTATAATTAGAGATAAAAACTGGAATGAAATTAACAGGATTGTGGATATACCAGAAAAAAAGAATGATAATACATCTATTTTTATAATACCCCATACAGACAGCACCCTTAATTATATGTTATCTGCCGAAGCATTTGATAGAACTTCTGCAGATTCCATCATCGGGATTGGAAAGATTTCACTAAAAAATACTGTTCCTCTCTCTCCCGCTCCAGAAACCCTTGAGGTGAGTGATTTAGTAGTTGGGATTAATCTACCTGTTGGAGCGGATATGTCCCGTTTCCCCTTTCCTGTATTACCAACCAGCCATATATGGAAGGGTGATAAACTACAGGTTTACATTGAAATATATCACCTTTTATACGGCAGGGACAACAGAACCCATTATACTATTAAATTCCAGTATGAAGTGGTAAAAAAGAGGGGGATAATCAGCAGACTGTTCAGGCGCGGGAAAAAGAAAGAAATAGTATCAATAGTTCATCGTTTTGATTCACCATCAAGGACTGCAAAGGAAAAAATTACTTTTGATGTATCCAATCTGAATCCAGGAAAATATGATTTCCTCGTCGAAGTAACTGATATCATCTCTATGCAAAAAAAGATAAGAAAAGGCAAGTTTGAAATAAAAGAATAGAGCTAATTAACAAGAAACAGGGAATTAAGATAACTGCTGAATGATCTTGATGTTCTACACTTCAATTCAAGCAGGATACTTTGATTGCCAAATTTCAATAGTTTGAAATATATAACTTTCTCATAACTGAAGGTGGATTCAAAAAATCAGGTTAAAAGTAAACTGGTGTGTATCGCCTAACCCATTAGAAAAAGGAATCATTGCATAATCAAAAATATAATTTTTCCACTTAAAACCCGTACCTACAGAAAAATTTCTTGTCGAATGTTTGAAAATATATCCTACCCTTAAAACAATAATATCTTTAAAACCTGTTTCTATTCCAGATAAAAAATAATCTTTATAGTCAAAATTAAATTCATAATCCTGGTCAATAAGCACTGATAATTTTTTATTTAAAAAGGTTTTTTTATAACCTATACCCAATTTGATTTTTGCAGGCATTTTACTTTTTTCAGACCTGAATTTTCCCATTCTTCCAATATTCTGTATGGTAGCGCCTATAAGGATTCCTTCTTTTGATGGAACATATTGAATACCGAAATCTGCTCCAAAACCAGAGGCACTATCGATATAAATTTTCTCATAGAGCAGTTTTAAAGTAGCGCCAAATATTAAATGATTTTTCAAAACCCTTGCATAAGAACAACCTGCCATAATATTATGCGAACTTGTTTCACCCTCGGGCTCAATTCCCGGGATTGTTCTTATCTGAATTCCTTTAATTCCTGAAGAATAAAAACTTAATCCAAAAACCCCGATTTTATTTTTGAAACTGTAACCAATGGAATGGGTCTTAATATCAATTAGCCAGCTGGTATAAGAAAAAGTAAACTCTCTTTTCCGGGAAAAATACAAACCTGCAGGGTTCCAGTATATTGCTGATGGTCCTCTTGTCAAAGAAGTAACTGCACCACCAAGGGAAGATTCTCTGCTACCCACACCTATTCTAAGAAAAGTCAATCCAGTTGTTTCTCCGCCATAAGCAAACAATGGAATTAAAGAATAAAGAAAAATAACAAAAAATAACTTTATTACTCTATTTAATGACATTTTTTCCTCAAATTAAAATTCTTTTAACCCTTTTCTAAAAAACAACAACAAAAGAGAATACATTAGAAAAATTAATATCAGAATTATCCTTGCAAAATGAATAATTTATGAAAGAAATCTTACCTGAATACCTGATTTTCAAACCTAATCCAAAGGTAATTCCACTCGAATTATAGCCTGAACGAATGAACAGAAAATCAAAAAACTTTTTTTCTCCACCAAATTTTAATTTCCAGTCAGTTTTTTCATTTTTATCGAATTCCACAGACAGGAGCAGATTTTCAGGTAGATATAAATAAGATGCACCAAATTTGAACTCTGCAGGAAACCTGTCAGTAGAGATTGTTCCTCTTTCATAAATACTTTCTGAATTCCAGGTATATCTTGAATGGACATCCTTAATCTGGAGTCCAAATGAAAAATTTTTCAATCCACTGTATAATATCCCAAAGTCCAATCCAAACCCTTTAGCAGTTAATGAATAAAGCTTGTTGTATAAAATTTTTCCACTTATGCCAACAGAAAAGTTTTTGTATATTCTATTAGCAAAAGAAAAATAAAACCCATTTTCTGAATTATCAATTTTCCCAGTAATGACCCCAGTAAAATCCCTTTCATCTATATTTTTAACACCGGCATTAATCCACCCGATTGATATTCCTCCGGAGGGTCCTATTCTTCCAGCATACCCGATAAAACTGAATTTTCTGTCAAGGGAGAGAAATCTGTAAGATAAAGAAAATGAATTATATCTAAGAAAAGGCAGACCAGCAGGATTATAAAATATTGCAAATATATCATCTGCAACCGGCACAAAAGCATCACCCATAGATTTTGCTCTTGCTCCCAGTCCCATTCTTAAAAATGCACCAGCATATCCGCCATCTTCCTGAGCAAAAGATGGATGCAAACATCCTGTAATTATAACAATTGTTATTATTGTTCTACAAAACATTGCTGACCTTAATCAATAATCACAATTTTCCCATAAAGGGGTTTCTCACCTTTTTTAACCAGTTTATAAAAGTATACCCCGTTAGCCACTTTTCTCCCATAATCATCTTTGCCGTTCCATACTTCAGAATAACTGAAACCGCCTGCTCTGAACTTGTTTTCTACAACAGTCCTGACAGGTTTCATAGAGAAATCATAAATATAAATACTTACTTCTGTATCATTTATAGTATTATACTGTATTCTGATATGCCCTTCATTATTAATTCTGTTATGCCTGAGAGGTGAAAAGGGATTCGGATACGCATAGGTATAAAATTTATTCTTTATTTCCGGTTCTTCAAAAGCCCGGAATATTTTCCACGAATATCCATAATCAAAAGATTGAGCAAGTCCGTCATCTGTTCCTATCCACAATATTCCGTTCCCGAATCCACCGGAATAATATTTTTGTGTGTATACTTTTTCCCCAGTTATTTCGTCAATTATTTGAGGAAATAGCCCCCATGTTTTACCGAAATCACTGGATTTCCATAATCCATTATCAGAAAGAACGTATACATCTTTTCCATTGAAAAAGAAATTATGTACCTGTTCACCATGGAGTGCGGTTTCCCAGGTAAGTCCACCATTTTCAGTTTTACTTACTGCATAAAACTCTTCTTCTCCCGCTGCTTTCCAGGATGCAGCCCATATTATTGATTTATCGTTCAACTTCTGTTCAGCAAGAGCAACAATAAAATTGCCTGATATTCCACTTCCATTCTGTGCATTATAGTTAATCCAGGTAATACCGCCGTCAGTAGATTTATTTATTCCACCGGCAGTTCCAACCCACAAACCATTTTCAGCAGATACTACCGAAAAAGCCCTGTGGTTGAGATAGGTTAATGGGTCAAAGGAATTGTTATCCGGCGTTACAACCTTCCAGGACTCCCCATAATCTGTTGATTTTCTTAGCCCGCCACCATAACTGACAATCCATACCGATGAATCATCAAAAGCTATATCATAAGTAAGGTTTGTAACGTTGGTTGTAGTTGGTTTGTATCCAGGGTTTTCATCCTCTAGATCAACGGGCTGTGGTATTTTATTCCAGGTTAGCCCGTCATCTGTCGAATAGCTTAAACCACTTCCTGCCGGTAAAACACCCTGGGATGTTGTTGTATCAAAACCAGTAGCAACCCATATTATTCCGTTATCTACTGCCAGAGCAGATACACTGCCCTTACCTATCCCCTGTTTACTGTAAAAAGTTATAAAGCTTTTACCGTTATCTTTTGTTACGCTCAATCCTTTTCCTGTTCCAAACCAGACTTCATCATTAACAATAAGTATATCTGTAATACTATTACTTAAAAGTTTATTGAACTTATGTTCAAATTCATAGGCAATAAATTTCTTAAACTGAGCATTCAATCCTGTTGAAAAAAATATATTAATAATTATTACTATAATAAACTTATATCTCATTTTTAAATTAATTGCTCAATAAACAACAATTATATGCTTTTTTTCAGGGCTTATAAGCCCTTCATTATCAACAGCGAAAAATTCAAATCTGTAATTTCCTTTACTTACTTCCGGTGTAATAATTATCAATTTTGAATAGATTCCATCTTTTTCTTTTTTATCACCTGAATTAAATCCCGGAGTTTTTCCTCCATCGTCAAGCATATAAACAGGATTAGCTGAAGACGGAGAACCATCCGGTTTATAGGAATTAAAATAAACTTTAGCAATATCAGATAAACCATTCGGGTCTGATACTTTTACTTCAAACAGGATAGTATCATTTTTTGCCTTAATACTATCTGGAACAGAAACAATAGTTACAGAAGGTGGAAAGTTTCCAGATTCAGAATAAAAATAAACATTTTTCCATACAAAAGGGCTTTTGTTTCCTGAACTGTCCTCTACTTTGAATAAAAAAGTATAAACACCTTCTCCATAAAAAGATATTTCATTGGTCTTAATTCTACAGGTAAAAATACCATCACCTTTTAATTTATCTCCATTTATGCCTTCGTCATTCAAATGAAATATCTTATCAGCTACAGGTGAAAGAGGAAAATATATCATACACGTTGCAACCTTAATATCATCATTCCCCTGAGGGTCTGATACTTCAATTTCTACAATTAATTCAGGATTTTCTTCAATATTTATAGAATCAGGCAAGTTGATGTTCCTGATTGAAGGCGGAAGATTTTTCTCACCATCTACAATTGTCAAAGGATAGTCAAGAGGTGAACTAAATACTGTAGAGTCAATATCTGTTGCAGTAAAATGAAAAAACATCGACCCGACAAAGTTATTAAACTCCTCTGAATTAACTTCAGTTGAATATCTTCCATCTTTTGGAATAAGGTCGCCTGAAATACCCTTATCCTCTAAATAATATGTGCAAATTACCGTCCTGGATGATGTATAAAAAAGTTCCATTTTAACTTCATCCACACTTATTTTGTCTTTCGGAAATACTGCTTCAACACCTACTGTGAACTTTTCTGGAGTTTTCTTCCACAGGGTATCCGGACATACAGGATTTTTTAATAATATATCTATTG
>Ga0180301_10004425_pt1 | contig 10856 bp, 9 predicted proteins | sample GuaBasSediGuay16_FD_121797 | JGI IMG/M metagenome (GOLD analysis project Ga0180301, IMG submission 121797) | Subseafloor sediment microbial communities from Guaymas Basin, Gulf of California, Mexico - Guay16, Core 4569-2, 12-15 cm | ecosystem: Environmental > Aquatic > Marine > Hydrothermal... | reverse complement strand
GGTAGAGAATTTGTCAAAGAAAAATTTTCTAATGAAAAATATATTTCAAACTATATTGAAATGATAAATCGATGACTCTCTTAATAATAACTCAAAAAGTGGACGTTAATGATGATAATCTTGGTTTTTTTCATCGCTGGATTGAGAAATTTGCAGAAAAGTTAGACGAAGTTTATGTTGTTTGCCTTTGGCGGGGGAAATACGAGTTACCCGAAAACGTCCACGTTTTTTCAATGGGCAAAGAAAAGGGGATCCCGAAATTAGGCCAGCTGTTTTTGTTGCAGAAACATTTGCTAAAAATTCTCCCTGATGTGGACGGCATTTTCGTCCATATGTGTCCTATTTATGCTATTGCTAGTTACTCTCTCGTAAAAATATTCAGGAAAAAGATGATTTTGTGGTTTTTACACAAACATGTGGGCTGGAAATTAAGATTATCGGAGAAGCTGGTAGATGGAATGCTGACCGCTTCTGAAGAAAGCTGCCGCTTGAAAAACAAGAGAAAGATAAAAATTGTCGGTCACGGTATCGATGTCGAAAGATTTAAGCCAGCCGCCTCAGTTTCTAAAAATAATGAATTTATTATTTTTTCAGCTGGCAGGATTGCTCCGTCAAAAGATTTGAAAACATTAGTGGAAGCCGCAGATATTTTAATAAAAGAAGGACGTATTCCTAATTTAAAGGTAAAGATTGCCGGTAATCCCATTACGAAACCAGAAAGAGTATATCTGGACAAAATAAAAGAATTAATTCGAAAAAGGGAGGTTAGCGGCAATTTTGAATTTTTAGGCGGTGTGCCGAATTACAAAATGCCGGAATATTACCAAAAAGCCGATATCTTTGTTAATCTTAGCCATACAGGGAGTATAGATAAGGTTGTCTTGGAGGCGATGGCTTGCGATACGCCTGTTTTAACTTGCAACGAAGCTTTCAAGGTTATTTTAGACAAAAGGTACATTTTTAACAAAAAAGATCCACAGGATTTAGCCGAGAAGATTATTGGTTTAAGGCAAGGTAAAAAAGAAGATGCAAGTTTAAGGGAGGTTATAGTGAGGAATTATAATCTGGACGATTTAATTAAAAAAATATTAGCAGAGTTTAAAAATGGTTGATACCGTAGATTTTTTTAAAAAAATTTCTGATTATTTTTGGAAACAGACAAAAACTAACGGTTCTTTAATTTGCCCCAGGCATCGTATTGAGCATACTGGCAAAAATGTTTATTCGATAATTATTGATTTAGAACTGTACAAAAAGACTGATCAAGAACAATATTTTCAACGGGCTAAGTCTAGGGTTAGGCGGACTCTTCAGAATCTTGTACAGGACCCTGATTCTGGCGCTCGGATTTTCTACCCCGGCCGGCTGAATCGCTGGAATATGGCAAACTCAGTGATAGATGCTGGTGCGTGCGTAGACGCTCTTTCAAATTTTTTCCTTGCCTATAGAGACAGATTGTCCGAAAATGAAAAAAAGGAAATTTCAGATGCAATTTTTAGGGTTTCCGATGTCTATTTGAAAAATGCCGCAGTTACCAAAGAAATTACCAACCAACGGTTATGGGGAGCTACCGGCCTAGCTATGGCCTGGCGAATTTTCAAAAAAGATGACTGGAAGAGAGCTACTTTGGAATCGGTGAATAAATCCTTGAGCGAGATGTGGCCAGACGGAACTTTTCCTTATCATTCGTTTTGGAGGCAATATAAAATTTATGAAGGAATTTACGATACTACAACCTTTTATCAATCGCGTTGTATAGCCTTTATTTATCACATTTTGGAGAGTTTGGGTGAAAGTCTGGATAAATACAAAGAAAAATTGATTAGAGCTACAGATTTGCTGACGGCAATGTATCAGCCAGATGGGGTAAAAAATATCAATCTTGAGTGTAAAAGGTGGTATTGGCTTTCTTCTTACGAAGTGGTCAGTAATGCTTTTGATGTTTATGCTTTGTCAAAAACTTACGAAATAACTGGCAACAAAATTTACGCTTATTATGCCAGAAAATCATTGGAGAAAATTTTGCGTCACCAATTGCTTGACGGCGGAATTGACAGTCACCTTGGCGAGTCACAGAATAATTTTCAATGTCGTATTTTTTGGAATAGCCATTTGGCTTGGTTGGCAAGGAGTGCTAACAAGATACCTCAATTTTCCAGCGAGAATACCAAAGAATACCATTACTTTAGCGACAGCGATATCTTAAAATTTAAGAACGAATACTACTCTTGCATTCTGCGGGGACGGAAGAAGCCGATGAACTTGATGCTTGGACCGGCTGTTGGTGGAGGAAGCTTGCTTTATTTCGGCAACGCAAGAAATAAGTGGGAGAACAGCCTTGTAAAGGGAGAGGGCAATTTCATTTTTTATGCGAAAGAGAATTATTGGAAAAACTTGAAAAGATATTTAATTTCAAACAAAAGAGAAGTTAAGTCAAGAATTTACCATACTTTAGTGGAATTGCATGCCCTGAATATAAGGAGTTTTTTTGTTTTGCTTTTCACGATCCTAAAAAAAATTTTGTCATCTGCCAGGGCAATTTATAGTTCCCAGTGGGCAGTTAAAGTTGCTATCCAAAAAGAAGGAAATAAGATAATATGGCAAGTGAGCCCGGCCAAGAGATGCGGCCGCGAATTGAAAGGAGTCAAAATCAGCCGCGAATATGTTTTTGAACAAAATAAATTGCTGGTTAGAGAGCAGCTATTTCTAGAGCATGATGTCGGCAAAAATATTAAATATAAATATATCCCGCCGTGCAATGCTAAGAGTTTCTCGGCAGATGGCGGGAATTCTTATTCGTATTATTTAGACTAATTTAATCTATGGAGATTACAGCGACGATTTTCTACACAAGAAACATAAAGATTTTTCAGAAAAAGGACATGAAGGACTTAAAAATAAAATCATATATCTACTTAATTTAAATGATACGAAAGTAAGATATATGAAATTAATTTACATTGCCAATGCCAGAATACCGACCGAGAAGGCGCACGGCATTCAGATAATGCAAATGTGTGTTGCTTTTGCTAAGAACAATGAAGTTGAATTAGTAATACCTCGAAGGGTCAATTGGATAAAAGAGAATCCCTTTGAATATTATGGGATTGAAAGGAATTTTAGTATAACAAAATTGCCCTGTTTAGATTTGATTCCTTTTGACAAATATATTGGGCATTTTGGAATGCTGACAGAGAGTTTAACTTTTAATCTTTTTGTTTTTCCATATATTTTGTTTAAAAAAGCAGATATTATTTACACAAGGGATAAATTTTTACTTCCCTTGTGTTTATTTTTAGGAAATATTATTTTTGAAGCCCATACTTTCCCTAAAAATTACTTTTTATATTCCCCGTTTTTGAAAAAAGTAAAAGGGGTGGTAGTTATTACTCAAGGGCTTAAAGATTTGTTTGTTAAATGGGGGATAAGCGCCGATAAAGTTTTGGTCGTCCCCGACGGAGTAGATCTCCGAAAATTCCAAATCACAAATTCCAAATCACAAATTCGTGAAAGATTGGGTTTGCCTCAGAATAAAAAAATAGTGCTTTACACCGGACACTTATATAGCTGGAAGGGCGCACAAATCTTGGCTGAGGCTTCGCGGTATTTGCCGGAAGATGTAGAAGTTTATTTTGTGGGGGGGACAAAAGAAGACATTGAAAAGTTTAAAGTTCGATGTTCGAATCGTTCCAATGTTCGAATTGTGGGCCATCGACCGCATTCGGAAATACCGTATTGGCTGAAGGGGGCTGACGTTCTTGTTCTGCCGAATTCGGGCAAGGAAGAAATTTCCAAAAACTGGACTTCGCCACTTAAAATGTTTGAATATATGGCTTCCAAGACGCCCATTGTCGCTTCGGATTTGCCGTCAATCAGGGAAATTTTAAACGAAGAAAATGCGGTTTTGGCAGAGGCTGATAACCCAGAAAAGTTCGCCGAAGGCATCAAAAAAGTTATGGAAAAACAAGAATTATCTGATAAGATTTCCCATCGAGCCTTCCAGGATGTTCAGAAATATTCCTGGCAAGACAGGGCAAAAAGAATTTATGAATATTTCAGTATTGCTGAAAAATAATAAATACTTGGTTTTTGCTTTACTTTTTGCCGCTTTAAATGCTTTGGCGATTTTTTTAATTTTTGGATTTCGACAATACGGCGATACCTCAGGATACATTAACGCCATTCATTGGTTTCTAGGCAAAAATATTATTGTGAACCCTTGGATAATTCTAAGACCCTTAGGACCTCTGATTGCCTCGCCATTCGAATTTTTAGGCGAAGGCGCTGGCTTAATTGTTCAGAATATAGTCTTTTATTTATTTTCAGCCGTTTTAGTGTTTAAAATAACCGAGCTGGTTTTTAGTAACAAAAAACAAGCCCTTTTTGCTTCTTTATTTTTTATTACAGCCACTCAAGTTCTCGAGGTCGGGCTAGCCTATTTGACCGATATGGGCGCTTGGTTTTTTTATCTTCTTTCCACATTCCTAACCCTTTTCTATTTTAAAAACCGCAATGAGAAGCTGATTGTTTTGAATGGTTTTCTTTCGGGTATGGGCGTGCTGATGAAGGAAAACGGGGGACTGGGCATTCTCTTTTTTGCTATGATGGTTGTGCTCTCTAGAGAATTCAATCTAAGAGAAAAGATTTCTAGAATTTTGCGTTTTGGCATATTTTTCTTTATCCCCATTGTTTTGCTGCAAATTTTTATGTATCAAAACTTCGGTGTTACCACTTTGGACTGGTATCTCTATCAACTGCGAGGTTTTGGGCAGGGTGAGGGGATTTTTCTGGTTATTCTTAGATATTTTGGTCAACTTTTCAGGACCTTAGGATTTCTTTGGATTTTCTTTTTCATTGGTTTATGGCAGGAATTAAGGGAAAGAAACCTAGAAAGATTAAAAATATACTTGGCGCTTTTGCCAGCTTCGCTTTCTTTCTTTTTATGGCCAATTTCAGCGGGCGGCAGGTCGGTTTTTATTTTTGCTCCTCTAGGCATACTGTTGGCGGTCAATGGTTTCAAAAAAATCAGACCAGTTTTTCTGGTCATTATATTTTTGGCAGTTTTGATTGTCAATTATTGGTTTGTTTCGGTTAATCAACAGATTGCTTTTATCGACCTAATCTATACTTCAATATTTTCCAGATAGCAACTAATCCGTCTTTTGTTCTGATTTTTTTACCTTCCGTGATACTGCGGGGGAAATAATCAATAGGCACCTCCAAAATTTTATAACCCAGTTTTAAAAGTTTTACGGTTATTTCGGCCTCAATATCAAAGCGATTGCTTTCAAGGTTGATATTTTTTATCACCGGGGCCTTAAAAACCTTATAGCCGGTCCAAAAATCAGTTAAATTTGAGCCGCAAAAAATATTCAGCAGCCAGTTAGTAATTTTATTGCCAAGATAGTACCTGTAATATCTTAAGGGGCACTTCTTTTTTACCAGATGGCGGGAGCCATATACGACATCGGCTTCTCCTTCTAAAATCGGTTTTAAAAGATTTGGATATTCTTTGGGGTGATTTTCCAAGTCAGCGTCCTGGATTAAAATAATATCCCCGGAGGCTTTCTGGAAGCCGGTTTTGAGAGCTTCCCCCTTGCCTTGATTTTTGAGATGATAGATAACTTTATATTGATTTTCAAAATTTTTGAGGACATTTTTTGTTCCATCGGTAGAGCCATCATCAACCAAAATAATCTCTTTTTCCAGGCCGAGGGTATCCGATTCTTCAACCCTTTTTAAAACTTCCAATAAAGTCCCCCTTTCATTATAAATTGGAATGACAATCGAGAGTTTTTGCATATAATTTTATATTAACAACGTTCTTGAAGGATTTCAATATTTCTGCTAAAAAGATTATATGAGCTTTCTTCAGGGCTATTTGATTTTAATAATCCCCATTGTTGCAGCTTCGGTTGCCCAGCTGCTTTTTAAGAAGGGGGTTACTAATCTTGGCAGCCTGGATTTTTCTTTGACAGGCATTATTTCTTTAATCCCCCGAGTTTTCCAGTCGGGGTGGTTACTTTTGGGGGTGGGCCTATTTGTGGTTGCTTTTTTAACCTATCTCATTGTTTTGTCAAAATATCAGCTCAATATTGTCTATCCAATTTTTGTGAGTTTAGGGATTATCATTGTCTCTCTGGCATCTTGGTTTTCCTTCAAAGAAACGCTTTCCTGGCTGCAAATTTTGGGAATTATCGTTATAATTTTCGGCATTTTTTTAGTAGCAACCAAAGGATAAACAATGGAATCAATCAAAGAACTCAGAAAATTATGTCAGGAAAAAGGCTATCGCGAGCATGATTCGATAAGATTTCATCGATTTTTTTCTATCTACGTAACAAGGATTTTCCTTATGTTAGGGCTAGGACCAAATTTTATTAGTTTTCTAAGTTTTTTGATGGGAATTATTGGTGGTTTCTTTTATTTTAAAAGTTTATTTTTTTGGGGGAGCATATTTTTTTTTCTTTTTTACTTACTTGATAATGTCGATGGTGAAGTTGCCAGATATAGGAAATTATCTTCTAGGTTGGGTTATTGGTTAGACACAAGTATTGGTCATCTTTTATATCCTGTTTTTTTCTTTACCCTTGGCCTCGGAATTTTCAATCAGACGGGAGAAGTTTCGTATATAGTTTTGGGGGCTGTAGCATCTATATCAAAGCTGGTTGAACGTTCAGTACCACAAATAAAGAATATCGAAAAAGGGGATGTCGGAATTTTAAAACGTAATGACATATCTTCCTTAAAAATGTGGGTAAGTTATTTTGCTAAATACTCTGTTATAACAATAATTGTCATAATGGTTTCTTTGTTGGGTCAAGTAAAGTTGTTTTTGTGGTTTTACACCCCGTTTTTATTGTTTTTGGCTTTGGGTAAGGTTATATTGACTGGTTGGCGAATTTATAGATATAATCGTTAGATTATGGCTATTTCGAACAAGCTATCAAACACAGAAAGGGTTGGACTGATATCCCAGAAAATAAAAGAAAGCGAAATCTTGCGTTTCATAGAGGTACACAATGGCATTGGCGGTTTAATTGTCGAAGACCTTAAGGTCGGCGATTCGGAGTTTGACGGCTTTTGGGAAAGTAGTTTGACTGATTCCGCCTCAAAGGGGTTCCCCGATATTGAGATTGTGAGTTTTGATTCAAGGTTGGAAACTATTAATCAAATTTTAGAAGTTACCAAAAAACCGATGATTGTTGACGGTGATACCGGTGGAGATATTAATCAGTTTGAATATTTAGTCAAAAGACTGGAAAGGGCGGGAGTTTCAATGGTGGTCATAGAAGACAAGGTTTTTCCGAAAAGAAATAGTTTGGAGCCGGGCACGCGGCAAGAGTTAGAAAACCCTGAGTTTTTTGCCGAAAAAATAAAAGGGGGACAAGAAGTAAAAAATAATCAAAATTTTCTTATTGTGGCCAGAATTGAGAGTTTAATCGCCGGCGCGGGGCAGAAGGACGCCTTAGAGAGAGCAGAAATTTATCTTAAGGCCGGGGCAGATGGCATATTGATTCATTCCAAGAAAGATACCCCCGATGAGGTTTTGGAGTTTGCCAAAAATTGGCAAAAACTGCCTCCCGATTTAACGAAAAATAAGATTTTGGCTTGCATTCCAACTACCTATAACACTATTACTGAAAAAGAGTTAGCTGACGCCGGATTTAATATAGTCATCTATGCCAATCATCTTTTTAGAGCGTCTTATTTGGCTATGGAAAAGGTGGCAAAGGAAATATTAACGAGGGGCAGATCTTTCGAGGTAAATCTTCACTGCGCTCCGGTTAAAGAAATATTTGAGAAAGTCGGTTTCCTGGACATTAAAAAGAAAGATAGAGAATTAGTCGATAGATTAGGTTTGAAGGTTAGGGTTTTAATTCCGGCAGCCGGCAAAGATTCGCTGTCTGCAAAATATCAATTACCCAGATCTTTAATGGACATTAACGGTAAAAGCATCCTCCAGAGGCAAATTGAAACGTTTAGGAGGGCCGGCTTAAGCAAGTTTTGCGTAGTTACTGGTTACAAAAGAGATCTATTCAATATAGAAAACGTTGTTTACTACAATAATCCTAATTATGAAAACGAACACATTCTTTCTTCTATATTTTCGGCTCAGGGCTGCCTGAACTCTTCTTTTATTTTCACGTATTCTGATGTTCTTTTTGACGAAAGCATTATTAGGGGATTGTTGAGGGTCAGCAAAAGCAGGGGTGTTAGGGATATAATTTTGGTTGTAGACGATACCTTTCAATACCACAAGCACTTGGTTGATAAGGAATTGGATCTCGTAGTTACCAAAAACAAAAATAAGGAGGGCGTGAGAAAGATCGGAGACACGGCAGAAGAAGAAATAATTGTTATCGGGAAACAGATTGACAAGAATTCGGCAGATTACGAATTCAACGGCATAGCATATTTTTCTAAAAAGGGAGCTGATATACTTAAACAAGTTTACTGGGATTGTTTGGAAAAATATAGCGATAAGCCTTTCCACGAGGCCGTAAACATCCACCAAGCCAATTTTACCGATATAATTCAGGAAATTATTGACCGCGGATATCCCGTTAAGGCCATGAAAGTTTACAAAGGATGGATGGAAATACACAATGAAAATGACCTAAATTTAGCCAGAGAGTTATATAAAAATGATTAGATGCGAGGATTTATATCAAGTAATGAAGAGAAACGATTTTACCTGGTTCAGCGGCGTTCCAGACTCCATTTTAAAAGAATGGATTGATTTTTTAAATGAAAAACATGGTCGGGGGCTAACCAATCGCATAACTTCTATTGAAAGAAACGCTGTCGGTTGGGCCGCAGGCTATCATATAGCTACCGGTAAAACAGGAGTTGTTTATACGCAGAATTCAGGACTAGGGAATATTGTTAATCCGGTTACTTCTTTGGTTTGCCCGGAGGTATACAATATTCCCATGCTTTTAATGATCGGCTGGCGGGGAGAGCCTGGGCAGCCTGACGAACCTCAGCATCTTAAAATGGGCGAAATCACACTACCCTTATTAGATATTTTAGACATCAAGTATGCCGTTTTACCAAATGATATCAGTGGGGCAGAGAAGGTGATTAGTGAAGCTAGAGAACATATTAATAGAATGGAGGGAGTCTACGCTTTAATCGTAAGGACGGGGACTTTTGAACCACACAATGTCCAGGAAGAGGAATCAGAGTACGAATTGAGTCGCGAAGAAGCCATTAAAATAATAGTTGATTCCATGGATGGCAGCGAGATTGTAGTTTCCACTACCGGTAAGACATCGCGGGAATTATTTGAATATCGGGAAGAAAAGAAAATCGGGCACCGGAATGACTTTTTAATGGTAGGGTCTATGGGATTGGCAGCTTCTTTCGGAGCCGAGATTGCTCTTCAAAAATCGGCCAGAAAGGTTTTCGTTTTTGATGGTGACGGAGCTATTATTATGAGCGCAGGATCTCTGTCTAGTATTGGTTTTTATTCTCCTAAGAATTTTTATCATATCGTATTTGATAACAGGTCGCATGAATCTACCGGCGGGCAGCCGACGGTTTCTACAGCGGTTGATTTTAAGAAACTAGCTTTAGCCAATAACTATAGAGGTAGTGAGGTAGTTAATAGTAGAGAGAAATTGAAAGAAGAAATAGAAAAAATAAAAGAAAAAGAAGGCCCACAGATGTTGGTGGTCCAAATTAAAAAAGGATCGAGAGAAAACCTGGGCAGGCCAGTTGGTTCCCTCGCAGAAAATAAAAAATTATTAATGGATTTTTTAAAAGAATAGGTTCTTTTAAAAGGAGGAGTTATGAAATACTTTCTTCCCACTAAAATTGTGATAGGAAAGCTGGAAGAAGAGATTAAGAGGGAGTTGAGACGGTTTAAGCCGATAAAGATATTGCTGGTTACTGGCGGTAAAGCTATGGAGAAATCCGGAGTAATCGGGAAAATGCTGGAACTTTTGTCAGATTATCAAATTTTAAGGTTTAACGAAGTTGAATCAAATCCTAGCCCGGCTACAGTTAAGAAAGCCAAGAAAAACTGCGATTTAGTTATAGGTTTAGGCGGGGGAAGCGTTATGGATGTTGCTAAGGTAGCGGCTACAGAATTAAAAAAGCCCTATATCGCCATTCCCACTACTGCAGGAACCGGCAGCGAGGTTACACCTTTTGCCGCATTATACGACAAAGAGAAGAAAAAAAAACTGTCTTTGGACGTAAATTTCCCCGATGTGGCTCTGATAGATTACAGATTAACATTGACGATGTCGCCCGGACTTATTGCAACCACTGGAATGGATGCCTTATCTCAGGCGGTTGAAGCTTATTGGTCAATCTATTCTAATATTTGGTCGGATTTTCATTCCGAAAGGGCCATAAGATTGGTTATGAATAATCTTTTAAAGTCATGGAGGGGAGATCAAGCAGCCAAAAAGAATATGTCTTTGGCTGCTCTCGAAGCCGGAATGGCTTTTAGCCAGACTAAAACGACAGCACCTCATGCTGTTTCATATCCTTTGTCAATTCATTACGGTATCCCGCATGGTTTGGCGTGCGGTTTGACCCTGCCCCATTTTTTAACCTACAATTATAAGGTTTCCAAGAAGGACTGTCTAGACAAAAGGGGAGAAGATTTTGTTAAAACAAGAATTAGGAGTATAGCTTCTTTTCTTGGCGGGACTGACGTGGAAGGAGGGAAGAAAGCCATCATTAATTTGATGGAAAGCTTAAACCTTCCGCTTAAGGTTGATTTTGATGAGGATATCGTTATTAAAGAAGGATTTGCTCCGGAAAGAATGGCTAATAATCCCCGCAGGGTTACCGAGGCTGGACTGAGAGAAATTTTAATACAAATTAAGAAAAGGGCT
>Ga0180301_10004424_pt1 | contig 10857 bp, 9 predicted proteins | sample GuaBasSediGuay16_FD_121797 | JGI IMG/M metagenome (GOLD analysis project Ga0180301, IMG submission 121797) | Subseafloor sediment microbial communities from Guaymas Basin, Gulf of California, Mexico - Guay16, Core 4569-2, 12-15 cm | ecosystem: Environmental > Aquatic > Marine > Hydrothermal... | reverse complement strand
TTTTTTGTATTCTTACTATAATTACCAAGGGATATTAATTTTAAAACTCATGATGTATAAAGATTCTAAAATAGTGGTGATTGACTATGGAATGGGCAATCTCGGAAGTGTAGAAAAGGCCTTAAAAAAAGTTGGATGTGATGTGTTGATAAGTGACAATTCTTCTATAATTGAGATGGCCAGAGGACTTGTTCTACCAGGAGTTGGGTCCTTTAGAGATTGCATGCTAAATCTTGAAAAACATAACTTAACCGGGCCTATACGTAAGTTTATCTCATCTGGACGTCCTTTTCTGGGAATATGCCTCGGGATGCAGGTTCTCTTTAGCGGAAGCGAAGAATTTGGATATACCGATGGTCTCGATGTATTAAAGGGAAGGGTTGTTCCTTTCCCGGCAGATTCCGGGCTAAAAATACCCCATATGGGTTGGAATCAAATAAAGATAAAAAAAAGAGCGCCACTTTTAAGAGACATTCCAGATGGCTCTTATTTTTACTTTGTTCATTCTTACTACGTGATCCCAGAAGATAAGGATATTATTGCTACCACAACCTGGTATGGAGTAGAATTTACCTCAAGTATCTGGAAAGATAACATTTTTGCCTGTCAATTTCACCCTGAAAAATCTCAAAGATTGGGCTTGAGCATATTAAAGCTATTTGGAGAAGTCAGTAAAAATGCTGGCTAAACGAATAATTCCCTGCCTTGATGTGATGGGGGGAAGAGTGGTAAAGGGGATCAATTTTGTTAAACTTCGAGATGCCGGAGATCCAGTGGAAAATGCCAAGGTTTATGAGAGGGAAGAAGCCGATGAGTTAACTTTTCTGGATATAACTGCTTCTCATGAAAGAAGAGATATAATGATAGATGTTGTAGAACGCACAGCTCGTGAAGTTTTTATGCCTCTTACCGTAGGGGGAGGAATAAGAGATTTAGAAGATATCCGCCTTCTTCTTAAGGCAGGGGCCGACAAGGTTTCCATAAATACAGCAGCTGTGAAAGATCCTTCTCTTGTAGAGAAAGCATCCAGAAAATTTGGAAGCCAGTGTATTGTTGTAGCTATTGATGCTAAGAAAAAAACTGCCTCTTGCTGGGAGGTTTATATTTATGGAGGTAGAGTTTCAACAGGTATTGATGCTGTTTGGTGGGCTAAAAAAGTGGTAGATTTAGGAGCCGGGGAGATTCTTTTAACCAGTATGGATAAAGACGGAACCGAGGATGGGTATGATATCGAACTTACCAGAACTATAGTTCGTGCTGTTAATGTTCCAGTGATTGCCTCAGGTGGTGCGGGAACTCTGGAGCATTTTTATGAGGTTTTCCAGGAAGCAGGAGCTGATGCAGCTCTTGCTGCATCAGTATTTCACTATAAAAAATATACTATCAGGCAGGTTAAAGAATACCTTGCCAGAAAAAACATTGTGGTCAGACTATAAAGTTAGACTGCAAAGGAAGAAGTGGTGTTTTATAAATCTTATAGGGAGATAGTGGCTGTTCTTGATTTTGGTTCCCAGTATAACCAGCTTATTTTAAGAAGAATTAGAGAAAGCAGGGTTTACTGTGAACTATTTCCCTATAATATTTCCCCTTCGGAGCTTTCACTGTACAGACCAAAGGGAATTGTCCTGTCCGGGGGACCCTCCAGTGTGAATGATAGTAAAGCCCCCTTTCCCCACCCTGAGATTTTAAAGATGGGAATTCCTATTCTTGGTATTTGTTATGGAATGCAAGTTATGGCTCATCTTCTGGGAGGAAAGGTTGCCCCTTCTCCAAAAAGAGAGTATGGAGCAGGTGAGCTCAGGATTAAAAATCACGATGAGCTATTTTATGGACTTTCCGATAATCTTAAGGTATGGATGAGTCATGGAGATCAGGTGGTAAAACTTCCTTCAGGATTTGAAGTTCTTGCTTCCACACAGAACTGTCCTTATGCCAGTATCAGGGATAAGAGGAGAAATTTTTATGCAGTTCAATTTCATCCAGAAGTTGCACACACTCCTCAGGGTAAAAAAATAATTCAGAATTTTCTTTTTCGCGTTTGCAGTTGCTCGGGCACCTGGACTGCAAGTTCCTTTATCGATTATTCGGTAAAAAAGATAAGAGAAAAAGTAGGAAAGGGAAAAGTGATATGTGCATTAAGTGGAGGAGTTGATTCCTCTGTTACCGCTATGCTGGTATCCAGAGCAGTAGGTGATAGGTTGACGTGTGTTTTTGTAAATAATGGACTTCTGCGAGAAGGGGAGGTGGAAGATGTAATTAGAACTTTCAGAGACCGTTTTCACTTTAACCTGAGGTACGTTGATGCAGAGGATAAATTTCTTAAAGCACTGAAAGGTGTTAGGAATCCGGAGAAAAAAAGAAAGATAATAGGCAACAAGTTTATTGAAGTATTCACTGAAGAGGCTAAAAAGTTAGGGAAGATAGATTTTTTAGCCCAGGGTACTCTTTATCCAGATGTAATTGAATCTCGTTCAGCTAAGGGTGGTCCTTCATCTACTATAAAGTCACACCATAATGTAGGAGGACTTCCTGAAATTATGCAACTTAAATTGCTGGAGCCTCTCAAGGATCTATTTAAGGATGAAGTTAGAGCTGTTGGTAGAAAGCTTGGTCTTCCCGAAAGAATAGTTAATCGCCAGCCTTTCCCGGGTCCTGGTTTAGGGGTGAGGATTTTAGGGGAGATTACACGCTCCCGTTTGAGGATCCTGCGCCAGGCAGATACCATTGTAGCAGAAGAGATGGAAAATTATGAAGAAAAGTCAAGGATATGGCAATCTTTCCCTGTACTTTTACCTGTGAGAAGTGTGGGGGTAATGGGGGATTACCGAACCTATGAGTATACAATTGCCCTAAGAGTGGTTACTAGTCAGGACGGAATGACCGCAGATTGGGTGAGATTACCATACGATCTTCTCGATAAAATCTCTCGCAGGATAATTAATGAAGTTAAGGGAATAAATAGAGTTGTTTACGATATAACTTCCAAACCACCTGGCACTATTGAGTGGGAGTAGATTAATATTACATTTGAAGTATATCTGGCAGTTAATGCAAGGGAGAGATAGTTATGTTTAAAGTTAAAATTTATATCAGTTTAAAGGAAGGAGTTGCAGATCCTCAGGGGATAACCATTAAGAACGCCCTTGATTCTCTTGGCTATTCAGGAATTGAGAGAGTAAGGTATGGAAAATACCTTCAGGTATATTTAAAAAATTCTGATAGGAAAAAGCTACAGAAAAAAATAGATGATATGTGCAAAAAGATTCTTGTAAACCCGGTTATTGAAAGTTACGAATATGAAATAGAGGAGGTTAAATGAAATTCGGTGTTATTGTTTTTCCAGGTTCTAACTGTGATTATGATTGTTATTACGTGATAAAGAGGGTAATAGGAGAGAGCGTTGATTTTATATGGCACAAAAGTAGCAATCTCAAAGGATATGATTGTATTGTTCTTCCCGGTGGATTTTCCTATGGGGATTATCTTCGTACAGGAGCTATTGCCCGTTTCAGTCCAATAATGAAAGAGGTGATTGAATTTTCTAAAAATGGAGGATTGGTTATAGGAATATGCAATGGGTTTCAAGTTTTACTTGAAGCAGGTCTTCTTCCGGGGGCTATGAGAAAAAACAGGGATCTCCTTTTCATTTGCAGGTATGTATATGTACGGGTTGAGAATTCTGATACTCCTTTTACCAGACTTTTCCATAAAGGACAGGTTCTGCACATTCCTGTTGCTCATTTTGAGGGAAACTACTACATTGATCCTCAAAGTCTTTCCAGATTAAAGATGAATAACCAGGTAGTTTTTCGTTACTGCAGCAAGGATGGAGAAGTTGCCGATGAGTTTAATCCCAATGGTTCTGTTTATGCTATTGCCGGGATATGCAATGAAAGAGGAAATGTTCTTGGAATGATGCCTCATCCTGAACGATGTTCGGAATCCATACTTGGATCTGAGGATGGAAAACTTATATGGCAGTCCATAGTTAAATCAATAAATGAGAGGCTGGCTAAAGAATGAAAGAACCAGTTAAAATAGATCTTAATTTGGTAAAAGCTCATGGATTAACAGAGGAGGAATTTGAAAGGATAAAGAGAATACTGGGAAGAGAACCTAACTTCACTGAACTGGGAATTTTCTCTGTAATGTGGAGTGAACACTGCAGTTATAAGAGTTCAAAGCCAACTCTCAAGAAATTCCCTACGGAAGGTGAGAGGGTTCTGGTTAAAGCAGGGGAGGAAAATGCCGGAGTGGTTGATATAGGAGATAATCTTGCTGTAGTTTTTAAAATGGAATCGCACAATCATCCCTCAGCTGTGGAACCGTATCAGGGAGCAGCCACAGGAGTTGGAGGAATCATCAGGGACATATTTACAATGGGAGCTCGACCTATAGCCATTATGGATTCTCTTAGATTTGGTTCTTTAAATGACCCTAAATCACGTTATTTTTTGAGGGGAGTGGTAGGAGGGATAGCTTTTTATGGAAATTGTATTGGTATTCCCACCGTCGGAGGAGAAACTTTTTTTGATGAGTCCTATCGGGGAAATCCTCTTGTTAATGTTCTTTGTGTTGGTATAGTTAAAAAGGATATGATTGTCAAGGCAAGAGCAAGGGGAGTTGGTAATACCATTTTTTATGTAGGATCCTCTACGGGAAGAGATGGATTGGGAGGTGCGAGTTTTGCTTCCAGAGAAATAACCGAGGAATCTCATGAGGACAGGCCCGCGGTTCAGATAGGAGATCCATTTATGGAAAAGCTTTTGCTTGAGGCAACTCTCGAACTTATAAAAAGCGGTGTGGTTGTAGGAATGCAGGATATGGGAGCAGCAGGGCTAACTTCTTCCACTGTTGAGACAGCTTCCCGTGGAAACTGTGGTGTAGAGATAGATATATCCCTTGTTCCAAGAAGAGAGGAAGGTATGATTCCCTATGAGGTTATGCTGTCAGAGTCTCAGGAGAGAATGCTGGTCATCGTAAAAAAGGGTATGGAAAATGAAGCTAAAAGGATATTTGAAAAATGGGATCTGTACGCTATTCCTATTGGGAAAGTTACCTCAGATGGTATTTTCCGTATAAAAGATAAGGATAGACCTGTAGCTGAAATTCCCGTTAGGTCCTTAACAGAAGACGCTCCGGTTTATCTGAGGAAAAGGGTAAAACCAGCTTATCTTGATGAGGTAAGCTATCTTGATGTAGATACCCTGCCCCGGCCAGATGATTTTAATCAGGTGCTGATTAAAATGTTAACCTCGCCAAATATCGCCAGTAAAGAATGGATATGGGAACAGTATGATCATATGGTGGGTATAAATACAGTTGTCCTCCCGGGATCAGATGCCGCTGTTCTTAGAGTAAAGGGTACTAAAAAAGCTCTTGCCTTAAGCTGTGATGGGAATGGACGTTACTGTTTTCTTGATCCGTATGAAGGGGGAAAAATTGCGGTAGCCGAGGCTGCTCGCAATGTTGTCTGTGTAGGAGCAACCCCGATTGCCATTACCAATTGTCTTAATTTCGGAACCCCTACCGATCCTGAAATTTTCTGGCAGTTTACAAGATGTGTTGAGGGAATGGCTGAAGCCTGCCAGTATCTTGGAACTCCAGTTACAGGAGGGAACGTTAGTTTTTATAATGAAAATCCCACCGGGGCAATAGATCCAACTCCTGTCGTTGGAATGTTGGGTTTAATTGAAAATACCGATCTTATATGTACACCCTGGTTTAAAGAAGAAGGAGATCTAATAGTTCTTATAGGAGACGGTAAGATAAGTCTTGGTGGCAGTGAATATCTTTATCTTATCCATGGTTTAAAAAAAGGTAGACCACCTGAATTAAATCTTTCTAAGGAAAAGGCCCTTTACGATGTATGTTTAAAAGCTATAGGAAAAGGACTAATTAAATCAGCTCATGATGTATCAGAGGGAGGTATTGCTACCAGTGTTGTTGAAAGTTGTATTATTAACGAAGAGAAATTTATGGGAGCAAGGATAGATTTGAAAAATCTGGAAAAGGAGGGAGAAAGAGATGATCTTTTGCTTTTTGGTGAGGTTCAATCCTGTATAGTAGCATCCTGTTCTCCTCAAAATATTGATTCTCTTGAAAAAATAGCCAGAGAAAAAAATATTGGTTTTAGGTTACTTGGCGAAGTAACAGGAAAAGAACTTATAATTGAAAAAAATGGGAAAAAACTTATATCTCAAAATACAGCTAACCTCTATAAACTCTGGAGAGAAGCTTTATCATTGAAATTAAGATAGATATTTTAATTTGAGGGGGAATTTTTAATGACCGATGAAGAAAAAAACCCTTACTGAAGATAAGTTAGACAAGCCATATTCTGAGATATTTAACACAGAGGGATGGGATAAGATTAAAGAGCCGGTTAGTCTTGTTAATGTCATACTAACAGAGGCTATAAAAAGAAGAGCAAGTGATGTTCATTTTGAACCCTTAGAAAAGGTCGTAAGGGTAAGGTACAGAATTGATGGATTGCTTTACCCTGTGTTTTTCTTCAGTAAGGACCTGCATCCGGGAGTAGTTTCTCGAATTAAAGTACTTTCCAGATTGGATGTTGCTGAGCGGAGGCTACCTCAGGAAGGGAGATTTAAAATGGGGGGAATAGATGTAAGGGTCTCCATTATTCCTGCTCACTTTGGAGAAAAGGTAGCCCTTAGAATTCTGGATATTCGCTATCTTAAAGGTCTCACAATTGATAAACTTGGTTTAGAAGAGGAAATTTTAAAAAAATACACAAGAGCTATTTCCCGCCCCTTTGGGATGATTATAATTGCAGGACCAACCGGATCAGGTAAAACCACTACACTTTATGCGGCAATAAGAGCCTTAAATACACCTCAAAGACATATCCTGACCATAGAGGATCCTATAGAATATGAAATTGAAGGAGTAAATCAGGTTCAGGTCAGGGAGACCATTGGGCTAACTTTTCCTGCTGTTTTACGGGCATTTTTACGTCAGGATCCGGATATCATTATGCTGGGAGAAATGAGAGACCCAGAAACTGCAGAAGTTGGTATAAGGTCAGCATTAACCGGTCATCTTCTTCTTACAACCCTTCACACCAATAACGCTGTTGGAGCTATAGCGAGACTTATCAACTTGAAAATTCCAACTCCCCTGCTGGCAAGTGCTTTGATTTTTGTAGGTGCCCAGAGATTAATAAGGAAGGTGTGTCCAAAATGTGCTATTCCCTATAAACCCTCTCCAGAACTTCTGGAAAAATTAGGTATTAAGATAGAAGATAAGGATATAATTTTTTACAGAGCAAATGGATGTTCAGAGTGTAATAATCTGGGATATAAAGGAAGAGTTGCCATAATGGAGGCTCTGGAGATCACCGAAGAGATAAGAAATCTCATTTTAACTGAGGCTCCTGAATCACAGATTAAAAAAGCTGCTCTCTCCTCCGGTATGTTACCGATAAAAGATGTAGCTATGCGTAAAGTCCTGCAGGGAGAGACAACTTTAGAGGAAGTTATGCGAGTAATAGGAGACGAGTAAGAACCACTTTTGCCATTATTTATTGGAACCTTTGTAGTTGCAATGTGCCTTCCTTATTTTTTCAATCTTCACTATAAAGATAAAAACTTTATATAACATCCACATTCTTTAATAGACCAGATAGACCAAACAGACGAAATGGATGAAATAGACGAGACATAGAGGGGGGTTGACAGGTTACTATATTCGAATATAATAATATACGAAGATTGGAAGAAAGTAAGATGAGAGAGAAAATAAAATCAGTTGAAGAGAAATTAGAACAGGCTGATCAGGTAGCAGAATGCTTGAAGGCACTTACCCATCCGGTAAGAATAAGGATACTTCAGGAACTAAGAAACGGAGTAAAGTGTGTAAGTGAGCTGTCAGAAAGAATTGGGGTTAATCAAACCAATCTTTCTCAACATCTTGGTCTTTTGAGAAACTACGGATGGGTTAAGAAGAAAAAAAGAGCTCTTTATGTTTATTACTCCTTATCCGATGAAGGCATAGGGATTGTTTTAAATAAAATCTATGAAGTAGTCTATCGAATTGAATTAAAATAAACAGGAGGTGATGACTATGGCAAACGTATGGGATCCTTTCAGAGAATTCTCTCGTATAGAACGAGAGATAAGGAAGATGTTTGATGATTTCTGGGGCGAGAGAAGAAGATGGGGAATTCTCCCTGCTCCAAGAAGGTCTGAGGTTCCCGCTGAAAGAGAAGAGGGTCTAATTGGTACTCCACCTGTAGACCTCATTGATAAAGGTGATAAACTTATTTTACGTTCTGAGATGCCAGGAGTGAAAAAAGACAATATTAAGATATCAGTTACCGAAGATGATATAAGCATTTCAGGTAAAGTAGAAAAAGCCAAGGAGGAAAAAGAGGAGGATTACTATTACTGCGAAAGAGCTTACAGCTCCTGGCAAAGAGTTATCCCTTTACCGGTGAAGATAAAAGCTGATGCTGCAAAGGCAAAGTATCAGGATGGAGTGCTGGAGATTACCTTACCTAAAGCTGAGGAAGCCAAGGCAAAGAAAAAAGAAATAAAGGTTGAATAATTATAAAATAAGGGGAGGGAATTTCCTCCCCTTTAATTTGTAATAACTTAAACAGTCCAATTTGCCAGCATAAGCTGGTATTGACGTAGATGGAAGGATAAAGAGGAATTGCTCCTCTTTATCCTTTATTTTTGATTTCAAAACTTAAAAAACAGGAGAACTGTAGATGCATGCAGAAATAAGGCAGGTTAATGGATTAACCATGATGGGAAAGGCTAACTCTAACCACTGGGTTGTTATGGATGGTCCAAAAATATATAAAGGTTCAGAGGCTGCCACACGACCAATGGAGATGGTTTTAATAGCTCTTGGAGGTTGTTTGGGAATGGATATTGTATCTTTACTTGGTAAGAAAAAAGCCTCTCTGGATAACATAAAAATAGAAATTGATGCTGAGGAAGCTAAAGATCATCCTCGAGTATTTACCAGGATAGATGTAAAGTGTTTGTTTAAAGGTAAAAAACTTAATGAAGATGATGTAAGGTGGGCACTTAATAAAGCTTATGAAAAGTACTGTCCAGTAGGGGCTATGCTTTCTGAAGTGGCGGATATTAACTACTCTTATGAAATAGTGGAATCCTGAGATTTTTCTGCCATTTTTCTTAATCTTTCCTGTTCCTGCAAAAGATAAAATAGTTTATCTTCAACTTTCCTATTTACCGTTCCTTCAGGAAAAAGACCATCTGGGCCTCTTTTGCCTGCAGCTACACCTGTTAGAATTTCAATACCCTCATCAACTGTACTTATAGGATAAATATGAAATTTTCCTTCCTTAACAGCCTCCACCACTTCTTTTTTTAACATAAGGTTCTTAACGTTACTTCTGGGAATAATTACTCCTTGATTGCCGGTAAGTCCCTTTCTCTTGCAGGTATCAAAAAAGCCTTCTATTTTTTCATTAACCCCCCCTATTGGTTGAATTTCTCCTTTTTGGTTTACAGATCCTGTAACAGCAATTCCCTGTTTGATGGGTAGCTCAGCCAGACTGGATAGTATTGCGAAAAGCTCTGCTGCAGAGGCACTATCACCTTCGACGTAGGAATAGCTTTGCTCAAAGGTCAGGGTAGCAGAAAGAGCGAGAGGAGTTTTTCCTCCGTACTTTCCACCCAGATATCCTGAAAGAATTAAAACACCTTTATCATGGGTTTTTCCACTTAGTTTAGCCTCCCTTTCTATGTTAATTACGCCTTTATTCCCTATAAAGGTCTGGGCAGTTATACGGGATGGCTTCCCAAACATAAATTCTCCGTACGAGTATACGGCAAGGCCGTTTACCTGTCCCACCTTGGCTCCATCTGTATCAATATATAAAGTTCCCTCCTCTATCATTTCACTTATCTTATTTTTAATAATATTGTGTCTGTACTCCATTTGCTCAAGAGCTTTTTCTACGTCTTCTCTTGTGATATACTGACTCTTCCGAAGGTTTGCCCAGTAATTGGCCTCACGAGCTATATTGGCTATTTTCCCAAATAAAAGGGAGAACTTTTCCTGATTTTCCGCCAATCTGCTGCTGTACTCAAGTATAGCAGCAAGTCCTGTTTTATCTAAGTGTTTTAATTTTTCCTCATTACATAATTTACATAAAAATTGGGCACAACGATTCATGGTATACTCTGTAGCTTTTGTTTCCCAGTCAAAATCAGCCCTTACCTTAAATATTTTTCTAAAATTTTCATCATAGTAATGAAGCAGATTAAATATATAATTTCTCCCTATCATCACTACCTTTAAGTCTATGGGGATGGGCATTGGTCTTAAACCGGTTGTAGAGAAAAATCCGTACTGTTCCCCTACATCTTCAATTCTTATCTCTTTATTCCTGAGAACTCTTTTTAAAGTATCCCAAACAAATGGATACATAAGAACTCTTTCTACATCAACCAGAAGATACCCCCCATTTGCTTTGTGGATTGCTCCTGCTTTAATTTTTGTAAAATCTGTTATAAAAGCCCCAAAATGGACTTTTCTTTCTATACGTCCAAACATATTTGTATAGGTGGGATTATTCTCTATCACTACAGGTGCACCATTTAACTGGGAGTTGTCCACTATCAAATTTACCTGATATTTAACAAAGGAGTTTTCCTCCATGATGGGGATTTTGGAGGAACCTTTTTGCTCTTCTTTAAAAAAATCATCTATATTGTCCACTATATCTTTTGCTACATCCTCCAGGTATTTTACAACAGGAGGAAAATCTACATATTTTTTCTTTAAACTCCCAATATACTGCTGGACAACAAATTGGGCTATTTCTCGATTAAAGTTATTTACACTATCCTTTGA
>Ga0180301_10004423_pt1 | contig 10860 bp, 11 predicted proteins | sample GuaBasSediGuay16_FD_121797 | JGI IMG/M metagenome (GOLD analysis project Ga0180301, IMG submission 121797) | Subseafloor sediment microbial communities from Guaymas Basin, Gulf of California, Mexico - Guay16, Core 4569-2, 12-15 cm | ecosystem: Environmental > Aquatic > Marine > Hydrothermal... | reverse complement strand
TGTGAAGCTGTAGATGCTTGAAGGAATCAAGAATGTGCTGTTAGTTGTTTCTCCTAGATGGATCTCTCCATAATAGAAGTAATCGCCCGGTATTATGGAGAAGCCTTTGTCGTGCGGTTTCTTCCAGGCTACTTTGATTCCGTCGCCGCCGCCCCATTCCTGCATCAAAGCCTCAAACTTGTGATATCCCCTATCCAGCGTTATCGAGCCGCGGTGGCTCCATCCCCATGAAAAGCCGTGAGGCCCATACCAAGTCGCAACTTCTCTGTCATCTATTAGGACTGCTACGGCGTCGTCTCCGTCAACCGCAAACTCATATGTGCCGTCGACCGGGATGTAAATTAGCCCGATGTACTGAAGCGAGTATTTGTCACCTCTGCCGGATACAACAGGGTTTCCGACCGTGTCGACGTTTGACAGAATCTTTATGCCTAGAATTTTCTCGTGGAAGAAGCTGCATCTGAACTCCGCGAGGTCGTCGGCGTAGAATCCAGTTTCACCAAGGGAGGCTACGCCCCACTCCCTGCATATTGTTAGGAGGCCGTGCTGGAGGCCATCCTGAGCCGGCGGCAGAAAAGAGCTGAAGTATTCTCCATCGTCGTCGATGCCGTAGATGATGACGGTTTCTAAGGGCTTGCTACCCGTGTTCTTCACTGAAGCCATCAGCAGGGCTTTATCTTCGAATTTGTAGAGGTTGACGCTGACAACCTGAACCTCAATTCGGCTGAAAAGCCTAGAAAACATTCCGGAAGTCTGCATGTAGTAGATGAGGCCCGCTGAAACCACTATCGCGACTAAAATAAGCGCTGCGAGAATCGGGCTGACAGCCCTCTTCCCCAGCATTCTTGGCTTCCTCCCTAAAGTTTGTTGAGCGGGTGCCTGCAGAGGCCGCTTGGAACAGGGCACAATCCATGCTTCTTCAGGGCTTCGCAGCTGGGCGGGGCGATTCGGCTTCCAGCAATATGCTCAGCCTGATAGAGCGCTAAGGCATCCTTGAAGTTCGACTGCGACCTGAAGACTTCAGCCACCTCAACAGGCTTACGCCCAGACTTCAGCAGAAAAGACGCAGTTGCGATTCTTCCCAGAAACGGGACTTTTCGGCCGGCCTTCACGTCGGAGACGAGACGTGAGATGCATGGAGGAGCATTCTCCACTTCAGGTTCACCCCGTGAATGAGAGGCGCCATGGATTTTTAAGGACGCCTTAAATACTCTAAGCACTCTCAAAATTCTCTGTCAATCACGCATATGCATGGAGACAGGCAATTTTATGCCCACTTTCCACCCCATCGTCCACAAATCTATGAAAACCTCGAATGCTTAGAGGCGGGAACTCTCCAAAAACATATATGCGATAAAGTAAAGACCAAAGAGGGAATCCTTCCTAAATATGTTTTTGCCGGCTGGTCCGGGGGTCTCAGGAACAGCGCCGAGCATAACAGTAGAAATGGACGGGCCAAAAACAATTGTGGCTAGCTGGAAAGAGGACTGGTCAATACTGCTATATCTCATAATTGCTGGCGCGGTGGCGGCCTTCATCATCTTTGTAGCCTTGAAGAGGAGATCAACATCCAAAAATTAACATTCTTTCCACATATTTTGGTGGCGTGGTCAACTTCTTGTTGGTTTTTAGGAGGCTCTGCCCCATTACATGCCGGAAGCCCTTCCCCGCCGCGAAATATAGATGCGTGGAAGAAGCGGCATCCCGTGATCGCAGGCGATTTAATTCTGCCTGTCTGAAATGAAGTAGGCGGCGATCATTAATGCTGTCCTCGCAAATGAGTTGCACGCTCCATACATGTCTTGCAACAAATATTACTATGTCTAAGAAATAACAAAAGACTGCTAACGAATCAGAGAGCTAAAGAACGTTAACACCTTAAAATAGGCAGGCACTCGATTGATTCTATTAAGATTTCGCTATTAAGATGGGTTAATGGTAATCGTCCCGAAAGATTTATTATAAAAGAGGTAACCGCCTCCTATATGTGGGTTATAATATGCCTATCAAGTATACTTGCCCAATATGTGATAAGGACTTCGGAAGTCGGGAAGCTGCTATAGATCACATAAAGGAAGCTCACAGAGATCATGTTAACAAGCTTCTATCGAATCTTTCTGAGCGAAGAATCAAAGGTCTGAAGAAGCGTGGTATAGACCCTGAGAATTGGGCTGCTGGATATATGCTATCAATGTGAGCGTAGGAATCAGAGTATAGTGCGCGAAAAATCGATTGATTGAGTATCTAGGTTGAAATATATGGAAGAAGACAGTTGGATCCGCTTCAAGAAGCGAAGAAAAGAATATATAGTGATGGTTATTACATCGGTTGCGATAGCGTTTCTTATAAACCTTCTTTCATCAACGATCGGCATACTCTATCTAGAGAATCTTCCTACAGAGGGTCTATACAAGTGCTTACTCCTAACCATAATATTCACGTGTCTTTTGAGCGTTGTACTTGGTTACTTTATTATACCAGCATTCTTTAAGTCAAAGGAGTTTTTGGCAGTTTACATCATTAACAGAAGAAATAACAGAATAATGGCGACAGGATCCTACGCTCTTTTTTCAGATGAACTGCGTAGAAGAGTTGGAGATAAAATTTTAGATGAGCAGTTTGATGTTTCAAGATTGAGAGATGAAGAGAGACGTAAAATTGAAGAGAAAATTGAGAGCTTAACTATCGGCGTTCTTATAGAATGGTTATCTCATGAAGTAAGAGAAATTGAAGCGCCGCTTTCGACAGCAGGATATTTTAAGTTGATGCCCCTGCCTACCCGTTATCTACGCAGGGGGCTCTCATCACTAAGAGAAATAAGGGATCGGAAAGAGATCGATTTTGTTGAGCCTTGGAGTATAGAAACAGATAATCCCTACGTGTATCAAAACACCCCTATTGAACTGCCAAAAGGGATGAAAATATCCAAAATAGGTAAGAACCGCATTGTCATTGAAGGAAAAAACTTACAAGTTAAGATAAGCGTTGCCTGCGTTGGCATAATTAAAACACCAACTCAGATAACAAGCCCATTCTTCCGAATAATTAGCCTAATAATAGGTAAAAACTACGGTTTCAACATTGAAGATCTCTTTGACGTATACGTTAACGTGATGTTTGAGGCTAAGACTACAGGTTTACTGAGTAGATTCAGGGTCAAGCCCTTATATTTGAAATGGGTAGAGGAAGTGTATTACAGTTTAAAAGATTTCATAAATTGGGATGATCAAATAAAGCAGCTCGCAATAAGCGTTGGGAAATTCTTTTAGACTTTATTAGCATGCCGTAAGAGAGCAGCTTCCTCTAGGCGGATCCTTCCATTCCAGTCGCCTCCAGCAGAGATGTAATCGCATCCACCTTTCCTCCATTCTCGTCTAGGATGATTCGTCTGGAAATTCCGATCCAACCCGTAGTATGTGTGGGAATTCCAGCTCCCTATGTGATGGCAAACCTAATTAGTACATTAAGGCATAAATGACGATTATGATATTGTTCGGCGCTGGCTCGTCTGTTCCGTTTGGAATACCGGGAATGGCGGAGTTCACTCTGCGATTTCTCGAGGAAAACAGGGATTTATCAGCCTTTATACGTAGAATTAGAAAATCGATTATGAAAAGTGAAGAAATGATCGGCGTCTCTTTTCCATTCGACTTAGAAACATTATTATCGGTACTAAACGACTTGTCCGGCATCACGGATAAGAAGCCGATCTCTCTGCCGACTGCCTCTCTGCTATTGGCAGAAGGAAAAAAATTTAAAGCAGCCCAGAAGGAATACGGAGAAAAAGCACTCCAAGCCCTTGATAGATTAGTGAGGTTTATATTTGACGTGTGCATGAAACCAGTGAAGAAAGGACAGAAAGAAGGCAATTTCAGACATCTCAATAATTTTTACGGTCCTTTAATGACCGTTTTGAACCGCAGACCCCTCGAAGTCATTCAATCCCCCATAAAAAAGATTTACTCTACTAACTGGGATCTCTGTTTCAAGACATGGGCCGATTACGTCAACCTTCCAATCAACGACGGCACTGTTCTAGATGATCAAAGCTTGCCCGTCTTCAGCGTTAAAAAGTTTGACAGTGAGAGTAGAGGATTCATTTACGTGCCACTACACGGTTCTCTCGATTTAATCAAGATAGTGCGGCCAAAGGGGGCTGGAGCCTATGAAGACATCCTGAAGATTCCTGACCCTATTAGATATTTTGAGGATAAACCGAAAAACATCAGAAACATCTTTATGATTTATCCGTTAGAAGCGGTGGGGTACGAGGAATCCGTAAAAAGCCCATATTTAGAAATGCTTAATAATCTCAGTGAAACATTAAGATGCGAGGGCATAGTCTTCATTATAGGTTATTCCCTGAGAGACCCTACGATCGGATCGATCTTTGAAGAGGTGATCGCGGAGAAGATACGGCAAGGCAGTATCAGCCCATTATCTCAAGATCTTGATTCAAGAAAAAAGGAAATTGCTCAGCATCAATTCAAAATTATCGTCATGAATCCTAATCCGGAAGAATTGATGGAAAACCTAAAAAAATCCTACACGAATCTACTTCAAACATTCGTCCCCGTGAGAATTAGGTTTCCTCAAACATCAGATAGTAATTTTAGTGAAAAATATGAGGCGGTACTGAGAAAGTTAATTGTTGATCTTCAAATAATAGGATATCTGAATGAATCGCATCTCAGAAGCATAAAAGAGGTCTTGTGGAGAGAGTATAAAATTTCTATTCCGCTTCCGTCGAAAGGTATCTCCGTAACTCCGTAATAAAGTAAATTATAGCGGTAAGGCTGTATCTACCCCGTTATCCTAGCAGAGATATGCTGAAACCCTTCCATCTAATAGCCATATCTTTTCCTTACCTTATCCTATTGTAATGAAATATAGTTCCAGTCTTGTTGTTGAAGGTTCTCCCACAATCTTTGATCCCTCAAATCTCCATTCAGAAGACCTGCTAGGTTCCTAGAAAAGCTGCTAAAATCCTGTAGAAAAGGTGGGAGGATAACCTTCTACATCTACCTGGACGTACTAAGAGTACTAAAGGTAATCAACTTGTTTAAACTAAGACTTGTTTCATGGATGGGAGATCTATCTCAAGAGAACTAAGAAATAAGCTTAAACAAGTAGAACATAGGGATGTATCAATAGGCTGTCTAAACTGCCAAGACTAGTGAGTTTTTCTTCCATGCTGTCTACTCTCTACAATATTCTCGACTAGTTTAAGAACCTCTATATTTGCTATACCCTTCTCGTAAAGTCTCAATGCAAGCTCTATCCTCAGCCACTCTAATTTCCCTCTACAAACCCTACAACAAATAATAACTTTGCATAATACACTCGCTTTTGCTTCGACGTTAGCTTGGTTTTGCTTGCGGATTGATGAGCGGCTAAACTTATTAAACGCCAAAACCACCATTATAGGAAGGCGGCGAAAATAGGCTTAAATAAGCCTAGAAACCGGTTCTCTCTAAAGAGAGTTGCTACGCGGGATCTGAAGCACAGTTTAGGGATGAGCTTAAAGTATAGTGTGGTATCGTTGTTTCTCGGCTTAGCTTCTATTCTTACTGTTTCATCTTTTAGGGGAGGAGGACGCCCTCTATCCGCTAACACCACTCAATGCTAACCCGTCTTTTGTTTTCTCTTTGCGAAGTAAACCGTTGTTGTTATGAAGACTATGGTCGTTATTATAAATATGTACATTAAGTGGGTGGTTGTGTTTAGTTCCTTTTTCTTCTCTTCTAATTGATCAGTTATTGAATCATATTTATCCATTAAAGCGTCGTAGTTGACCTTCAATACATTATAGGCTTTATTCTTTACATAGAGTAATATGAAATCGTTCAGTAGAGACACGGGCTCGGATAGTATTATGTATACTGGTATAAACTTTGCTGGTATAAACTTTGCTGAAACAATTGCATATAGCATTCCAGGCAAGATATCGCTAGGAATAGTTACTTCAATGTTTTCATTTCTTACAATCCGCTTGAAAGTCTTGTATCACTTAAAATTTCAAGGCTTCTAATTAAATCGCTAACATACTCGTCCTCAACCCTCTTCACACCATAAACGTTTATTGTGAAATAGTTAAAGTAAATGTCGGTTTTCGTTTCAATTCTGACATTAAGAGTTAGAGTTTCGCCTGGGTAAAGCTCCTGCTCACTAGAAGTAATATTTATTGAAACTAAGTTATCGTTATCTTCATAGCTATAGTGGCCGATCAGATGGGATATTTCTGCTAACTCTACCCGTATTTCTTCGAGCGAACCGCTCCTTGTCTCTAAAGATTTTACTTCTCCGATGGTTATGTTTTCGGTCGGTATGCCTAAAGTGACTAACTGCGGTTCCTCAACGACATATATGTTATAAGAGCCTATATGATGCCGCTCATTTAATGTAAGACTTTCAAGTTCAACTTCTCCTTCACTAAGTGGTACGACTAATGCGTACACTCCAACATCTCCTCCCTTAAAACTCATGGCCTCCAAAAGTATACCGGAAATCGGATATTCAAAACGGAAGCAATCTGGCATCCATTTTCCTAATATCCTCATGTCAATGTCGATGAAGAGTGAAGTCTCTAATGTGGGTAAACGAACCATTATTCCACCCTCAACGTCGACGCTAAAGAAGCCAGACAACGATCTCAGCATTTTCAAGTAGATATCCAACCTTGCAGGGATTTTACTGTCGGGTGTGCTTAGGCTTATATATCTAGGAACGGTGACATTCAGCTGAAAATCTTCTGTCTCGTATGTAAAGACCTTCTGATGGGGTTTAATTTCTACTACTTCGGATTGAGTTTCTGACGTATTATTAGAAGACTGACTTTTAACGACATATATTGGAACAAGCATTGAAGTTAAGATCAGAAATAATAAGAGAGAAACTTTCCATTTCATATGATCCACCTAATTAGCGCCAAGCTTTAGCAAAGGCACAATAATTTTAAGTACATCACATCAAAATTAAGCATAAATATTAGGTGAGTAGGATTGCCGAGTCATATATGTCATGAGAGAGTGGGAGTTTTAATGGGGATAGATGTTGCGGCGTTGAGGGATGCAAATGTGCTGATTGATTTTCCGGATAGGTGGCTTGAGGAGCATGGATTAGAGAATATTTGGGGGTTAAGACATGATGATGACCGTAAGTTTGCAATGGATACTGTGCGTTCCATTTTGGAAGAAATTCACGGAGACATGGGCAGGTTGGTTGCTGACCTGCATTACGTGTTGGACTATATTGAGCGTTGGCTTGACCCAAAATTATCAGAATGGATGCTCGAAATGAAACGGCGAAAAGATAGCTTTCCCCTGCGAGGTTTTGTCCATAAATATAAGCGATTATGGTATCCATCACGCTAGGAAAACACTATTCCAATAACGAGTTACTGTGCCATGTGTAAAGGTGTTAGGAGACCGCTTAATTCTCCGTTTTGTGATGAATGTAAAGCGAACATGGCAAGCAAAGAGAGCATTTCACCCAAAGACGAATTTAGAATTTTCCTTCAGGCATTTGAGGAGAAACTGAATCAGCGAGAAATAGACTTGAGGGTTGTGGAATTCGTTGGTAAAAACTTCAACCAGATAGTGAACGCGATAATCAAAGATAGAAAAGAGCGTGGGCTCTCCTCAAAGCGTTATCTCTAGCGCACACGCTAGATATTCCGCTTTTATAGAAGTATTTCCCGGCGATGACTAAGACTGTGCCTAGAGCTGTCGTTTCGAGGAATTCCATCAAGTTCCATTTCTTCAAAGCTTCTAACAGGTGGAGGTTCTCGTCAAAATACTAGCCTATAAGAAGATTTTATTCGCGTACTTGTATTTTCATTATTGGAGCTTTTGCTGACTGAACAATTGGTTCCTTAATTGTCTTAAATCGCCTCTCGCTGCATGAGTAGGCTAATGCTCCAATCCTCTGACCCCACTTAAACTCTTCATCTAACCCTTTGAGAAACTCTTTTAAAGTTCTAATAAATTGAGGGACTTCAGGCACTACAAGCCAATATCTCGAAGCAAGTTCTGTTGAAATATAGTTGTTGAGTTGACCTAATACATTAAGAACTTTCTTTTCACTATTGAAATCTTCGATATCCTTCACTTCATAAACATCTATCTTGTGGGGATCTTTAGGATCACTGGCTACAACATCAAAGCGTACTGGAACCTCTCTTGGCACTTCACTCTCCACTCTATTCACGCTCCACCCTTTAAATGGCGTGAAATCTCTAGGCATCCATGACAAAATCCCCTGTTCGGAGCTTATGGCGAGCTCGTCAGGAGCGAATATGTGACCGCTTAGAGTCGCATTAACCTCAACTGCTACTAAACGTCCCTCCTCTCTAAGCCACCTAAATAACTCATATTGAATCCACAAATGTAGCGAACCAGCCCCAAGCTTAATTCCCTGACAAGTAGCATATTCATATTTTATAGTTCTAGGAGGCGGAGGTCCGAGTTCGAAGAGGTCACGAGATGCTTTAATATCTCCTGTAATTGGATTGGCCATCACTAAACTAGGCGCTTTAAGTCCGCTTCTAAGCCATGTAAAGGTGAAACACTTAAGACCTAGCTCCCCACCGTATTCCTCAGCGTGTCTAGTAATGTCTTTTGATTCTTTCCAGAAGTTCTCTACCTCCCATAGTTGACGCATATCTGGAAGCACCAAATCTGGTCTTAGCTCAGCCAAGTACCCTTTTAAGGGTGATACAGAGAATTCAGGCATTTTCCTTAACTTAACCCTGTACGTGTGGATTATGGGCTCCATAATTGCATTAATACCCTTTTTCTCAAGCTCATAATAAAGAGCAAATCTTAGATAGTTCTCGTTAAATGGGAAAAGCTGTTTAGGAAGATGCGTCTCCCTTCCAATTTCACTCTTAATTGGAGGTTTAATGCGTAAAGAATCTAGAGTCTCACTCATACTTTTCACTTCCCAATTATAATCATTAATTAATTATTTTTCTATTATAATAGTTAATAATAGGTAGTGAGTCTAAAGTGAAGGATTAGGGTATTGCTTTATTGTGCTGATGAGTGTGAATGAGCAGTGGGCGTAATATCCCAGCAAACAGGGCTTACTTGCAGAAGCAGGCATTAAGGTAGATACCCCTAGAACAACAGCGATTACTACTCCAACCCAGAAGTGCCACTTCATGGAAACAACACCTGCACCAAAATTTATGATAGAAGCTTAAATAACTTACGACAGTCTCCATAAGAAAGACAGCCGAGCCTCCACCTCAAGCATAGGAAGGTGGAGATTGAAGCTGTAATTGAGGGAATCCTAAACGAGGTAGGTTGCGATTTTGAAGTGCTCGCTCAAGCATACGCACAAAACAGATAAACTCTGCGGGTTCAAATCCTCTTGCAACCGAAGAGCCCTAAAATTCTCCCCTTCTTTTTTAGTGGATTTTAGATTCCATCATAGAACATACCAAAAACAGAAAAAGGGTTATTTTCTGGAAATAAGACCGTTTCTCGTTTATCGGTTAGCAACAACTAACCGCAGATCCCCAGAAAGGAGCCCTAATAAGACAGGTATAGCAAAATATAAAATGGAGCTGAAAAGATGAGCTTTTACATCCATGCAAAGTCCGCGTTTTTTCTTCATATCCATTAATTCACGTTTTGAATAAAGCAAAGGTCCACTACGCCATCTTATTAACATAATGCAGTGATATAATCGATAGAATCCAAATACGCCAATCGAAAGCAGACCTATAATTAGTATGTGACTAACGGTAGCCCAAAAGTCCTCGTTAATTGGGCAAATTAACTGAAGTCTGAGATGATGAAATATCGCTGCAAAGTAGATAAATGGAGAGACATTAAAAATTAATACTGCAGTAATTAGCCTTACCAAGTATTTTAAATCTTCATGTGATTTGTTCCTCTTAAAGAGAGAATGTAACGCTCTTGCTACAGGAAATGCTTGAAGCCCGATAGCGGCATTCAGCATTATGCCATACAATATTGAAAAGAAAAGCATAAACATTTCATGAGTTGTAATATCCATAACCTATCCATTCTATTTATAAATGGGCGTAGCCTATTTATAATAAATGTTAAGCATAAAGGGAGATGTTTCAATTTTTAAAGATTAAGGGGTGTTACTCTTGGTTTTCCGAGGGAAAATAGCTCGTGAATTTTTAAAGCGACGTTTTGAGAAGGGGCCTGCTCTAAAGCGTTTAAGAGAAATGTTTTTTGAGGCTTCAACCGAGATATTAGATCCTGACGAATTTATTGTGAGGTTTCGGGAAGATCTGAGGGAGTGCAAAGATCATGTAGTTATTTTATCTCCATTTCTCAATTTGAATGCCGTAAAGAAATTTACCAGTTTTGTAGAGGTTAAGAAAGCTATTGAAAGAGGCGTAAGAATATCCGTTGTCACCAGACCTTCAAAGAAAGGGGAAATCTCCGAAAAAAGCCTAAATGAACATGAAAAATGTATAGAATATCTCAAAAAATCCCGTCTCAAAGTGATTGAGAGAGCAAAGTTTCATTTTAAAACAGTAATCCTTGATGCTAAAATAATTTACATAGGTTCCATAAATCCACTAAGCGTTACTACAATCACTTATGTTCCAGCCGACTATATGCTTAGATTTGTTAGCGAATGTTTAGTTGATGAGATAATAGAAAAGGCAATATCCCAAGAAGAATACCAAAAATACCTAGAGTAAAAATTCATCTTAACAGACCTAATAGCTGAGAAAGTTAAAAAGTTTAACTACATCCGTCAAGACTGTTCTAACATCCAAAGAAAGAAAAATTTGATCAACAAATCCTTTCATTTGTTGTAGCTTCTATTTCAGGTCTAATTCGACTGAAAATCAAGAAACTCTAAATT
>Ga0180301_10004422_pt1 | contig 10862 bp, 9 predicted proteins | sample GuaBasSediGuay16_FD_121797 | JGI IMG/M metagenome (GOLD analysis project Ga0180301, IMG submission 121797) | Subseafloor sediment microbial communities from Guaymas Basin, Gulf of California, Mexico - Guay16, Core 4569-2, 12-15 cm | ecosystem: Environmental > Aquatic > Marine > Hydrothermal... | reverse complement strand
TATAAAATGAGTCTTCTTAGTGAGGAGCTTAGTAAGGAAGAAGCACTGGAACTCATAGAGTTTGTTAATAAAACAATACAGTTCCTTACGGAAATGAAAAATAGAATATCTAAGGAGCTTTCCGATGACATTAAGAGAAAAATCTAAATATGGGTAAAGAGTTTTTATCCAGAATTCACCATGCCCCATAGCCAAGTTTTAAATAGAAAGTGGGAGTTTTTGAAGAACATTTTCAAGTAGGCATGGTAGGCTATGAAGTTTTCCCGTAGAAAATTCCTAGCAGCACTCGGAATAGCAATAGGTATTCCTTTAATTGATAGTTTAATTGTAGAACCAGCACTTCTCATAACTAAAGCTGAATTGAAACTTAGACTAAACATTAAAGGAAGCATGTTAAGATTAGTTCAGCTTTCAGACTTGCATTTCGGATCCTCAAATCCTCTACTATACTCTACTGTAAAATCCATTGTTGAAGGTTTAAAACCCGATATAATTGTAATTACGGGGGACATTGTTTCTAAAGTAGAAGCATTGGATGACGCTATAGAGTTTCTTGAGGGGCTTGAAAGAATTGCACCAATACTTATTGTTTGGGGGAATTGGGACCACTGGAGTTTAGGAGATAGGATCACGAAGTTTAAAGAGTCCCTTGAATCTATAGGTGAAATCAAGGTCTTAATTAATGAAAGCTTCGTACTTGAGAACGGAGTGAGTATAGTTGGAGTAGACGATCCATACACAGGCCATGATAATTTAGATTTAGCGTTAAAGGGTTCTTCTAACATAAGAGTTCTGCTAGCACATTCGCCTCAAATAATCGATAAAGCGGTAAATAATGTTGATTTAGTGCTTACTGGACATACTCATGGAGGACAAGTGGTATTACCGCTTATAGGACCAGTATTTGTTCCCTTACCTGCTAAGTATAGGAAGTATGTTTCAGGACTATTTAAGATAGAGAATACGGTAATGTATGTTAGTAGGGGTTTGGGAACGAGTATTTTACCTTTAAGATTCAGTTGTCCGCCTGAAGTTCTATTGGTCGAAATTTATTGAAAAACTTATAATGATAGCTAACGTGCGTTTACTAGCTAATGGCTGCTTTTTCTACTCTCTTGTATATGGTTTTCCGAGGGCTTTCGGGAATCTTCTCTTCCCTATGAATATTGTTACTACGACAAGCGTTGTTATGTAGGGTATTAGCAGTATTAGATGGTATGGTACTAGTTCCTTAATTCCTGGTGTAACAGCTACTGAGTAAGCTAATCCTTCAGCGAATCCGAATAGGAATGCGAAACCTAGGGCCAATAGTGGTTCTAGTCCTGCTGAAACTAGAACAGCTAGGGCTATGAATCCTCTTCCAGCAGAGATTTCCTTAACTATTCCCCCGAACCATGCTAGAGGCATAAATGCTCCTCCAAGCCCGGTAAGTGCTCCGCTGATTACTGCTCCTAGAAGTCTAATGTAGTCTACACGAACACCTGCGACGTCTAGGGCTTCAGGCATTTCACCTGCGGCTTTAATTCTTAATCCGAGTGGTGTATGGTGTAGTATGAAGTGCAGTGCTATGGCTAAGCCTATTGCTAGGAGCGTTACTGAGCTTATTCTAAGGAATGGTGTGTAAATCGGTGTTACAAGAACCTCCTTCGGAGGAATATGTATTCCTGGGAAAGCCCAGACTGCCATTATGAAGTATGGTACGAAACCTACTGCGAAAATGTTTATACCTATACCTACAACTACCTGGTCTGCTTTGCCATAAACGCTAAGTAGTCCGAAGAAGAGCCCTATTAACGCGCCAACCAATGTTCCGAAGGCTAATCCAACATATCCGTTATGGAACATTTCAGCACCATAAACTCCCATAGCTGCTGTTATTAGAAATATTCCTTCCAAACCGATGTTTACGAGTCCTGCCTTCTGGTTTATAGACTCACCCATTGCGGCGAGAGCTAAAGGTGTCATTGCTAGGAGAGATGCTTCTAGAATTGAAAGCGGATTTAAGCCTACAAGCCTTATCGTAACAAGTATTATTGCTAACGCTAGAAAAGCTAATCCTATTCTAACGTAAGGATTAGCTATGTTTAATCCTTTCATATTTTCTTCCTCCTAAGCCTGAAGTATCTTTCAACAACAGCTACAACTTCAGGCACCGCTAACGCTATGATTATTAAACCGTTTATTGCCTCTACGAGCTCTGAATATACTCCAGCAGTGTATTCCATATATCTTCCACCATTCTTTAACGCTCCAAAGAATATTGATGCTAGAATTATCCCTAAGGGATGGTTTCTACCTATTAGAGCAACACCTATTCCGTCGAAACCTAGTCCAGCAACATTACCTAGCGTACCGTAGAGAGCCCATGTCGGAGGCCGTCCCAGAACCTGTGAGGCGCCAGCTAACCCTGCAGCTAAACCTCCAATAATGAAGCTTGTAATAACTATTCTCTTAGGGTCAACACCAGCGTATCTTGCGGCATCAGGGTTTGTTCCCTGGAGCTTAAGCTCATATCCTGCCTTAGTCATTGTTAGGAAGAGGAATACGGCTACGCAGAAGAGTATTGCTACGAAAATGAACGATGTAAGGCTTGCTCCCTGAACGAGCACAGTATATCTTGCCGTCGGCAGGACTGACACTGTTTTTTCGGCTCTACCGGGTTCAGCAAAGTAGTATAGTGCGAGATACATTGTCATGTAGAAAGCTATCCAGTTAAACATTATTGTCGAAATTACTTCGTGAACTCCTCTCCAAATTTTAAGCAGAGCTGGTCCAATACTCCATAGAGCACCTATTATCATCGCTGTTAGGGTAGCTACTGCGACATGGAGGATTGGTGGTAAATGAAGATAGGCTCCAGCAATTACAGCCCCTAAAGCGCCAAGGTACATTTGTCCCTCAGCACCAATGTTGAAAAGCCCGGCTTTAACACCAATGGCGAAGGTTATTCCCGTAAGCATAAGTGGTACAGCAAACGATAGGGTCTCGGCGAAATCAGGTAATGTGCCGAAAGCTCCTCTGAAAAGTGCCGAGTAAGCTAGCCAAGGATCGTAGCCGTAAATTGCCATTAGAAACGCTCCTGCAAGTAAACCTACAACTAAAGCTAGAAGGGATGGCAGTAGCTGATGGATTAGCCATGAGCGCCAGTCAGCCAAAGAGAAGCACCTACAATGTTTCTTCACAAATTACCTTAAAAAACTTTATCTCACAGAATTTGTAGCTAAATATTTAATTCCTTGAATAGCAGAAATCTAAGTAGCTTAAGAAATTAAGCCTAAAGCACCTTAGAGTAAAGTTGAGGGAAGCAGTATTGTCTGAAATGGAACCTATGGTTGAAATGAAAGGCATCGTTAAAATATACCCTGATGGAACCGTAGCTTTAAGAGGAGTGGATCTTACAGCATATAAGGGCGAAATACTCGGCCTTCTCGGAGAGAATGGTGCTGGAAAAACAACGCTAATGAAGATTCTCTCGGGAATCCTACACCCAACGCGCGGAGAAATCTATGTTGAAGGTAGAAAGGTTAAATTCAAGAACCCCTCTGACGCACTAGCTTTAGGCATAGGGATGGTTCACCAGCACTTCACACTTGTCCCACCATTTACCGCCTTAGAAAACATTGTCTTAGGAATAGAATCACCTCATGGCAAACCGGGCTCAGACCTTGTCCTCCCCCTCAAAAAGGAGAAGCTTATCGAGAAAGTTAAAAAGCTAATGGACGAAACGGGACTACATGTTCCACTCGACATCCCTGTGGAGAAGCTCCCCCTAGGTTTAAGGCAGAGGATAGAGATCCTCAAAGTACTTTACAGAGGAATAAACCTCCTAATACTTGATGAGCCAACAACATTCTTAACACCATTAGAGGTTGAAGAACTCTTTAAAATAATGAGGAAGCTTAAGGAGCAAGGTAAAACAATAATTTTCATAACGCATAAGATAAGGGAAGCATTAACGATAACCGATAGAATCGTTGTTCTAAGGGCAGGTAAGGTTGTTGGAGAAGTGCCTACAGAAAAAGCAACACCAGAGAAGCTTGCTGAAATGATGGTTGGTAAGGAAATGAAGCTTGATGTTGTTTTAAGAGGTAGGGGAGCTGTAGTTGAGAAACCCGTTTTAGAAGTAAGAGACTTATGGGTTAAAAACGACCTAGGATTAATGGCTGTAAAGGGAGTATCTTTCGAAGTATATCCTGGAGAAATATTTGGAATAGCAGGAGTCGAAGGAAACGGACAAAACGAGCTTGTAGAAGCAATTACTGGGCTTAGAAAACCTGAAAAAGGAAAGATCATTATTGAGGGAGTTGATATTACAGGTAAAGGTCCGATAGAATTCTACAAGCTTAAATCATCACATATTCCCGGAGATAGAGATAGATACGGATTAGTTCTCGAATTCACAGTTGCCGAAAACAGCGTTCTAAATAGGCAATGGGAACCCTTATTCACTAAAGGATTCAGGCTTGACTGGAGCAAAGTTAAAAGATACGCTAAAGAAATAATCAAAAGGTTTAATGTTATTGCTCCAAGCGTTGATTCCCCAGCTAAATCTCTAAGCGGAGGCAATAGGCAAAGACTCGTGGTTGGAAGAGAACTAAGTAAGGAACCAAAACTTATCGTAGCAGTGCACCCAACAAGAGGTCTCGATATTGCATCTACGATGTACATTAGAGAAATACTAGCTAAAATGAGGGATCAAGGAAAAGCTGTACTCCTAGTCTCAGCTGATTTAGATGAAATTATGCAGCTAAGTGACAGAATAGCTGTAATGTATGAAGGAAAATTCATGGGTATAAAGAAGGCTGAAGAAACAACAAGACAAGAAATAGGATTGCTAATGGGAGGAGTTAAAGCCTAAATTTTTACGTAAAAAATCTTATCACTCATTTCGTAAAGGTATTCTCCAGCGCTCTGAGACCAATATTTATCATAGGATTTAGTGTAGACAGGAGTTAAGTCCTCTACGTTTGAGAACTTATTCTTAGGTACATTAAGATAGAAGGAATGCTTGTAACCTCCCTTAGCCATGAAGACTGCTATTCTAAAAGTTCCATTTGTAAAAACAGTAACCCTAACAACATGATCCTTCCAATCATCAAGGCTCCTAGGATGGTATGGGTTAAAAATGTCCTCCCAGAATACTAAGAAGTCTATTTCAATGTCACCGTTGAGTTTTCGAAGATAAAATTTCCATGTACCATGTGGATCATGCCATGTGAAGACCCAGTCTTCGCTAGCTTTTGTCGGATTAATCACTATGAGTACTGGCGAATCAATAGGTCTCTGAGACCATGAAGTCCATGATGTAGTTATTGTAAACTCGTTAGTATTTCTCAATATCGGAGCATAACCTACATAAGGTCCTTTAAGAGAGCCATACGTCTTATCGTAATCGTAGAGCCAATACTTTCCAGTTATATAATCAAAGATTACCCAATGCGTTTTTCGTCACTATATCTAAATGCTTGTAGACCGATATATGTTGGCGCTTTTCTCTCATCACCATGTGCTAGTGTGCTTTCTAAAGTTTTTAGTTTAACAACGACTCCTTCAGTACTTCCAAGCATTATCTCAACTTTACTCATGTTTAATCTTGAAAGTTCAAGGGCTGGAATTATGATTTCGGAAACTTCATGAGGCTTTATCTCAACATCTACATAGTATCTTCTTATCGTTCCTCTCTCGCTATCTTTAACATAAACACTATCAATATCTGTCTTCTTACTACTAATATTTCTAACGTAAATAGCTATGCCTCCTGAAGGTAGTTTACTTACATGTTCAATTTTAATTAGCGAAGGTTCCTCTTGAGACGAAATATCTGTTTCAACACTACTCGTAAACGATGTTAGCCAAGCGTAGGCTATAAGTGATGTACTAATACTAATCATTGCTAGAAGAAGAACAGCTATGGTTTTTGATGAAGCACTATGTTGTTTCAATACTCTACTACCCTTTAAAATAAGTTTAACAGCGCCTGTAAAAATTAAAGTTTATGCTCTTTTTTAGAAGTAATCCCTGAAGAGAATGGTTCCTTTGAATTACTCTAAATCATCGATTATGAATCATTCAGCTTCTTTGTCTAGTTAGCTCTTATACATATGGAATTATCGTTTATATCTAGCCATACATCTTTTTGCTACAGTATTTACGTATGTGCATTAGCTAAGTGAAATCGAAATAGCTTACAATATTTTACTAACTTAATAAGATAATGGAGATAGGTAATTTATGGAATAAGGGCGTAACGTTCTTAAGTAAAGTATAAATATAGGATAGAGTGTCTCCATAAACAATACGGAGACATTATATTTAAATACATTCTGCGCGATGGGGTGATTGATGGGTAATTGAAATTCCTAATGGACTTAGTTGTACTGCTTCTTCTAGCTAAAGTTATAGGTTACATGCTTAAAATTAAGGGGCTACATCCAATTGTAGGACATGTTATTGCAGGGTTGGTTCTGGGCCCTTACGTTTTGAAGGTTGTTTATCCTTCAATAGAGCTTGAAACTATAGCTTCAGTTTCTCTACTTCTACTCCTCTTTTATACTGGATTAACAACAAACTTTAGAGAACTGAGGAGGAGAGGTAAGGCAATAGTAACTATGGGGTTATCCGGTGTAGTAGCAACATTTGCAATTACGTATGCGCTACTTTACATCATAGGTGTTAAGGGGCTTCCAGCGGTATTCATAGCCGTAGCTCTATCTAATACTGCAACGGAAACCGTTGCTGCAGCAGTAGCTTATGCTGGAGGAAGAGACATTAGAACGCTTATTGTTGGAGCAAGCTTCGTTGACGATGTTGTAGCTGCTTTCGTAATTAGTGTTGTTGCGAGCTTAGCTATAGGTGAAACAGACATAGTTCATGTTAGTATTGCAACAGTAGCCTTCATGCTTGCCGTATTCATTCTAAGCCATTTACTAGCTACGAAATTTACAATAGTTTACAGAGCTATGTCAAGAGACTACTTTACATTCGCAAGTTTCTCACTAATGATTGCTTTCTCCTTCGCACTAATAGCTTACATGCTTGGATTAAGCGTTCTAATAGGTGCTTACCTTGCAGGATTACTCATAGGTAGGGGTAGGGAATTCCATGACCCACTAATTAAGACAAAAGTTGTCCTATCGGAGTTCATAGAGGATTTAAGCTCCTTCCTAGAAGTACTCTTCATACCTATGTTCTTCGCATACATAGGCTTACTTATTTCAGTAAACCAGGTTTCAATATTGTTGTTCACGATAGCTCTCATAGCGGCTATCCTAGGTAAGATAATCGGATGTACACCTATAGCCATGAGTAGCTTGAAAGATAGGCGTAAAGGTTTCGCAGCTGGAGTAGCTATGACAGGTAGAGGAGCTTTAGAAACAGCGCTTTTAAAACTAGGATTAGATAGCGGAATAATCAATGTTTCACAATATAGCACAATAATTCTTGTAGCATTAGCTACAGCGGTACTTGCACCCCTACTTTACAGTGTAGTATATAAGGAATAGGAAATAGTAATATAGCTAACACCATGTTAAATCAGTTTGAGGATGAAGTTTTGAAAGAAATAGCTTTTCCCGAAAACTTTAGATTTGGAATATCAATGTCCGGTTTCCAATTCGAAATGGGATGTAGTATTGAAGCTATAGATGAAAATAGTGACTGGTGGATTTGGGTTCACGACCCATTTAACATAGGCTTAGGGATAGTTAGCGGAGACCTACCCGAACATGGAGCTGGATACTGGGATCTCTACAGGAAAGATCATGAGCTAATGCTTAATTTAAACATAGACTCCGTTAGAGTAGGTATTGAGTGGAGTAGGATTTTCCCTAAATCAACATTTGACATAGGGGTTGAAGTTAGGGAGGAAAACGGGAATATAACTGAAGTTGTTATTTCTAAAAGCACTATTGAAGAGTTAAGAAATATTGCTAATGAGGAAGCCTTAAACCATTATCGTGTGATACTGGAAGATCTTAAGTCCAAAGGACTAAGAGTTATGGTTTGCCTTAACCACTTTACGCTTCCAAAATGGCTTCATAACCCTATTGAACTAAGACTATTTGGGCTAAATTCTCCAAGAAATGGGTGGTTAAATAAGAGGTCAATTGTCGAATTCGTTAAGTACGTGGGCTTCGTAGCCTATAATCTTAAAGACTTAGTTGATGAATGGGCAATATTTAACGAGCCTAGAGCTGTAATGTATGAGGGATTTCTTAAACCTAACTCAGGCTTCCCGCCTAGAGTTATTAGTTATAAAAGCTATCTTACTGGAATGGTGAACCTTGCCGAAGCTCATGCTAGAGCATACGATGTTCTAAAAAGCATCGACCCATTAAAACCAGTAGGAATAATATATGATATACTACTTACCGAACCGCTTAATGAGAATGATGCTGAGGCGTCGGAAAATGCAATGTACTTCTACAATTGGTGGTTCTTGGACGCAATAATTAAGGGAGAATACAGTAGGGGATTTAGCGGTAAATGGATTATTTACCGGAAAGACCTTGTCGGAAAAGCTGACTGGATAGGTGTAAATTATTACTCAAGACTTGTAGTTAGAAAGAATAAGCCATGGTTTAGCGGTGAATCTCTTCTAAACTGGAAAATTGTGAAGGGATATGGTTTTGAAGGCGCACCTAAGTCAAAAACTAAAGCCGGAAACCCAACAAGCGATATGGGATGGGAAATATATCCCCAGGGACTAAGAAAAGTGCTCAGCAAGGTTTATGCGAGATACAAATTACCTATAATAGTAACTGAAAATGGAGTAGCAGATTCTGAAGACAAACTTAGACCATACGTTATCACTTCGCATCTTAATGAAATACATAAAGCAATTATTGAAGATCATGTAAATATTCTAGGATATTATCACTGGTCCATTATGGACAATTACGAATGGGCTCATGGATACTCAATGAGATATGGACTATATGAAGTAAATTTCCAAACAAAAGAAAGAAGACCTAGGCATAGTGCGAAACTTTACTCTAAAATAGTATCAGATAGGAAAGTGCTTATTCTGTGACACAGAACAACCTCATCTTTTAAATTACACCTCTAGCTAAGAATGTAGCTAGAGAAAAACATGTAATGTTTCGAGGTAGCTAAGTTATGAAGATTGGAAAAATAAAATCAATCCTAGCAGTATTGATTGTTGCAATCTTAATAACGCTTCCAATAGGGGTTCTAGCTCAGAAACCAACTACAGAAATGAAAATATTCATAAAAGATGACGGAACAGTTACAATAAAATATTCTGCTGAAGGAGAATTCGAGACAAATGAGACAGGAACTCTAAATCTTGAAGCGTATGCAAACGTGAAATTCGATGCTAAAGAGGTTTTAGGAAATGTTAAAGCCGATTTAGACTTTGAATCAGCAAAAGCCACAATGCAGCAACAATACTTCAAGTTTGAAATAGAACTTAAAGGTATGGATTCCGGACAAGGAAGTACCTATACATCTAAGGTTTCAGGAACAATAAATGTAGCATTCAGCAGAGATGAAAAGATAGATGAGTTAAAAATAGAATTGGAAAACATAAGTACAGCTATGGATGAAAACAACATAACAACAATTGAGGGAACAGCTTCTGTTTACTCATCAGACCCCATGTTGCTAATGTTCCTTATGGCTCTAAATAAGGACCAAATAAACGAGAAACTTAATGAATCAAACATAGACTATGTTCATGTCGAAAAATTAGAGATTACAGTAACAGAAAAGAACACTGTGAAAATAGATTTCGCAGTAATAGTAGACATGAATAAGCTTGCTGAAAAAGCAGAGAATAAGGAATCTAAGGAAGCAATATGGAATTTAATTAGAGCCTTAAAGCATGAACATACTCTAGACTCTTCAGTTAAATTCTCACTAGAAATGGATAGTAGAAAAACACCGTCAAAGGGAACTTTATCATTTGAAGTAATCTGGCATTACAAGGGAGATATTGAAGCACTCAAGGAAATATTTTCAGAAACACCGACCGCCGTAGAAACAACATCTTTACCTCCAACACTTGAAGATAAGCTCTCAAAAGAGGACATATGGGAACTTAGCAACGCTACAAAGGAGTTCCTAGAAAATGTTGAAATAAGCTATCCTTCGGAAGTCAGTTTTAACGCTAAAATAAATGTCGCAAATGGTACAGGAAGAATTTCACTAAGTATAGTTGCACCACCCCTTAAAGCTAAGGGGGTTGAGGGAGCAGAAGCTGCTAAGACTGTTCTTAAATACTTAGGGAACGTATTAACAGTGATTAACGATAAGCTAGAAAAGCTAGCTGAACAGGAGGAAAGAGAAAACGTTAAAGCAATTCTAAAAGCCATAATCCCTGAAAAGGTGAGTTTAGAACCTTACGAAAGCGAAAAATACATTGTGAAAATAGAGCCTAAGGAAACAAGCATCAATGAACTCAGAGAAGTAAGCGTAGAAATTGTCCCCAAAACAACATCAACGCAAGCAACCACTGAAACTACACAAACAACCACTGGAGCTCAAATGCCTATGCCAACTGAAACCTTAGGGATATTAGCAGCTATAATAGCGATTGCAGTAATAGGTGCAGTGCTTCTCAAAAGAAAGTAAACAACGTTATTTAAGAACACTTTTTTACCATAACACTATTACATCATATTATGGTAGAGGGATCCTTATGAAATATAGGAATTTTATTACGCTAGCAACCTTACTGGCCCTTATAATCACTATAACATTTGCGCCTCTAACTTCTAAGGCTGTTTCCAAAGTGTTGATATTTTAAGCGATTTCTAATTATTTCTGAATACTCTTTAGTGCTATTAGGTAAGTAGATGCCGTGTGCATATTAAGAACGAAACTTATATGCTACTTATAGG
>Ga0180301_10004421_pt1 | contig 10863 bp, 9 predicted proteins | sample GuaBasSediGuay16_FD_121797 | JGI IMG/M metagenome (GOLD analysis project Ga0180301, IMG submission 121797) | Subseafloor sediment microbial communities from Guaymas Basin, Gulf of California, Mexico - Guay16, Core 4569-2, 12-15 cm | ecosystem: Environmental > Aquatic > Marine > Hydrothermal... | reverse complement strand
GAATGGGATGGTTCTAAATAGAGGGGAACTGGACCAAAAGAAATGGCTCCGAAAGGACAGTTATTTTGGCAAATTTGGCAGGGAATTTGAAATTTATACCGCCAGCAGGCTTCGTAATTAATAACTTCTGCAGTACCATTAATATCTTCTACCTCACAATCACCACAATCGGTACGGGGAAGGTATCGTAATACTTTCTGAATTTTAATTTCAAGATACGGATCGATAAAAGAGTCCATAAATTAGGTACCTACGGCTTATTTTTTTTTGATAACTTTAGCCATCGCAATATATTCACATTTAAATCCCATTTTCTCAAATAATGGGATAGCGTGATCTTTTACGGTTAAATTTACATTAATTTGAATTTTATCAACACCCATTTCGATTAAAATGTCATTTGCCACTTTGAGAAGTTCTGTGGCAATTCCTTTTTGTCTATAATTTTCATCTACAATAACATTTTTTATATTCCCAATAATGAATCCGATTTCATTCCATTTTACATCTACAAAGCACATTCCTACAATTTTACCGTCATATTCAGCTACAAGGGTCCGTTGCTGTGGGCTAAAGGTTCGTTGGCGTAGGGTCATATCCCAAGCCTTTTCATCAAAGTCAGTTTTATATAATTTGACTAATTGTCTCATTAATTTTTTAGTAGCTTCAAAATCACCTTTTTGATAATCACGAATTTTAATCATTTGTCTAACTTACCTCAATTTTCTCTATATTTTCTTAATTTAGAAATTATTTGTATTTTTCTGTAATAATTTTACTTTTTCCCGGTATGTTCATTGGATTTCAAGTCTGTGGTAATTTTACTTCCATCATATAAGCGATTTTTTGGAAACCCACGTCTTCAAAGATTTTGAGATTGTCTTTTACTTTTAGATGAGCCATTATTCGAATTTTATCAACATTTAATACGTTTAGAAATTCAATTGCACGCATTAAAAGGGCTTTACCGAATCCTTGCTGACGATATTTTGGATGAACAATGACATTATTTAGATAGCCTATTGTAAGTCCAGTTTCATCAGAAGCAATATCAATTAGCGCCATACCTGTAACAGTACCGTTAAGTTCTGAAATTAAAATATGGTATTGTGGGCTATGGGCTCGTATTCTGAGAGTTCGTTTCCATTCTTCTTCATTGAATGGACGACGAATTAATTCTGAATAAATTTGCATTAATTCTTTAGTAGACTCATAATCAGAATCTTTATATTCTCGAATTTTAAAAACATCTTTTTCCATTACGATTGCTGTACATCTAAAATCAAATTTTTCAAATAAATGAATAACATCTTTTATCTGTTCAAGAACCTGTACTTTGATACTATTCACTTTTAAATTCACAAAAATATTGACGGCTTCCGCAATTAGTTTGGTAGCAATTCCCTTTTTTCGGAATTTTGGATCTACGACTACGTTACGAATCAATCCATAAAACTGTCCAGTTTCATCTTGATGAATATCTGCAAAACACATTCCAGCAATGCATCCATTATATTCGGCAATAAGGGTGCGGAATTGTGGATTAAAAGCTCTTATTCTCGCTTGGTGTTTCCAATTTTCTTCGTTAAAATCAACTTCAATTAATTCAGATAGAATCTGCATTAATCTAGTTGTACTTTCTAAATCTTGATGTTTATAATCCCGAATTATACACATTTTATTCGCCCTGATAATTTAAAAGAATATTCTATAATAAATATTATGATCATTTTCTCTAAACCTTTATTAAACACATATAAGAATTAGGTAAACTTAAGGAAATTGGAGAATGAATATAGTTTTCTTGTCTAAAACCATTATTACGCGTATTTCTTAAGATTTATTTAATCTGTATGGAAGTGGGAAAAATCTAATAAAATTTACCTTAAAAAGGAATTGAATAAAGTATTAACGAGATTTTCGGTCAAAAAATTCATTAAAGGCAATTCTCCCTAAAATATTACGAAACTTTTTTTTCATAACTTATCGATTAAAAACTAACTATTATCAAATTATGGAATGGAAAAATCGAGATGGAAATAATGTCAAATAAATAATTGAGTAGAAATTTGGAGGTGTTGATGAGAACGTCACAAATTACGGTTCGCATTGGAATATTCTTATGTGATTGAGGGCAAAATATTGCAGGTATCATTGATATGAAGGCGTTAAAGCAATTTGCAGAAAGTTTACAGGTAGACGTTGTAGAAGAAATTTTATCTTTATGTACAAGTGTCGGTGCAGAATTAATTAAAAGCAGAATTCAAGAGTTTGATTTAAATAGAATTATAGTTGTTGCATGTACTCCCAAAACGCATGAATCTGTTTTTCAACGGGTAATCTATGAGGCAGGTTTAAATAGAGGTTATTTAGAATTTGTCAATTTACGAGAACAGGTGGCTTTTGTTCATCAACAGGAAAAAGATAAAGCATTACAAAAAGCAAAAGAATTGCTCCGAGCGGCAGTAGAACGCGCAAGAGTACTTGAGGAAATTGTTACAATGAGAGTCAAAGTAACGCCATCAACGTTGGTAATCGGCGGAGGTATCGCAGGATTAAACGCGGCTTTAGATCTAGCAAATGCGGGCTTTATGGTACATCTTTTAGAGAAAGAGCCTACAGTTGGCGGATATATGGCAAAATTGGATCGAACATTTCCTACCGATGATTGTGCAATTTGAATTTTAGGACCTGTAATGTTAGAAGTTGCAGAGCATCCTTTGATTGAATTGATAACAAATGCAGATTTACTAGATGTCCTAGGTTATATAGGAAATTTTGACGTAACAATTAGAAAAAATCCACGGTTTGTTGATGAATCTAAATGTACTGGTTGTGAAGCTTGTGTACATGTCTGTCCAGTTTATGCGCCTAATAAATTTGACGTAGGACTGGGATATCGTAAGGCAATTTATCGTCCATTCGATCAGGCAGTACCTAATGCGGTTCTTATCGATCCTGAGAAATGTATTGAATGTCATCTTTGCGTGAGAGAATGTGAGCCAAAAGCCATCACATTTGATCAAAAACCTGAAATTAGAACATTAAATGTAGGAACTATAATCGTAGCAAGTGGTTTTCAGACATATAACCCCATCGGAGAGTTTGGCTACGGGAAATTTGCGAATGTGATTACGCAAGTGGAACTTGAGCGGCTCCTTGCACCAAATGGACCGACAACGGGAGAAGTAATACGACCATCAGACCATACGGAACCTAAAAAAATTGTTATGATTCAATGTGTGGGATCGAGGAACCTACAGAATAATCTTCACTGTAGCGGAGGAGTATGTTGCATGGTAGCAATCAAAAACGCAACATTACTCAAACAACATATCGAATATGCAGATATTACAATTTGTTTCATGGATATTCGAGCAGCAGGGAAAGGCTATGAAGAATATTTTCTCCAATCCCGAAAAAATGGAATTAAATATCTACGAGGAAACATCGCGAATATTAAGGAAGATCCGGAGACCAAAGATCTCATCATTCGGGTCGAAGACACTTTGAGTCAAGATATCATCGATCTTCAAGCGAATTTAGTAGTTCTTTCAACAGCAATGGAGCCCGCGAGCTCGACTGAGGAAATTAGTAAAATTTTGCGATTAGAGAAAAGTGCAGATGGGTTTCTAAAGGAATTCCATGCACGGCTCGATCCAATTAATACTAAGATTCCAGGGATATATCTTGCAGGAGCCGTACAAGGGCCGAAGTCGATAGCAGAATCAGTTGCTGCAGGGAAGGCAGCCGCATCATCTGCGGCAATCCCGATGATCAAGAAAGTCCATGAAATTATTAAACTTGAGGCGATTATCGATCCTGAACGATGCAGTGGATGTGGATTGTGTATCAATATCTGTCCTTATCAAGCGATCTCATTAGAAGATAATATTGCCAAAATTGATACAATACTCTGCAGAGGATGTGGTATGTGCGCAGCGATTTGTCCATCGCACGCCGCAACTTTGCGTGCTTATCGAGATACTATGCTTGAGAATTATATTGATGCCCTCCTTTCTGAATTTTAATCCCCTTCAATGACCTTACTTCAGAAAGTATGAGGATGTAGGGAAGAAGAGAATAAGCAGCTCAAGGGGAAAATTAATATCCTATCAATAATTAAATTCGTACTTTAAAATTAGGATTCGGCATAGTGAGAAGCAAAAGATGAATGTCCTAAAATTATCGCCAGAGGAATTAATTAAGTACTGTTATCAGTGCGGAAGATGCACGGGTATTTGTCCATTAGGCGAGATCAGCTTTTATTCCCCACGGATTCTGATCCATAATGCCTTAATGGGGAAACCAGTAGATCCGCAACGTCTAGCCCAGTGCTCAACCTGTGATCTTTGCTCGAGTAAATGTCCGATGGATGTTATGATCTCAGAATTTGTGAGAGAAGAAAGACACAAACTCAGGCAAAGTGGAATGATCCTGGAAGAAGCTCACTTTGGAATTTTCTCTACACTAGCGCGATTAATGGCAAAAAAGACTTGGAAAGCCAACTTAAATGATTATTTTCCTAAAGAAATTCAATTCTCAGATACATCAGAAATTTTAATTTTCACTGGATGTATGTCACTTTTTGAAACTTATTTTGAATATAAATATACGAATATTGCGAAAAGTGCTGTTAAAATTTTAAATCATTTAAAAATTAAGCCACAAATTTTAAAAGAACAGGTATGTTGCGGACATGATCTTTTTTGGGGAGGAGATTATGAAAATTTTCGTTTATTAGGGGAACAGAACATCGAATTAATAGAAAGAAATGGAGTAGAGCTTGTTATTACCATTTGTCCGGAATGTTACCGTACATTTAAATTAGATTATCCGCGTTACGTGCGAAATTATAATTTTAAGGTGATATCGTTCTCTGAATTCTTAGATTTAGAATTAAAGGAAGGAACTTTAATCTTTCCATATGAAATCCCTCGAACGATTACATATCAAGACCCTTGCCGTTTAGGGCGTCAATTAGGGGTATATGATGCGCCTCGGAATGTTTTGAAAGCTATTCCAGGTATTAAATTAAAAGAAATGGAACGATCTCGGGAAGATGCTATTTGTTGTGGGGTAAGTGCGTGGATGAATTGTAATCTTTATTCAAAAGCTATCCGCATGGATCGTCTTTTAGAAGCACAACAAATAGCAGATACTTTGATTACAAATTGTCCCCATTGTTTGATCCATTTCAACTGTTTAAAGAATGAATATGCAGAAACCGAGAAAAAATATACACTTGAAATCTTAGATTTCAAAGAATTTATTGCAAAAGCTTTGTTATTAGGTTAGTTGCCCATGGGAATAAAAATTTTTGAAGATTTAAGGAGAGAGATAGTCGATCGGAACCTTTGTAATTTATGCGGAGCGTGTCTCGCAGTTTGTACTGCCAATAACGTAAATGCTCTAACGATTCATGAGAATAGACCTCAGTATAATGAAACTACTCCTCAAATTCAAAAATGTTTAGAATGTGGAATATGTTACTTGATATGTGGGCAGATTCCTGAGTTAAATGAGGTCATAGAGGCAAAATACGGTGCAAAGCCTCCATTAGGATCATACAAATATCTTACAATTGCAAGAACTACAGATTTAACCATTCAAGAAAAGGCTCAAGATGGAGGGATTGTCACTTCAATTTTGAAGTATTTACTTGAGAAAAATTTTGTTGATGGAGTTATTGTTAATCAATCTATAGAAGATTGGAATTCAGTTCCTAAACTTATTACATCCTCAGAAGAATTGGTCCAGACTGCCGGAACGCGATATACAGCAATACCTGCAGTCCAAGAGTTAGGGAATTATAGGAAGTTAAATTTAGAGAATCCCCGTTTAGCATTTGTGGGAACCCCTTGTCAGGTTCAAACAATCAGAAAAATGCAAGCATTACAGGTACGACCGGGTATCTTCGTCAAATATTTAATAGGGCTCTTTTGCATGGAGAATTTTGATTACAGGACTTTAATGAAAGAGAAACTGCAGAATGAATTAAAAATTAACCTAAATGAAATTAAAAAACTTAATATCAAAAAGAATTTTTTTATTACACTAAAAAATGGGGAACAAATCGAGATTCCTTTAAATGAATTGAAGCACTTAGTCCGAGAAAATTGTCATTATTGTACTGATTTTACAAATATATATGCAGATATTTCAGTAGGAGGGATTGGAGCACCACAAGGGTATTCTACGGTACTAATAAGAACCGAAGAAGGAGGGCAGTTATTTACAAATCTCCTTTTAGAACGAAGGATTGAAGAATTCACGGCAGAGCCAAATAATGTAACACAGACCAAAGCTAAGATATTATCTCTAATTAAAAAATTAGGACAAACGAAATATGAAAATGGACAGAAAACTAAATCGCGTCTGAATAAGAATGGAGATGATCGGTAATGGCGATGAAAAAAATCGGAGCAGTTCTCGTTATAGGAGCAGGAATTGGTGGAATTCAAGCATCTTTAGACCTTGCCGACTTAGGTTTCAAAGTGTATGTCATTGATAAATCTCCAGCGATTGGGGGAATTATGGCTCAGCTGGACAAGACATTTCCAACTAACGATTGTTCCATGTGCATTTTAGCTCCAAAAATGGTCGAAGTAGGGCGGAATCCGAATATACAATTATTTTCCTATACGGAATTAGTTAAATTGGAAGGAACTGCAGGAAACTTCATTGCGACAATTAGAAAAAAGCCAAGATTTATTGATGAATCACGATGTAAAAACTGTGGGGTTTGTGCGTCTGTCTGTCCTGTAAGAGTTCCAGATGAATTTAATGAGACATTAACAGTTAGATCCGCATCACATATACCATTTCCACAGGCGGTTCCAGCGATCTATTTGATCGACCCAGAAGCTTGTCTATATCTTCAAAAAGGAATTTGTAGACTCTGTGAAAAGGTATGTGAAGCACATGCAATAGATTTTAACCAAAAAGAAGAATTATTAACTTTAAATATCGGTGCAGTTATTCTTTCAGCTGGAGCAGATACGTTTAATCCATCAATTTTACCCCAATTTGGTTATCAATCTTTTGAAAATGTTATAACTAGTACTGAATTCGAACGAATCTTAAATGCCTCAGGTCCTTTTGGAGGACATGTAGTACGTCCTTCCGATCATAGATCTCCTAAAAAGATCCTTTGGATTTTATGTGTAGGATCAAGAAACAGGAAACTGAATAATAATTATTGTTCTAGCGTTTGTTGCATGTATTCGATCAAAGAGGCAGTAATTGCGAAAGAACATGATCCAAATATTGAAGGATATATCGCCTTTATGGATATAAGGGCTGTAGGAAAGGGATTCGATGAGTATTATCAACGAGCGAAGGAGTTAGGGATTACATTTCTCAAAGCTCGAGTTTCAAACCTGGAAGAAGACCCGAGCACTCAAAATATTATCGTGTCTTATGAAAATATTGAAACCAATACATTCCATACAGAAGAATTTGATTTAGTAGTGCTTTCCGTTGGATTTCAACCATCAAATTCAACCCGAGAACTATGCAAGACTCTTGGGATTGAATTAAATGAGTATAATTTTTGTGCAACTCATCCTTTTAACCCTCTAATGACAAGCAAACCCGGGATTTTTGTTTGTGGAACGTTATCAGCCCCGAAGGATATTCCCGAAACAGTTGCGGAATCTAGTGGAGCCGCGGGGATGGTTTCATCTCTATTACAATCTGAACGATTCAATTTAATAGTAAAAAAGGAATATCCTCCAGAGTTCGACGTGGAAAACCAAGAACCTAGAATTGGGGCATTCATTTGTCATTGTGGAATAAATATTGGAGCCGTTGTGAATGTACCTGAAGTGGTAGAATTTGTAAAAACGCTTCCAAATGTTGTGTATGCCGAAGAAAATCTTTATACTTGTTCGCAAGATACTCAAGAAAAAATAAAACAAATTATTAAAGAATATAATTTAAATCGAGTGGTGATAGCTTCTTGCACGCCCAGAACTCATGAACCACTCTTTCAAAATACTATTCGGGAAGCGGGTCTTAATCCCTACCTCTTCGAGCTTGTAAATATCCGCGAACAATGTTCTTGGGTCCATATGTCGGAACCCCTAAATGCTACTGAGAAAGCTAAAAAACTAGTCGCCATGACTATTGCGAAAGCAAGATTATTTAGACCAGTAAAAGAATTATCAATTCCAATTAAACAATCAGGAGTAGTTATAGGAGGAGGAATCGCAGGATTGACCGCTGCTTTAGAGCTGGCAAATCAAGGTTTTGAGGTAGTTTTAATCGAGAAAGAAAAAGAATTGGGAGGGCTTGTTAAGAATATTTATTATACTTTGGAAAATGAAAATCCACAAGAATTTTTAAGAAATTTAATTAATGAGGTTAATACATCAGAGAAAATTAAACTCTTAATGAATGCAAATATAGAATCAATATCAGGTTATATTGGAAATTTTGAGATTAATGTCAGAAAAAAGGGAGAGCTCGAAACTATTCAGGCAGGCATCATAATAGTTGCCACGGGAGGGCAAGAATATAAACCTACAGAGTATTTATATGGGGAAGATGAAAGAATTCTCACGCAACAGGACCTTGAACTGAAAATCAGCGGCGGAGAACTCAACGCCAAGCAAGTCGTAATGATCCAATGTGTAGGTTCAAGAAACGAAACCCGCCCTTACTGCAGTAAGATTTGCTGTTCTGTCGCTATAAAAAACGCTTTAAAATTAAAATCTCTTGACCCTGAAATCCAAATTTCTATTTTACATAAAGATATTCGGACGTATGGATTTAAAGAGCCATATTACGAAAAGGCTAGAGAAGTAGGCATTAATTTTATCCGGTTTGATGAGAATCGCCCTCCAATCCTCGAGAAACACGGCGATTCATTGCAAATTTCAGTGTATGATATATTTTCCCAAAAAGAATTATCATTTAACCCCGATCTAGTCGTCTTAAGCGCTGCCTTTCTACCAACAGATAATGAAGAACTAGCACAAATGTTAAAAGTCCCTCGAGATCAGAATGGTTTCTTTTTAGAAGCGCACGTTAAATTAAGACCCCTTGATTTCGCAACAGAAGGAATTTTTCTATGCGGTGCGGCACAATGGCCTAAATTCATCCCTGAAACAATCGCACAAGCGAAGGGAGCTGCAGCAAGAGCGGCAATAATTCTATCCAAAGAATCAATCCGCGTACCAGGCATTACCGCTCGAGTAAATGAAGATTTGTGTATCGGTTGTGGATCGTGCCAAGAACTTTGTCCATATAATGCCATAGAAATGCGTTATACGGAAAAATTGCTTGAACGCGGTTCCATTCGGACATATCAAGCACATGTACTCGAAGCGGTCTGTAAAGGGTGTGGAACCTGTGTTAGTGCCTGCCCACTTCAAGCTATTAATTTGCCTCATTTCACAAACACTCAAATCCTAGAAATGGTTAAAGTACTTACGAAGGAGGCAGCAAAATGACCCCTAATATCGTTGCATTTCTCTGCAACTGGTGTGGATACGCAGGAGCTGATTTAGCTGGAGTAAGTCGATTCCAATACCCACCCACCATTAAAATTATTCGCGTCATGTGTTCTGGAAGAGTGGATCCCGTCTTTATCTTACGCGCCTTCGAGAATGGAGCCGATGGTGTCTTAGTATGCGGATGCCATATCAACGATTGTCATTACATCTCTGGCAATCTCCAAGCAGAAAAACGCGTAGAAAAAACAAAACAATTGTTAAAAGCCATAGGCATTAATCCTGATCGACTGCGGTTAGAATGGGTTTCTGCTGCGGAAGGCGCAAAATTCGCTACAGTTGTTAAAGAATTTACTGAATTTTTAGAAAAAATAGGACCATTAATTACTTAAAACTAGTAATTATTAATCTTTATTTCAGAAAAAGTTAATTCAAGATTTTCATTTCAGAGAAAGTAATTTTAATTTCTATTTCAAGAAAAATATGGAATCACAGAAAAATATAAGAGTGATTCTGAAGAATGAGAGATTTCGATAATGCAATCAAGTAGTCGGTTGAATACTTTATCCGGAAAACATAAATGGTTTTTAGCCCTCTTAATCGTTATAGTAGTCATAGTTTCCTTCATAGGATTTTACTTAATTACTCCCGGTATTCGGTCCTTTTTTGATTATTTAAATGTAAAAAATCTCAGTGACGGAATTGCCATATATATGGCATTCCAAGGATTCGTATTTGCGTTATTCATTTCATTCACCTATCAACAAGGGATTAATCGGCAACAAGCGATCAGAGCTTCTCTGCATATTGAAGCTAAGAGTATCATGAATATTCTAGTCCTCACAAAAACGGAAGTCTCTAAGAACGTATATGAAGAAATAACCTCTCTTTTAAGGAATTATCTTGAATACTTTCTTGCGGAAGGGCCTAAAAAAGGAGAACAGCTGGATGCAGAGGCATTCCAAAAATTATTTGATATTATTCCCACTATGAAAAAGGAAAGTACTAAAGGCAATATTTGTGATTTAATTTATGGAGCGCTCCAAGAGATTTCAACTGCCCGTAGTCAAAGAATCGCAGCCGTAAAAAGTAATCTAACCCGCGGACAAATGCTAATTCATGAAGTTTTGGGCGCGATGTTGGTAATCGGATTCATTTTCCTGGATATGAATCTCCTAATTCTTGAAACCATAATCTTTTCCCTGATTATCGGCACTTACTCCTTACTTTTAGGTATCATTATCGATATTGATGATCCCTTCGAGGGACAATGGACCATCGATACAAGTGTCTTTAATAATCTCCTAGAGAAATTAAAACTTCAGTAATAATTTAGATCCATTAATATTTTTCTGGAAAAGTGCCTTCATTTCCTGTAACCAATATTTATTTTCAAAAATAGTAT
>Ga0180301_10004420_pt1 | contig 10866 bp, 10 predicted proteins | sample GuaBasSediGuay16_FD_121797 | JGI IMG/M metagenome (GOLD analysis project Ga0180301, IMG submission 121797) | Subseafloor sediment microbial communities from Guaymas Basin, Gulf of California, Mexico - Guay16, Core 4569-2, 12-15 cm | ecosystem: Environmental > Aquatic > Marine > Hydrothermal... | reverse complement strand
GCTTTATTTTCAGCGATGAGAGAGCATTCATCTTTATTTCAATAGAACAATTAAGGATTTGAATGAAACTTTTTGATACTCAATATTTTGAAGAAAACTGAGGACAGAACTGGAAGGAGGTGAAAAGCAAGTGAGCATCATGAGCTTGGGGTAAAAAGAGACCTAAGGGGAGAGGTTAATTTCTAAAAGGAATCCCTAAATAAATTTTTAAAGGAGGTAAAAAGTGAGACAGAAATTAATGGTGATCCTATTAAGTGTAGCGGTATGTCTGTTGGGATTAACTCCTGCCTTAGCACAAGGAAGCTGGGCTACTCTTCAGGAATATGAAAAAGCTACCGGAAAGAAAATAGAAAAGTTCAGTGAAGCTCCCATGCTGAAGACAAAGGTAGCTGCTGGAATATTACCCCCTGTAGAAGAGAGGCTGCCCCAGCGAGAAGATATCTACGTAGTAGAACCAATTGAAGAAATTGGTCGGTATGGGGGAACTGCGCGAACCACAACTTTACAGATTAACAGCTACGGCAGTGACTCTTTATTGATGAGCTGGGAAAGGCTGGTAAAACCTACTCCTGATGGCACCAGAGTGATACCTCACCTCGCCAAGAAAGTCGAGTCCTCAGAAGACAAGACCATATGGACTTTTTATTTAAGAAGGGGAGTAAAGTGGTCAGATGGCTATCCCTTTACCGCTGATGACATTATGTTCTGGTATGAGGACGTCTTGCTCAACAAGGAACTTACCCCGGCAATCAGCGCACCAATGAAGACGAAAGGTGGACTGGTAAAGGTAAAGAAAATAGATGACTATACAGTCCAGTTTAAGTTTCCTGACCCACATCCCTATTTTGTGAACCGATTAGCACATGGTGGTGGTGGCACGTGGCATCTAATCATTCCAAAACACTACATGAAACAATTTCATCCCAAATATGCTAATAAAGAGAAGTTAGAGAAAGAAATTAAGGAAAGAGGTTTTGACCACTGGTATGAACTATTTTGGGATAGAAATGCAAATTGGGAAGGCCAGGTAATGAACACTGAACGGCCTACCTTAGCTCCTTACATGCTGGTTAAGAAAACTTCGGACCGACGCATTTACGAACGTAACCCTTATTACTGGAAAGTCGACACGGCGGGTAACCAGCTACCATATTTTGATAAAATTGTGGGGAAACTGGCAACTAATAAAGAAGTGGTTCAGGGAATGATCATGAGTGGCGAAGTTGATTTTGTCGGTTTTGCAGCTGATATAAGAAACTATCCTATGTATAAACAGTATGAGGAGAAAGGCGGTTATCGAACTATCCTATGGAAAAGTGGATACGGTTGTCAGGTTGTTTATTTTGTTAACCTAACCCATAAGGATCCCATTTTGCGGAAAATTTTCCAGGATGTAAGATTCCGTAGAGCCCTTTCGTTGGCTATAAATCGTGAAGAGATTAACGACACGATTTACTACGGTAAAGCGGCGCCCAGACAATATACCGTGCTGGAATCCAGCAAGTATTTTGAGCCAGAATTTGCAAAAGCCTACATAGAATATAATCCTGAAAAAGCAAAAGAACTGCTGGACGAGATGGGATTGATCGATAAGGACGGAGATGGTTGGAGAGAACGTCCTGATGGGAAGAGATTGACCTTTACGATCGAATATGCTCCCGCTGCTATTCCTACAGCAGTGACTCCCAACGTCGAGTTAGTGACTCGATACTGGCAAGAGATAGGCATCGATGTAAGAGCCAAACAGATTTCGGGGGAATTGCAATCGCGGCGAGCTACAGGCAATCTTATGGATGCTACTGCCTGGTGTGATGGCTCAGCAGTTGATATCCTCTTTCCCATTGACCCCCGTCACGTTGTTCCCACCTGGCCAAGATGGGAGGAGTGTACTTTCACGGAATGGTCCCGCTGGTTTAATACAGATGGAAAAGAGGGTATGGAACCTCCAGCTGAGATTAAACAACTTCGTGGCTGGTGGGATAAGATGCAAATCGAACCCAGTGAACATAAAAGAATCGAGCTTGGCAAGAAAATTCTTGCTCTACAAGCAGAAAAATTATGGGCTATCGGTACCATAGGCAAGGCACCTCGGCCTGTTATCGTTAGTAAAAACATAGGCAATTTCCCTGAACATGGATTTTGGGCTTGGGGTACAGGATGGACCTCAGCGCGAGATCCTGAACAGTTTTTCTTTAAGAAGTAAACCTTGGAAGTTCGAGTTCCGGATTTGGAGATCCTTTGACTTTTTAAAAGGGTTTCGTGAGTTAGAAAAGAAAAATTCCGTAAAGATTGCTCATCTTCTCCTTTACGGCGCCTCGCTACTACGTGAGAGTTTTATTTGAACCCTCTTATCTTACATATGGCAAAGTCTTAACCCAAGATCTCGTGAGCGAGGCGCCAAGGAGAGAAAAGAGAATAAGAGAAAGGAAAGCTTTTAAATAAGGAAATTAGAGGAAAGTTGTTTTTCTTCCCCAGGTGTTCTGGCAGAAGAATGAATGAGCCGAGAGTTAAAGTTTAGGCAGTTGTAAGTCTTAAAGGAGTAGAAATGGTATCCTATATCTTGCGTCGGCTTATTTATATGATTTGTGTATTAGGGGTGACCTCTGTTGTTTCATTTATCATAATTCAACTTCCCCCCGGCGATTATTTAACATCCTACATAGTGCAATTGGAATCCTCTGGTACAAAGGTTAGCGAAGAACAAGTTGCTTCACTGAAGAAGCGATATGGTTTAGATGTCCCAATATATCTCCAGTATTTTAAGTGGATATGGAAAATGCTCCACGGAGATTTTGGAATGTCCTTTGCATGGAACAAACCAGTAAGCAAGCTATTAGCTGAACGATTGCCGTTAACAATAATGATTTCTCTTTTTACCCTTATCTTTACCTATATCGTAGCCATACCCATAGGCATATATTCAGCCACTCATCAATATTCAGCTGGTGATTATATCTTTACTGTTTTTGGTTTTGCTGGTTTAGCTATTCCTAACTTTCTTTTAGCGTTGATATTGATGTTTCTTTTTTATAAATATTTTGGCATCTCCATCGGGGGACTCTTTTCATCAGAATACGCGGAGGCAGCCTGGAGCATAGGTAAGTTCATCGATATGTTAAAGCATCTTCCGGCTCCTATAATAGTTATTGGTACTGCTGGAACAGCTGGACTTATCCGTGTTATGAGAGGATGTCTTCTGGATGAACTTAGAAAGCAATACGTCATTACGGCTCGAGCCAAAGGAGTTGCAGAAAGGAAGCTTTTATTCAAGTATCCGGTAAGAGTAGCTATCAATCCCATAATTAGCACTATAGGGTGGACACTTCCTCAAATTGTCTCAGGAGGAACCATCACCGCCATAGTCCTTAGTCTGCCCACGGTAGGACCCTTACTTTTTCAAGCACTACTGACTCAGGATATGTATTTGGCTGGAAGTAGCGTCATGTTCTTGACCTTTCTAACCGTAATAGGAACTTTTATCTCTGACCTTCTTTTAGTCTGGATAGATCCTCGCATTCGGTATGAAAAAGGAGCTTAAAAATGAGAAGGGGAGAAGAGATTAGTGCTGAGGAAAAATTTTATGTAGCCTCACAATGGCAGCTTATGTGGAGAAAATTTGTAAAACATAAGCTGGCCATCTTTGGAGGAACTGTGTTAATTATTTTTTATATCATAGCTATATTCTGTGAGTTTTTTTCTACTCAAGATATACATAAGCGTAATTCAAGGTACGCATTCTGCCCCCCCCAGAAAATTCATTTCTTTGACAGAGATGGGTTCCATCTGCGCCCTTTTGTTTACCAGGTAAGAAGAACATTAGATCCGGTAACGTGGAAGAGAATATATACTGTGGATAAAACTGAAAGATACCCTATTTACTTTTTTATCCATGGTGATAAATATAGACTCTGGAACTTATTTTCTTCGGATATCCACCTTTTTGGAGTAAAAAAAGGAACTCTTTTCTTATTTGGGACGGATAACTTAGGAAGGGACCTATTCTCTCGTACTCTCTATGCTGCGCGTATTTCTTTGTCCATAGGTTTGGTAGGAGTGTTCTTAAGTTTTGTCCTGGGATGCATATTAGGTGGAATCTCTGGATATTTTGGTGGAGCAGTCGACATGACCATTCAAAGAATTATAGAGTTCTTAATTTCCATTCCAACTATTCCCCTTTGGATGGCCTTATCTGCAGCCTTACCACAGGAGTGGTCGCCAATCAGAATTTATTTCAGCATTGTTATCATCCTATCCCTGGTAGGTTGGTGCGGCTTAGCCCGAGTAGTAAGGGGAAAACTTTTAGAGCTGAGAGAGGAAGACTTTTGCATGGCGGCAAAGATTGCCGGAGCAAGTGATGGGAAAATAATAATGAGGCACCTTCTTCCTTCATTCTTAAGCTACCTCATAGTAAACCTCACCTTGTCCATACCCTGGATGATTTTAGGAGAAACTTCCTTGAGTTTTCTAGGTTTGGGACTTCGTCCACCAGTGGTTAGTTGGGGCGTGTTGTTAGAGCAAGCTCAAAATTTTCGCACCGTCGTCCTTCATCCCTGGCTCTTGATTCCAGGTATTTTCGTCGTTATCACTGTTTTGGCCTTTAACTTCTTGGGAGATGGCCTAAGAGACGCAGCTGATCCATACAAGTAATATTTGACTGCCAGTAAATAAATGCCCAGTTAGAGGAGGCAGAGATGGATAAGAATGAAGTTATAAAAGCTATAGAACGACGCAATCCTCAGCGGTTACCCTGTTTGTATGGCTGGATGGCCGCAGAAACTATGGCAAAATATAAAGATGCAGCAAAAGATCTTTTACAGGCTTACCAAGATGATCTTATATTGGAAGCTATAAGCTTTAGTCCTTCTGCTAATCTCACGCAAACGGAATGGCGCGACGAATGGGGAATAACCTGGAGACGCTCCCCAGCAGCTGGAGCAATGGGAGTAAATAGCGAGTTACGGGATTGGAATGCTCTAAACCACTACTTAAAAGAAGGTTTTCCCGATCTCGACCTTCAAGGACGCTTTGACCATATTACAGAAACAGTCGCAAAAAATCCTAACACTTACGTCATAGCTACCTGGTGGCTTTGTCAATTAGAGATGTTTAGGGCTTTCCGAGGAACAGAAAATTTTCTTATGGATTTGTACCTTCATCAGCGTGAGTTGATGACTCTAGGAGAAGCCTTAACGGATTTCTTTATCCGTTTAATTCGCAAATTAGCAAAATGTGGTGCTGACGGAGTTATGCTTAGTGATGATTTCGGAACCCAGCATTCGCTTTTGTTTAGCCCTAAACACTGGCGACAGCTTTTCAAGCCGTGGTATAAACGAATGATTCGGGAAATTCATTACCATGGGATGCATGCGCTGCTTCACACCTGCGGCTATATTGAGGACATCATTCCAGATTTTGTCGAATTAGGATTGGATGTCCTGCATCTCGGAAATCCATATCTCATGGACATCGAAAAAATTGTGAACAACTTCAAAGAGGACATTTGCTTTTTCGGGGGATGCGATGTGCAAAGTTTATCCAAGAAAAAACCTGAGGAGATAAGAAGAGATGTCGAAAGGGCAGTTAAACTTTTTGGATCAAAAGAGGGCGGGTTTATCTTAGCACCGACAAACAGCATTACCCCGGATGTAAGTTTGGAAAATATTGAAGCTTTATTTAGAGCCATGAAGAAGTATTCGTCCTTTTATTCTTAATTTCTTCAACTGCTTGCGGACAAATTAATTTTCTTCTCGTTTAGAGCATTGAAGTACGAGGGCGAGTGAAAGATAAAAAAATAAGTTCTTTTCCTCATTGTTCAAATGAGAAAAAACAAAATCCATAAATGAAAGGAGAAATTAACATGAGTAAAGCTGAGCCTTACCTGGATTCTAATTTGTCGGTGGAGAAAAGGGTTGAGGACCTGCTTTCCAGGATGACTCTGGAGGAAAAAGTGGGTCAATTAAAGGCGAGGATGCTTCGTGTGTGGAAGATGTTTTCCGAGCTTTTTGAGGAGCTTCCGGAAGATCAGAGAAAAAGGCTCGGGGAGATATTCTTGGGAGCAGTTTTCGGGGAAAGGGATATCTTAGAGTCTCTTTCAGCCAATTACTGGAGAAAGCACTGGAGAGAGGCAATCTTAGAAGGAGAAGGATATGCCGTAGGTGAGCTAAGCTGTGCCTTGAGGTCATTTTCTCCAAGAGAAAGCGCAGAACTTGCCAATGAAATGCAAAGATTTGTCCTCGAGAAGACTCGTCTGAAGATACCCGTGATAATCCACGATGAATGTCTACACGGTTGCATGGCTAAGGGTTGTACGAGCTTTCCTCAGTCAATAGCCCTGGCCAGCACCTGGGACCCAGATTTAATGAGAGAAGTCGCTACAGCAATCGGAAAGGAGACAAGGGCACGCGGCATTCATCAGGCTCTCTCACCAACCATCAACATCGCCAGAGATCCAAGATGTGGAAGGACTGAAGAGACCTACGGTGAAGACCCTTACCTTGCCTCTGTCATGGCCGTCTCCTTCATTGAGGGCCTTCAGGGTCAAAAGGTGGTAACCACTCCCAAGCACTTCGTGGCCAATTTCGTTGGAGATGGCGGCCGGGATAGTTATGAGATTCACTTCTCCGAAAGAGCCTTAAGGGAAGTTTATTTTCCTGCCTTTAAAGCCAGCGTTGAGAAGGCAGGAGCGTTATCCCTTATGGCCGCTTATAACTCCATTGATGGTGTGCCCTGCTCCTCTAACAAATGGCTCCTCAATGATGTTCTGAGGGGAGAGTGGGGCTTTAAGGGATATGTGGTCTCCGATTACGGCTCTGTGCTACATCTATATACCAAACATAAGGTTGCCGCTACAAAAGCTGAGGCTGCCAAAAAGGCCTTGGAGTCAGGTCTGGACATGGAGCTACCCGAAAGTGATTGCTTTGAGGAGATTCTTGGGTTAGTCAGGGAAGGAAAGCTCTCCGAGAAGGTGGTAGATGAGGCGGTTCGCAGGATCTTGAGGGTGAAGTTCTGGCTGGGCCTTTTCGATGAGCCCTATGTCGACCCCGATTATGCGGAGAAGATCTGTGGTTGTGAAGAACACAGAAAATTAGCCCTGAAAGCAGCCAGGGAAGCTATGGTCCTGTTGAAAAATAGTGGGATCCTGCCTTTAAGTAAAGATTTAAATTCGGTTGCCGTAATAGGTCCTAATGCAAACAAGGTAAGGCTTGGAGGATACAGTGGCTATGGAATAAAGGTGGTCACGCCTCTGGAGGGAATTAAGAGGAAGGTCTCCAAGAATACGCAGGTTTATTTCGCCGAGGGCTGCGATCTTACAGGAAGCTCCAGACAAGGCTTTGAAGAGGCGATAAAGATAGCAAAAAGGTCCAGTGTAGCCATATTGTGCGTGGGAAATTCAGTGCCCGAGACCGAGGGAGAACAGAGGGACAGGTGTGATCTGGACCTTCCCGGCGTGCAGGAGGACTTAATCAAGGAGATATGTAAGACCGGAACTCCTGTTGTGGTGGTGCTCATAAATGGAAGCGCCGTCACTATGACCGCCTGGTTGGATGAGGTAGAGGCGCTGCTCGAGGCCTGGTATCCAGGAGAGGAAGGAGGAAATGCCATCGCCGATGTCCTGTTTGGTGACTATAACCCTGGTGGAAAGCTACCCATCACTTTCCCCAAGAGGGTGGGCCAGCTACCACTTTATTACAACCACAAACCTACAGGAAGGGTGGATGACTATGTTGACCTTCGAGGAAGGCAGCCTCTGTTTCCCTTTGGCTATGGACTAAGCTACACGAAATTTGAGTACAGCAACCTCAAGATAGATCCGGAGAAAATAGACCCTGAGGGAAAGGTTAATATCATCCTGGATGTGGAGAACGTGGGCAGCTGTAAAGGAGACGAGGTGGTTCAACTTTACCTTCACGATGCAGTATCAAGTATAGCCAGGCCAGTGAAGGAGCTTAAAGCCTTCAAGAGGATAACCCTTGAGGCAGGTGAGAAGAAGACGGTGAGCTTCACCCTTACCCCGGAGGATCTCGCCTATTACGATATCAATATGAAATTGGTCGTGGAGCCGGGTATCTTTGAGGTGATGATAGGAAGCTCCTCAGAGGACATACGATTGAGGGGAAGCTTTGAGGTGAGGCAGTAGCGATTCCATTAAGGTGAATAAATGAAAGCTTAAAGCATCTTACCTGTGCTCCTTGATCATCCTCACGAGTATAGTGGCGGTAAGCTCATCCTTCTCCTTTGGCAGGAAAGCAATTGAGTACGTAAATCCGTTCATAGGGACAGGTGGGCATGCTCACGCCTGTCCCTTAGATGCGTTCCCTAAGGTACTGATGGACTTTAGCTTTACCCACCTGAGTGGTCCAGGTTGTGTGGGTTACGGCAATGCTCTCTTTATGCCCACTACTGGAGATCTTAAGACACCTGGCTCAGATGACCAGAGCGCTGGAAAGGAATGGGTGGGAAACCTTATAAGAAATAAAAAATAGAGGTTGCGAAATGTGTTTATCTAAGGTTTATATTGAAAAAGAGGGCAAGAGAGAAGTTGTCATGAAGGAAGCTGCTCAGATGAAGGTGAAGCACAACTTAATTGAGGTTTCAGAGCTTTTAGGTGAGACAAAAAGATTAGAAGAAGGGTATCAGGTGAAAGCAGTTGATTTTTTAAATCACTTTGTTGTTTTAAGGGAAGCCAAGAAATGAAAAAAGACATAGAAAAAATGAAACTACTTCTTCCTCATTGGATAAAACACAATGAAGAGCACACAGATGAGTATAAAAGATGGCTTGAAAGGATCAGGAAAGATGTTTCAGAAGACATAGTAAAAAACTTGGAAAAAGCCATTCAATTGATGGAGGAGTCAAATAAATACCTCAAATCCACTCTGGATGAGATGAAAAAGAAAGCTGCTAATTTGTCTTAGCTTTGCTACTATTGATTTTGCCCCCAAAAGCAAGGTGGAGTTGGCTTTTTGGAAAATAAAAATGGGAAATGTAAGAGTTAACTGGATATCCTGGTGAAAATTGGTCAAGATTTACCTACATTATTGGAGCTAACGTATTGTGGTAAAGAACAACGCAGGATATGACGACAAATACATACTGTCAATAAAGAATCCACGAAAATCTCTCGTAAGACTTTGTCTTTCCCTATTAAATTATTCTATCCTCTTTCTTTCAGGTAGTTTAGAGACTTCTTCCACGATCTTCTTTGAAATACGTTCTACATCCTCTTCATCAAAATCCAAAGTTGGCTTCTTATCTACTCCCTCTTTGGCGATGGTAATCTCGTAAGAGGGCTCTGTCAAATCCAAAATTTTCTGTAAATTTCCTCCAAGATAAGGGAAGATATACCTGAGGAGAAAAGTTGAACAAACTCTCCTCGTCCCTTTGCTCTTTCAAAAACCAGGAGAAAATAAGCCAAATTCACTTACTCGTCCTTAATTCTAAGGGATTAATCCGAGGCTCATTTTGTTCTATACAAAGAGCACAGATAAGACGAAGACAGGCTTCCCCATCAGGAAATATCCTTATCACCCTTCTCCTTCTTCTTATCTTCATTGAATCTTTCAAGGTTGTTTAGTGGTTCTTATCTTTTTTCTATGAACTGCTGGAAAAGAAAAAAGATAAGGGCATCCTCCAGTTCCTCCTCCAGCTCTGGGTGAATTTAGGATAGATGCTTTCATACCTTTGCATAACTTCTTTCGCCCTCATCGAGGCAAAGTATCTGTCAGAACCCGCGAATATACTCTTTATCTCACAAGAGATTTTTCCCCTGTCATTTTTTCTCACATAATCTAAGAGATTCTGCTGAAAGTGGATGACACTTTGCCAGGTAGCTTCCTGGAAGTACCTTTCTACATCTTTTTATCTCTTTCCTGGATAGTTTTTTTATAGTTTCAATTACCTCCTCTGTCTTCATATTCCTTACCTCAATTCCGATATGCTTGTCCCTGTCAAACCCTGCTGCATCAAAAGCATCTCTAAACATCTTTTTTTGCATAACAGGGTCACATCCTGCAACATAAAGCTCACCTACATTGCTATTACTGAGTAAAGCTTTTAGGTACTCATCCCCATCTGTGCTACAAAGCTGAGGATGAACTCCAACCCAGTCAACCAACTTTTCCCTTCTTATGGCATTTAAAACTTCATACTCATTTGTATCTTTAAATGAAGGACAGATCCCAAGACACACACAGAAAAGAAGCCCTCTTTTCTTTTTCTCTTCGGCCATTTTATCCCTCCTCTAATTAGTTTTCTCCAGAATAAGTTATTGCACCCTGATCACAGACTTTCTGACAGCCACGACAAAACTCAACACAATCCTCGGGTTTTACCACCTTAGGTTTTCCATCAGCTTTTGCCAAAACTCCGTGAGGACAAAAATCGACACACTGAAAGCATCCAATGCACTTTTCCTCATCAATTATTGGATACCAATTAACTGCCATTTATTTACCTCCTTGTTACACTGATCTTCTTTCTACAATTAATTCTAATCAGCAATTGCTTTATTTTCTTCAACTTTTGACAGGATGACTATTTTTCATTTGCTTACTTTTCTCATTTTATGACTATATGAACAAATACTCATATAAATTATATGAATAAATTAATTTATGTCAATATCCGTGTCGAATCATTTAAAATAGTGACATATGTCCCCATACCTCAGAAAATGCTTGCCAGTTATAGCTTTTCGGTTATACTGGAGATAACCAAAATTGAGAAGGCGGACAAATGTCACTGTTATAGATGATTTGATGTGATTCCTTGCCAATTGTCAGAAATGTGCTATAATATCAAACTGGATATAGTAGTCCTTCTGCTATCTCTTCTTTACATTTTCTCGATATATGCTATATAATATTC
>Ga0180301_10004419_pt1 | contig 10868 bp, 13 predicted proteins | sample GuaBasSediGuay16_FD_121797 | JGI IMG/M metagenome (GOLD analysis project Ga0180301, IMG submission 121797) | Subseafloor sediment microbial communities from Guaymas Basin, Gulf of California, Mexico - Guay16, Core 4569-2, 12-15 cm | ecosystem: Environmental > Aquatic > Marine > Hydrothermal... | reverse complement strand
ATATTCTAAGTAAACTTCAGGTAGTGCTGTAGGTGTGGGGTAAACCCATGTACGTTAGGGCTTCATTAGGAACCCTAATTGCTTTAGGGTTAGAGAGAGGTAGGGCTGATGTGTTGCCCAGTATAGCGTACGTTATGCAGTATAGTGAGAAGGGATGCATGGGTAAGTGTGCGTTTTGTGCGCAGTCAATTAATTCTAGGGCACCTAAGGAGATGCTTTCGCGCGTGATTTGGCCTAAGGTGGACTTAGGCGTGCTGCTAAGTGCTCTGGGTAACTCACGTTATCGCAGGGTATGCCTTCAGACAGTTATTAAGGAGAGATTTATTGATGAAGTACACTACCTTGTAAGGAACTTTAGTAGGTTGGGGCTGAAGGTATCGCTATCAATTACTCCGATACCCAAGGGCGAGTTAGAGGCTCTTGTTCGAGAGGGGGTCGACTACTTAGGTGTGGGGCTGGATGTTGCCTCAAAGAATCTAGTAGAGGCTTATGAGAGGCCGTTCACATGGGAAGCTTACTGGGACTTCATCAAGGCAGGAATTGAGGTGTTAGGTAGGGGAAGAGTCGTTACACACATCATTGTAGGCCTAGGTGAGTCGCTAGAGGACATACTCAGTACGATAGAGAAGCTCAGGGATACTGGATCCAATGTCTCTCTATTTGCTTTTACTCCACTAAGAGGAACTAGGCTCAGTAGCTTGAGCCCGCCGCCCTTGCGTTACTACAGGCTAGTTCAGTTAGCTACGAAGCTAATTATGGATGGATATAGTTGGCGTGACTTCATAGTATACAGAGATGGTGTGCCCCACATTAAGAGGTCAGCTATAGGGCTCAGCGCTGATGAGTTGCTAGATGCTGTAGTTACAAGAGGTTGCCCAGGCTGTGATAGACCTTTTTACAATGAGGTACCTGGCAGGGAGCCATATAACTTCCCGAACCGTGAGGTGCTACTAAAGTGGAAGGAAACCGTGATTGGGGAAATTAATGAGATATTGGTGTAGCACTGATGTGATTGTCATTGAATAGGCCCTACGTCAGGGCGCCCCTGCCTTAACCCCATCCCGGCGTATCTTCTTAAGCCCTCACCGCCCTTAGTAAGCAGTACTATTAGATTTCTCGCATGCTTAGCTGCTCGGTCAACAGCTATCCTCTTCAGCTCTTCTTCCTCAGCCTCATCCTCATGTACCGTAACATCGATTATGTGTTTGAGCGTCTCTAGCTGTACTAGCTGTAGTGCCATACTCGCCACAACGTACGATAGCTTATCAGTTAAGGACTTTCCAACCCAGCCTAGGGTTATGACTCCGTCACAGCCATACTCGACAAGTAATTTCTTCGCGGCAACAGGTATGTCTTTAATTCCGGGCACCGTATACCTAATTACCTTAGCACTAGGGAGCTCTTCCTTAATTACTGACTCAGCTATGGATCCCATATCAACGCGGGCAAAGGTAGTATCTACTATCCCTACCTTAATCATTTCAGTACGTCCTCCAGGAACCTACCGTTTTCGTATATTAAGTCACCGTCAGCATATACCTTACCGTCTTTTTTCATGTCCTTAATCATGTCCCAGTGAATTGCTGATGTGCTCTTGCCTCCGGTCTTAGGATATGAGGCGCCTAAGGCCAAATGTATGGTGCCGCCTATTTTCTCATCGAAGAGTATTTCCTTGGTGAACCTAGTTACGTCATAGTTTAGACCGAAAGCTACTTCACCTAGTCTCTTAGCTCCTTCATCCACCTCGAGAATCTTCTTCAGGAACTCCTCACCTTTAACGGCAGTAGCCTCAACTACCTTGCCCCTCTTGAAGACTAGCCTTACTCCCTCAACCTCTACACCACCCCATATCGCGGGGTAAGTAAACGTTATGTAGCCCTCAGTAGCGTCCTCATGGGGCCCGGTAAAGACCTCACCGCCAGGCATGTTGTTCTTCCCGTCATCGTTAATCCATGACCTGCCATCGACTCTAACTAATATGTCCGTATCCTTAGAGACGAAGCGGAGTTCAGAGACCTTGCTTAGTGCATCAGCTATTTTTTGCTGCCACTTAGCCTGCTCAATCCAAGCCTTTACGGGATCGTCGCTGTAAAGCTTCAGCGACTTAAACACAAATTCACTATACTCTAGTGGAGACATGCCCGCTTCCTGCGCCAGCGAGTTTGTTGGATAAGCAGTTACTACCCAACGCAGGGATTCCTCAGCATCTCTGCGCATGAAGATTTCAGTTAGCCTCCTTAATGCCTGCCGCCTCAGCTTAATCCTCTCAGGATCTACACTAACTAATGGCTTTGTGTGTGTGGGTGAGAGGATACTTATCCTGACGTCTATGTTCTCCATCACGAAGACCTCTATCTTCGACTCATACTTCAGGAGCTCTTCCGGTGCGTACCTATAGAATATCTCATTTAGTACATCGTCATATAGGTAAAGGTGCGGATAAGCCCCCCTAGATACTATAGCCTTCCACAGCTCCCTAATTAACGGCATCGCTTCAACAGAAGCGCTGACTAGTACTTCATCGCCCTTACGGATCTCCGTGCAGTAGTCAACTATCAGTCTAGCGAACTTATTGAGCATTTTTATGACCCGGATAATACTGAGTTTAACGTTATTAATATAATCACTTATTTCGCCTAGTTTAATGCTATTAAAACTCATGAATTCTTTTTAAATTGCCACTGCTTACTATGATGCCTATATATCGCTCTTAATACGCGCAATGTTGCATTTTTATAGAGTTTAAATTTGAATTAATAATGATATTAGAACGTTATAGTCAGTACAATTTTTAATTAACTGTGGTAAGTAAAGGTTTAAAACATCCCCTTAGAAACATTATGTGAGGTTACCAAAATGGGGTCAAAGTTTCTAGAGGATGTACTTGCAACAATAAAGCGTGGTGTTGAATTAGGAGGCTTCCCCGAGGAGCTCTACAAGATTCTCAGCAAGCCTGAAAGGATTTTAATAGTTAAGATACCCGTCAGGATGGACGACGGCAGGCTAGAGGTATTTGAGGGTTACAGAGTACAGCATAATAGTGCCTTAGGCCCCTACAAGGGCGGCATTAGATTCCACCCGCAGGTAACCCTAGAGGACGACATTGCTTTAGCTACGCTCATGACACTCAAGAACTCACTAGCTGGCATACCATATGGTGGTGGTAAGGGAGCTGTTAGGGTCGACTACAAGAAGCTATCACGTAGTGAATTAGAGAGGCTCTCAAGAGGCTACGCAAGAGCTATTGCCCCACTTATTGGCGAGGAGATCGACATTCCGGCACCAGACGTCGGCACTAATCCACAGGTAATGGCCTGGATGGTCGACGAGTACAGCAAGATAGCTCAGCGCAATGTACCTGGCGTATTTACTGCTAAGCCACCAGTCCTCTGGGGCAACCCAGTTAGGGAGTACGCCACAGGCTTCGGCTGCGCAGTAATGAGCAGAGAGGCAGCAGAGAAGTACTTAGGCGGTATTGAGGGCAAGAAGGTAGCTATCCAGGGCTTCGGGAACACTGGTCGGTGGCACGCCTACTGGGTAGCTAAGATGGGTGCTAAGGTAGTAGCCATAAGCGACACCAGCGGCACTGTATACGACCCAGAGGGCATTGACGTAGAGCTGGCCATGAAGGTCAAGAATGAGACAGGCAAAATAATCAACTATCCGAAGGGAGAGAAGATACCTGACCCCAAGGCAGCACTATACGTTGATGCAGACATACTAGGGCCTGATGCGATGGAGGAGCAGATAACCCTAGAGAACGTCGACAAGGTAAAGGCAAAGATAATTGTCGAGGGCGCTAACGGACCAACAACGCCTGAGGCTGAGGCTAAGCTATACGAGAAGGGCGCCATAGTAGTCCCGGACTTCTTGGCAAACGCTGGCGGTGTAGTCATGAGCTATCTGGAGTGGGTCGAGAACCTACAGTGGTACATCTGGGATGAGGAGGAGACTAGAGCAAAGCTAGAGAAGATAATGAAGAACAACTTCCTGAGGGTCTATGAGAAGTTCGAGAGCATGAAGGCAGAGAAGAAAGGAATTACAATGAGAGATGCTGCCTTAGTACTCTCACTAGAGAGAGTATACCAGGCAATGAAGTACAGGGGCTGGCTCTAACCCACTATAATTAAAACTAGCGTGAGGTCGATTAGATTCCTCAATCAAACTCTACTTTTTCTTACTCCTTTACTCCGTGATATTCAGTAAATATGATTTAAAATTACGACTTACTAGTAGGGTAGATTATGATTAAGGAAAGCGGCGTGTGTATTCCGATTGATAAAAGCGAGCTAATTAATTTAATATGTTACCCAAGTACTGATAGGAAGTGCTTTGAGGATAGGTCACGTAAGCTAGCTGAGCACGGGGTTAAATGTATAGTGAGTGAGGGTAGGAGGAATATAGGTAATGTGAAAGTTTTAGGGAAGGGGCACTCAGCAGTTGTTGTTAAGATTATGCATAGGAGGTATGGTGAGGTAGCGCTTAAGTTAAGGAGAAGCGACTCCAAAAGAGGGGACTTAGCTCTTGAATGCAAGTTAATGATCTCGGCAGTGCCAATAGCTCCCGTACCTCTTGTATGTAGCGATGACTTTATAGTTATGGAGTTCGTAGATGGTACGCACTTAGAGGAGTCCATCAGAGGCATAATCTCATGTAGGGATGCGGTACTTCTAGTAGCTAAGGTACTAGCGGCAGCATTCTGGCTTGATACAGTCGGTATAGAGCATAAGGAGTTAAGTATCGCAGATAAGCACGTAATGCTAACTAAGGATGGTAGAGTTAAAATAATAGATTACGAGAGCGCATCACATCATAGTAGACCGTGCAACCTGTGTAGCCTATTCTCCTGGCTTATAGTAAGGAGAAGGGTGCTAAGGAGGTTTTGCCGAGTAGGTGATGACTTTATTCAAGAGCTTATTCGACTAGTTAGGGAGTATAAGCTGAGCACTACCATAGAGGAGAGGAGGGAGTTGCTTGTAGCACTAGTGAAGAAGCTCTGCAAGCTAATAGTGCATCATAATCCTTAAGTTCTTGCCTAGCACGCCCCTAGCTAAGAGCTGACCTAGTTCATCCACGGGATTCTTCTTAAGGTTTTTGATGAGTGATGTAAGCGCTAGGTAGTCATCCTCAGTGAATGGTCCACTACGAAATATAGTTAGTATGCAGTCAGGGGATACAATCGATGCGCCTAGGCCGCCGTCAAGTAGAATGTTCGCTAGTGATCTAATGTCGTGAGGCGATGGTATGCAGTTTTTAGGGTGAGTGTGTGCCGAAGCAACGGTCTTTACTGAAGGAATCACAACCTTATTTCTTTCACCCTCCAGTAGAACGGCCCTACCATTCTGAAGCACTACTAGCATATACTCGATCCCCTCTAAGGCTGTCCTAATGCTATATGAGCGCAGGTATGATGGTACATTCCTTAGGTATAAGTCAAGGGCTTGAGAATATAGTTCGTCGAGGTGTAGTCCCTCATAGCACTGCCTAAACTCGTACCTATCAGCTAGCTTGTACTTTACGATATTATTTAGCTCAAAGCCCTCGTAAGGTACTTCGCTACACTTGCTATAGCACACAATTAACTCTGAGAGCTCCTGGGAGCCGTGGGTCCACGGTAGAACTATACTTATGTCGCCACACTCATACTCAGCTATGACTGATTCTAGACCATTAATTAAATGATTATAGAGTGCCAACTTAAGGGACCAGGTGGAGGTCACTTCAACTTCTCTTCTAAACATACGGGTGGATTCACCTATACTTTGAGTATTAGGCTTGAGTTAATATTTTATAAACATAAGCAACTTAGCACGCTCTTCCTCAGACAGCCACCGCATCCTCATCGAAAATCGGTAGTGGTCGGGATGCTCATCATTGTGTGCTACCATTATACACTAGTAGTTTAGTACCGAAATAAACTCAATTGCTGGTCCAAGTACGGGTCAAGACTAGATGCTATGTAAATTAACTTGCGTATGACACTTACTATGTAGTCTTCACTAATCTTGACTATGCCTTTCAGCCCTAAATAGGCATTAACTACTTCAGAGAAGGTTTTCTTATCAATAACTCCTGATTCAAGGAGTAGTGCCGCTAAGTTCGTAATGTCACTGTATGAGGGGTATCCATGCCCCGTAAGTACTAGTAGAGCCCTCAGTACGTCAGCTAGTGCACTTAATAATGTATTAGCTAATTCTGGGGATCTCTTGGGGGTATTGGAAGCTGTATTTAGGTGCTTCATTACCTGGTTAAATAGCCTTAATGCATCAGAGTATGACGTTCTTCTACGCATCAACTAACTACCTAGCCCACAAGTGAGTATTAGGTAGCAGAGCTAGATTTCTATATTTGCGTGTCTCTGCCTTAAATCCTCCTCAGTCTTACCTAGCCTCGTCATTAGCTCTGAAATGACAGCATCCAGAGTAACCATTGTTGTTACCTCGAAGAGTGTTCCTAGCGGTGCGAGGGGTTCATAGATGCCTATTAGCTGCCTGACGTTGTAGTCATCCTCGCTGCTTACCTTAGTTCTGCCGGGTACCTCTACTATTAGGTCGGATATCTGAGCTAGCGGTGAGTTACGGAATGATGTGATAGCTATTACTTTAGCGCCTATCGACTTAGATACTTCAGCTGCAGTAACTACTAGCTTAGTCCTCCCTGACCCGGATATGGCTATAACTATGTCTCCAGGGTTAAGGGCAGGAACTATTGTCTCGCCTAGGACGTATACATTAAACCCTAGGTGCATTAATCTCATAGCGAATGCCTTACCGACTAGTCCTGAGCGGCCAGCACCAATTATTAGAACTTTCTTTCCGTTACTATATGCTGAGTGAAGTATCTCGATGAATTTACTTATTTCATGTTCCTTTATAAAGTCTAGTGAGAAGAGTATGAATTTCGAGATTGCTGTGAACGATTCCTTGAATACCCTCACCTAGTCCCTTGATTAACAATTGTCCTGCGGGATAAAAGCTTATGTGTTATTGCCTCACTCAGGTCTCAGAGTGGGAAGAATGCTCTCCTCTCGTGCTCCTCTTCCCCACCGCCCCTAATACCTAGCAGCGGTGGCAATTTCCCCTCCTTAATCATCTTCTCAGCTACTTCCTTAACAGCTTGTGTGTGCCTTATGTCCAGCTTGAGCAGTTCGTTAAGTAGCTTATACGTCGTCTCCCACACGTCAACAAGCATCTCCTTAGTTATGTAGTTGAGTATGAATGGATCAGTCAGCCATTGATCAAATGCCTTCAGCGTCTTAATCATGTGCTGGAATGCCTGCCTAGTCATTAGCACCAGCGTTAACCTATCAGCATTTACTGACTGCTTCTCCAGATCCCTAAATATTTCTATTGCTTTCTTTTGCATCTCCACCCACTCACTTAGTGAGTTGAGTGAGGCAAGTATTCTGCTTGCTGATGAGGACATATCTCATCTCACTCAAGAACCCACTCTGTTATGGGACTTAAAAACGGTTTTGATGTATCGGCTACCCCCATCCTTATTACTTCGCAGAGTAATGATTTTATGTAAGTGATGAGGGAGGTGATCACTGAGTCGGTGAAGATGGATGCAACCGGCTGACTTAAGGCTTTTTCTTGAAGCAATGATGCATAAGCTATCACGAAATAAGTGTGCTGAATTGTCAGGGGATGAGGAAGAGCTACTGACCCGCTTAGGGCTGCTTGATGAAGTTACTTGCCAGAAGACATTGAGCGGTAACTTGTGCTTTTCAACGCTTGTTCCGCTAGCGCTAAAAGCTATAGAGCTAGGTGCTGACCCAGAGAGAGTGTCTAAATACCTTAACTGGGTAGACTTTGAGGTGCTGGTGACAAAGTACCTAAGTAAGTCAGGGCTTACAGTCTTTAGGAGCATTAGATTCACTAAGAGGAGGTTTGAGGTGGATGTGGTTGGTGTAGACCCTGTATCTAGGTTATGCTTGGTGATCGACTGCAAGCACTGGAAGCCAGGCTACAGAAAGGGTAGTAAGCTGAGAGCCGTAGCACAGGAGCACAGGTCTAAGGTTGAGGTGATGGCGCGCGAGTGCGGCTTCATAGTACCGAAATACCCTGCGCTAATGCGTGCCGAGTACTTAATACCAATTATCATTACGCTGACTCAAGTAATTAAAGGCGTCATTAACGGTACCGTAGTAGTGCCCATATTTCTACTCAGGGACTTTATCATCAATCTAGATTACTACGCGGATCTCTTCAGGGATGAAGTATTAGTTAGAAACCCATGCTTCCTACGTAGAAGATGAGGTATTAACACTACTCGTTACTTCTTGGACCGGCGTACTGGTCTGTGTGCCCGCGCTTTGCGCTGATGTAAGGTTGCCCTCTACAGCAGTTGTCGGTGTTGTTGCTGTGGTATTCACGTAGGGTTTAGCTTGCTGAAGGCCATATACGCCGAGTGCTAATGCAGCAGCTATGAGGGCTACCAATATTATTATCCCAGGTATTTTATACTCAGTTTTCCTCCTCTGTCTAGGCGTCATTGCTGAACTATCCCCTAGAGGGTTGGTTGAATAGGATTAAAAAATTAATTAGCTGAATTTTTAATGCTGAATCGTAATGTGAGAGGTTAGGGGGTATAAGACGGAGCCAGCCTATATAGCGCTGATTGCGGTTATTGCTGCCGAGCTAACTGTTTACCTAGTAGCTACTGCGTCACCGGGATTAGGCAATAAGCTTAAGAATCGAGGAATTATCGTATATCCTTTCGCGATACTTGCTGATTTGGGCAGGGGCCCTAGGTTTAAGTCTCTCTCGAAAGCTAAGAGAGCTAAGGCACTAATGCTCATTATCGGTGCAGCAAACTTCGCTGTTTTCTTAGCATTATTTTACTGGATGCTGATACCATCAATCATATCATTACTTCGGTCCCTGTTCGCAGTACCAACTGAGGTTACCTCACCGTTTGTTCCAGTAATACCTGGCATCACTGTTAGTCTACGCGCATTCCTCTACCTACTGCTTGCTGCTGCAATAGGAATAGCGCTTCACGAGATATTCCATGCCCTAGCTACATACATGGAGGGACTGGAGGTTGAGGCATGGGGTGCTGGTTTACTGCTTATATTCCCTCTAGCTTACGTGAGGGTCGCTGAGGAGCGCCTCACTCAGCTATCACTAAAGAGTAAGGTAAGGATTCTCTCAGCAGGTATTTTAGCTAATACACTGCTCTTCTTAATAGCAATAGCCTGCATGCAGCCAGTACTGGCTCAGATAAACACAGCTGTCGTGGTTGTTGACCTTAGTGAAGATCAGAGCGCGCCTGCAGTTAAGGCTGGATTACCTACCCCATGTATACTTAAGTCAATTAATGATACCTCAATAAAGACGATTAGCGACCTAAGGGAGGTACTGAGTAGGTACAAGTATGAAAATGTTACGCTAATACTTCAGATCGTGCGCACAGAGATCGAGGGTGAGATAGTTAAGCCTATCTCAGGTGTTGAGTATGTTAGAGTGTTTAAAGAGAGCGGCAGAGATAAGCTAGGGATCTATGTTGCCGAGCTACCAACTGCTGATACGCCACCCTATGTCCTCCACGTAGGTAGGTTTCTCTACTGGCTCCAGATAGTCAATATATCGCTAGCAATGCTTAATGCAGCACCACTCTACATAACCGATGGCGCTAAGATAATATCCGAGATATTACGTAAGTACAACCTAGAGCACTTAAATAAGGTAGTGCAGTCCCTCACAGCTGCATTTACCATAGCTCTACTCTTAATAGGATTGATGAGGTTTATGTGAAGAAGAGAATTGCCTGGTAGGGGTGCGCGGCCCCCTCACCCCTGAGGCAACCCCTACATACCGTTGACCCACGCCGTCCTCCTTCCGGTGACCCGTGAACGCCAGCGTCAGGGGTTAGGTTGCTCCCTTCCGGGCCTGGCCAGGTTTCCCCTGCAAAGGCGGTAGGGACCTCCCCTCCGGGAGGCCCTCCGCCACCGCCGGCCCCACGGGGCGGAATTCATCGCAGGCGGTGGGGCGGTATGCAGGGGCTGCCTCAGGGGTGAGGGTTACTGGCCCCGCTTTACGCCTTCGGCGAGGGGAGGCGGCGACCCTCCCGGCCCTACCCGCGCACCAATAACTACTTATGTTTAAGAGGTAATTAAAAGTCACTTCGAAATTGAAAGGACTTCAAGAACGTGTAGAATATCTGAGTTTAGATTAAGTTTAGGTAATGCAACTTTGCTGTTATTTAGAGTATTAGCTCAGAAGTAAGAATACCTGATCCACCTACCTGGTAGTGCAGTGAAGTTATTCAGCGCGACTTATGCAGGATCACCTGTAGTACGCCGTTCTTTATCTTTATTTGGTGCCCTGAGGTCTTTACTTTCGTTGGCAGCTCAATTCTCTTCCTTATATGCCTCCCCTTGTATTTCAGGCTTACATCGAGGTACTTTGGCTTGACGACCTCAACCGCTACGTCCTTAGCTCGTGAGCCATTAGCCTCCATCAGTACTCTGATCTTATCTCCCTCATCCCTTACCTCGATCATCGGCTCAGACACAAAATATCTAAATAGCGTTAAGTCGCTGTCGATTTCATTCCATATCTCGTCGTCGTAATCACGATCCCGCGATGTGCTTTTTCTCATCATTTCCCCAGCAAAATGGGGCTTGAGGGTGTATAAACCTTTACTTTCTTGATTCTCTCTGTTTCTTATCATAAAGGTAATCGGTTTATGGGCGTTATATGTATTTAACCGTCCTTGCGTCAAGTATTACGTGTTACTAGTTACTTTCACTACACTCCTGCTCATTACCCAGAAATTTTACTAAAAATTAGTTAGTTATTAATTACAGATGTTTCAATGAGGTAGCATTTCTCCCCTCACGGTACTTTTTAGTTGGTTTT
>Ga0180301_10004418_pt1 | contig 10869 bp, 10 predicted proteins | sample GuaBasSediGuay16_FD_121797 | JGI IMG/M metagenome (GOLD analysis project Ga0180301, IMG submission 121797) | Subseafloor sediment microbial communities from Guaymas Basin, Gulf of California, Mexico - Guay16, Core 4569-2, 12-15 cm | ecosystem: Environmental > Aquatic > Marine > Hydrothermal... | reverse complement strand
TCACTATACTGATTCTGAGAGCATTTAGAAGTTTCCTTGGATTTTTAAGCACTTTCTCAATTATGAAAGATATGAGATACATCCAGATGAAACTTGGTAATATCACGCCAAGAGTTGAGAGAAACGCCCCAGTAAATCCCGCTATTTTGTAGCCTATATAAGTTGCCGAATTTATAGCTATGGGCCCTGGTGTCATTTGGGATATAGAAAGTAGATCCAAAAATTCTGAATTCGTCATCCATTCGTGTATTCTGACCACCTCGTTCTGTATCATACTCAAGGCACCATACCCTCCTCCAAATGCTAGAAATCCTATTTTTACAAAGCAGAGAAAAAGCTCTATCTCTTTCATTACCTATCCTCCTCACTGGCAGTTTTGAAGAATATGATGGTTGCAATTATAAGAAATACCAGAAACGCTGATATTTTGAAAAAGACGATTATTATGGCGCCTATGATCAGGATACTCAGTATGATACGATTCTTTATAACCTTTCTGATCAGTTCCAGCGAATAATTTATGATGATGATAGTCACTCCAAGACGAGCTCCAAACATAAAATTTCTCACAACAGTATATTTCTCCAACCTTTTGAACATAAGAGCGATTAAAAGAATAACAATGAAAGGAGGCAAAATTATGGAAATAGAACAAATTATTGAGCCCAAAATACCCGCTTTTCTTCTTCCTATAAGTATCGCTGTGTTGACGGCGATGGGACCCGGAAAACTTTGAGCTTTAGCAACTATATCTAAAAATTCTCCTTCCTCCAATACCTTCAATTTCTTAACGAATTCTTCTTCCATTAAAGGAAGCATTCCATAGCCTCCTCCAAGGCCTATGGCACTTATTTTCATGAGGCTCAAAATCAACTTGAGCATGTAAGATTCCTCCTATCTTATGTGAGGGGTAACGTGAAGAAAAACATATTCTTTCCTTCTTTCCACTCATAACCGATCTTTCCGTTATGTATCTCCACGTATCTTCTCGCTATGAACAATCCCAGTCCCAAACCTTTTGATCTTTTCTTGAGCTCGAAGAGTTTGATGTTCAAATCATAAGGTATTTTCCTTCCCAAACTGGATATCTCCACTTTGGCAAGATTTTTCGTTTTAGATATCATGACGTTTATAGGCCCTTTGGAGTATTCTGCAGCATTTTTCAAAAGGTTCAGAGCTACTTCAAGGATCTTCACAGGATCAACAAAAACTTCTACTTCATCTGTGTATTGAAAAGATATATTCCTTCCATAGCTTTTTTTCACAATCTCACAGGCATCCCATATCAACTCGACGAGATTCACTTGTTCTTTTTTTACTATCTCTAGTCCTCCTTCTATTCTTCCAAGCTTTAGAAGCTGATCTGTTAACTCTTTTATAAGATTTACATACCGCATGATTTCTCTCTTCGAGGAACTATCCACAGGTGATTCTTTTATCGTGTTTTCTAGAAGGGTCAAAGGTGTTCTTATGTCATGTGAAAAACTGTAAAGTATCAACTCCAACGTGTCCCTCAAATGTTTCTCCTTTTCCAAGGCTCTCTTTAAGTTCTCCAGGTTCTCTTCCAATGTTTTCGATAGTTCCGCTATTTTATCGTTGAACAGGTCTTTTTCTACCCATACTATTTTGAGGGAATCTATTATTTTTCTTATTCTTTGAAACTCCAGAAGGTGCACCAAAAGACCTGAGATCACTGATATGAAAAATGAAAGCGTCAGAGCGTCCAGCAACGAAACGGAAAAAGAGCGCATTTTCAGAGTATCTAACATCATAACGGTGAAAAAAGTCAAGACGAATGTAATGAGAGATATCCTTATGGGCAACATGCATTCCTCACCACACCATGTTAAATCTCCTTGGGAATCTCGAAAGAGATCTTTCCAAACTTTCCATTAGCAATCTCTGCAAAGAGCATATACGCTGCTCTGTTGTGATCAACTTCTCCTCCTTTAATGAGAATCCCTCGTCTTTTGCCGTAGGATTCTAAGAACTCCATGAAACTCCTCTGCTCATTTATTTTTTTTCTGAAAATATCAAAGGCTATTTCCATTATCTCGAAATCTACTTTCTCAACAGGCAAAGCTCCAATGAGTAAAAGTTTTGCCGAAAGCTCTTTACTGAACAATCTCTTATACAATATACCTGGTGTATCCAAAAGTTTTTTATCCTTTCCGAATGTGATCCACTGCAAACCCTTCGTTATACCAGGAACTCCGCCAACAGCTGAAACTTTCTTCCCTCTGATTTTATTTATTATCGTGGATTTTCCAGTATTCGGTACCCCAAGAACCATAACTCTGTCTCCTGAGGAAAGATACATGTTCAATTTCTTGATGAAGGACTTCCTATCCTCGAACTTATTAGTTGATAGAACTAATTCACCGTTTTTCCTAAAGAAATGAATCCACATCTTAGTTACAGCATCATCTGCTAAATCCGTTTTATTCAAAAGTACAATTCTTTTCTTCCTTGAAAGGCCCACATCATGAGCCGATGTTGCCATTGGGGCTCTTGCATCTCGAACTTCTATGACGACGTTTACAACCTTCAACATCTTCTCAACACTTTTTCGAGCTTTGGAGATATGACCGGGATACCACATCTTCTCATCCCTTCCTGGAAGCTAGATCATTCCAAGTTTTAAAAATAAAGCACACACCACATAAAGAACATTTTCCCCATCTACAATCATCCGTTTTGACCCCTCTGAGGGCTTTTCTATATTCCTCGACTAAGAAACTTTTAGAGATACCCAAATCTATGTGGTCCCATGGTAGAGGTTCTTCTTCGTTAAAAGGACCCATGTAATCTTTTGGATCTATACCAGTCTCATTGAAAGCTTTCATCCACTTTTCTTTATCAAACATTTCCCTCCATTCGTCGAAGACACACCCCAGCTCGTTCGCTTTTAAAATAAGATTCAGGAGCTTCCTATCACCTCTTGATAACACACCTTCTATCATACTCATCCAAGGGTTATGAAAGGAAATGTGAGCGTATTTTCTTGCTCTCATAATGATTCTTCTTTTCCTCAGGGCATCTTCCACTGATATCTGTTGGACAAATTGGAAGGGTGTATGTGGTTTAGGAACAAAAACAGCAACAGATATCGAAAGATCCTTAAATCCCACTTTTTTTGTTCTCTCTATCAACTTCACAATATTTTCAACATCTTCATCTCTTTCTGTTGGAAGACCAATCATGAAGTAGAGTTTTATCCTTCTCCATCCAGCATCTTTTGCAGAGATAATGGTTTTCCATATATCGTCATCTGAAATGTTCTTGTTTATCACATCTCTCAAACGTTGTGTCGCTGCTTCTGGGGCAAAAGTAAGCCCTGTTTTCCTTATACTGGCTATCTTCTGGGCTATCTCCAAGCCGAATCTATCCATCCTGGTTGACGGTATCGAGAGAGCGACTCTCCTTCCTGAAAGTATTGGTAAGATTTCTTCCACTACACCATCTATATCAGTATGGTCCATCGCTGACAGGGAGAGTAAGGATATTTCCTCATAACCTGTTGAATCAATCATTTTTTCCACCGTTTCTCTTATGCTCTCCTTTGACCTTTCTCGAACGGGTCTATAGAACATTCCTGCATGACAGAATCTACAACCTCTTGTGCAACCTCTCGATATTTCTACAACACCTCTATCGTGAACGCTTTCCACATGGGGTAATATCTTCCTCACAAAGTGATCTTGTGTTTCAAGAGACCTTAGAAGCCTCTTCTTTACTTTCTCGGGAGCAAAGTTATATATCGGTACAATCTTTTTCCCCTGCGTTTCGTAAAATAGTGGGATGTAGACTCCCTCAATCTTGCTCAACTCCTTCAGTATCTCGAACCTACTTTCATTCTTTACTTCCCGCAATACCTTTGCTATCTCGACAACAACCTCTTCTCCGTCTCCTACTACTATGGCATCAAAGAGAAGAGCTATAGGTTCAGGATTACTCGAGCAAGGTCCACCTCCTATGATCAATGGATCTTTGTCTTTTCTATTTTCCGCCAAGATGGGGATTCTTGAAAGCTTTAAAACCTCAACAACATTGGTATACGAGAGTTCATAAGATAGAGAAATTCCAACAACATTCATGTTTAGAAGAGGGGTTTTAGATTCCAAGGTGAAAAGAGGAATATCATATTTCTTCATCTTTTCGATCATATCAACCCATGGAAGGAAGGCTCTTTCTGCCCATACCCATGGTATGTTGTTTAGGACATGATATATTATCTCCAGTCCTAGGTTCGAAGAACCTATTTCGTATAGGTCTGGGAAAACTAGAGCGATTCTGAGAGAGATTTCATTCTCATCCTTAATTATTGAGTTGTACTCTCCACCTAGATACCTGCTCGGTTTCCTCACCCATGGAAGAGTTTTGTTGAGAAATCTCAGTATTTCAATTTTTCTCGTCCTCATTGGATCTCTCCTTTCAAAAAGCGAAAATATCCCTCTTTTTCTCCCATGCTTTTCTATTCTAACTCTTCCTTCTTTTTTGAAATAATGTTGTCGATATTATAATCCAAAAATGGGGGAGGAGCATAATGAGAAGGATAACGGAGCATCCAATACTGAATTTTAACGATAAAAAGAAGATTAAATTTTATTTTGAAGGAAAGGAACTTACGGCATACGAAGGAGACACTATAGCATCTGCCCTGATCGCTAACGGTATAGACATATTTGGATATACCCCTAAAAAAGGCCGGTCAAGAGGCCTTTTTTGTTGCATAGGTAAATGTTCTTCATGCCTGGTAATCGTGAATGGTGTACCCAATATGAGAGCTTGTATAACTCCTGTAGAGGAAGGGATGGTAGTTAAAAGGCAAGTTGGAAAAGGATTTTTTAAAGAGGTGAGAGAAGTTGAAAAGTGAGAAAGTAGATTTTCTTGTAGTGGGAGGAGGACCAGCAGGGCTCTCCGCTGCTTTAGAGGCTGGTAAAAGGGGCTTGAAAGTACTTTTGGTTGATGAGGGAATACAACTTGGCGGGCAGCTTGTGAAACAAACTCATAAGTTCTTTGGTCATGAAGGAACATACGCTTCTGTTCGAGGGTTTGAGATAGCCAAAATCTTGGTGAAGGAGTTGAAAGAGTACAAAAATATCGAAACTAGAGTGATGACATCTGTGGTTGGTATCTACGAAGATGGTGTACTCGCCTGGGACAGGAAAGTGAACGAAACTTTTCGAATAGATCCTGAATACATACTGATAGCAACTGGTGCATCTGAGAAATATGTGGCGTTTGAGAATAACGATCTACCGGGTGTCTATGGAGCAGGCGCAGTGCAAACACTTATGAATCAATTTGGAGTCTTACCAGGAGAGAACTTTCTGATCGTCGGTTCGGGTAACATTGGCCTCATCGTCGCATATCAATTGATTCAGGCAGGAGCGAATGTTAAAGCAATTGTCGAAATAACGAATAAAGTGGGAGGATACATTGTTCATTTGAACAAGATAAAAAGGCTAGGTGTACCGATTCTTCTAAATCACACTATAGTCAGAGCTTTGGGAAAAGAAAGAGTAAAAGGTGCTGTCATCGCTAGAGTAGATGAAAACTACAATGTTATACCTGGAACTGAAAGAGAATTGGTGGTTGATACTATATGCCTGGCGGTTGGCCTTTCGCCTTCTATAGAATTAGCTGCGATGGCTGGGGCGGAAGTGATTTATATACCAGAGCTTGGAGGGTACGTCGTTAAAAGGGACGAATTCATGAGGACGACTGTTCCTAACTTGTTTGTAGCAGGAGATGTCTCAGGAATCGAAGAAGCAACGACTGCCATGCTAGAAGGGAGAATCGTTGGGTTAATGGTGACTTCAGAAAAGAAGAAAGTTAACCTATCAGATGAGATAAAAGCTCTCTTGAAAGAACTTGAAGATTTCAGAAGAGGGCCTGCCTCTGAAAGGGTAAGAAAAGGACTTTCCAAAATGGGCATAAAGATCGCCAGTGGCGGGTTTAGAACGGAAGTTCAGAAATCAAAAGGTCCCATAGGAAAGCTTAGAGCTGTTATCGAATGTCCACAGCCAATACCTTGTAATCCCTGCGAAACCGTATGCACCTTCGGTGCGATATCAACAGGTGGAAATATAAACGGTATACCCTGGGTAGATTACGACAAATGTACAGGGTGTGGCTTGTGTGCTCTTAAATGTCCAGGACTTGCCATATTCATGGTTAAAGAGGATGTTGAGAGAAACGAGGCGATCGTTGGTATACCTTATGAGCTTCTTCCAATACCTCAAGAGGGAGAGAGAGTTGTAGGAACTGACAGGGATGGAAGACCTGTTTGCGAAGCTGTGACTGAAAAGGTCATCAAATCCAAGGATAAAACGTGCTTGGTATATCTGAAAGTTCCTCTTGAATATGCAGATGTGGTGAGAGGTTTTGTGATTTCTCCAAGAGAAAAGTGTGAATTTATCTGTAGGTGCGAAGAAGTCACCGTCCAGGATGTTGAAAAAGCGATAGATGAGGGTTACACAGATTATGAAGAGTTAAGAAGATATCTGAGGATCGGCATGGGACCTTGTGGGGGTAGAACCTGCAGACTACTCACCCTCATGATCCTTGCTAAAAAAACGGGGAAGAAGATGGAAGACCTATCGCCTGGGACTTTCAGACCCCCCACCATACCAATACCTTTCAATGCTTTTTCGGAAGGTGATGAAAATTGAAGACGAGAGTCGTCATAGTAGGAGCAGGGATGGTAGGAGCATCTGTCGCTTTCCACCTAACAAGACTTGGAGAAAAGAATGTCTTTATCTTCGAGAAAAACTATGTGTCGTCCGGTTCCACCGGAAGGTGTGCCGGTGGTATAAGGCAACAATGGAGTACGAGGAACAACGTAAGGCTCGCTATGAGAAGTGTTGATTGGTTCAAAAGGATGAAGGAAGATACAGGTATGGATGTAGAGTACAAACAAGGTGGATACCTCATACTATCTTTTGAGGAAGAAGAGGCAGAGGAATTTGCAGAGAATGTAAAAATGCAGAGAGAGGAAGGGTTAGAAGTGGAAATACTAACGCCAAAACAGGTTAAGCGAAGATTTCCTTACGTTAATGTAGGAGGGTTAAAACTTGCTACTTTCTGCCCAACTGACGGACACGCCAATCCACATTTAGCCAATTTCGCTTACATAAGAAGATCTGTTGAAAATGGAGCAAAGCTCTTCACTAAAGCGGAGGTCAAAGAGATAGATATTTCAAATGGTGCCGTGAAAGGAGTATGGACAGATATAGGATACGTTGGATGTGAGATCGTCATCAACGCAGCAGGCCCCTGGTCGAAGGAAGTTGGCAAAATGGTGGGCCTTGATTTACCAACAGAAAGCTATCGCCATCAGATATTAGTTACAGAACCCTTGGAGCATTTTATGGATCCTATGATCATAAGTTTCTCTGGAAATTTCTATATAAGACAAACTCGCCATGGTTCCTTTCTCATGGGACAAGGTGATAAGGACGAAAGACCAGGTATCAACAGGAAAGTAACGATGAAGTTTCTGCTTGAAATGACGAGTAAAATGTCAAAGAGATTCCCATTTTTGAGAAATCTTAGAATCATAAGACAGTGGAGTGGTGAATACAACATGTCTCCCGATGCCCAACCCATTGTTGGCCTTTCGGAGAGTATTTCTGGATACTTCTATGCTGTGGGATTCAGTGGGCACGGTTTCATGGTGGCACCTGCTGTTGGTGAGGCGATCGCTGAGTGGATAGTCTTTGGAAAGCCAAGGAGTGTGGATATATCTCAATTATCACTTGATAGATTCAAAGGGAAAGAGTTCTTGAAAGAGAAGAGTGTAGTCTGATATATCTTTTAGTGAGGAGGGATGCTTCGTGCTTAAAGAGACGGATTATATGATACTGAAACCTTTTAAGAACTTTCCCATAATCGATTTCTCGAATTCTGAGGATGTCGAAAAAATGGAAAAAGCGTTGGAAAAAGTAGAAAAAGAGTTTGGGAGAGAGTACGATCTCATCATAGGGGGAAAAAACTACAGGACTGAGGAAAAAATCGTGTCAAAGAACCCCAGTAGATTCGAGGAAATCGTTGGAATAGCTTCAAAAGGAAACGAGGAGCTGGCTGACAAGGCACTTGATGTCGCATGGGAGGCTTTTGAGAAGTGGAAAAAAGTTCCTCCCGAAGATAGAGCGAAGATACTTCTGAAAGCGTCAGAAATAATGAAAGAGAGAGTTTATGAACTCTCTGCATGGATGGTCTATGAAACTGGGAAGAATTGGGTAGAAGCCTGGGCAGACGTTGCAGAGGCTATAGACTACCTGGAATACTACCCGAGACAACTCATGAGGTATGTGTCGGAACAACCTCTTGCAAGAATTCCCGATGAAAAGAACGAGTATGTCTACATCCCCCTTGGTGCGGGTGTTGTGATTCCGCCTTGGAACTTTCCCCTTGCCATTCTGACTGGTATGACATCCGCTGCTATTGTAGCAGGAAACACCGTTGTTCTGAAACCAGCCAGCGATTCGATCGTTATAGCTGCAAAGTTCGCGGAAATAATGTATGAGGCGGGACTTCCAGATGGTGTTTTGAACTTCTTCCCGGGAAGTGGTTCTACCGTTGGAGAATATCTCGTTGCCCATCCTAGAACGCGTTTCATAGCATTCACTGGCTCCAAAGAGGTCGGTATCAGAATAAGTGAATTGGCCGGTAAAGTTGTGAAAGGCCAGAAGTGGATAAAAAGAGTGATTCTTGAGATGGGAGGAAAAGACGCTGTTGTCGTTGATGAAACCGCGGATCTCGATGCAGCTGCTGAAGGAATCGTTGTGAGTGCTTTTGGTTTCCAGGGTCAAAAATGTTCTGCGGGTAGCAGAGCCATCGTTGTTAAAGAGGTTTACGATATGGTCTTGGAAAAAGTTGTGGAAAGAACGAAAAAGATAAAAATGGGAGATGTTAGATACAAAGAGAACTGGCTAGGGCCTGTGATAAACAAATCTGCCATGGAGAAGATCATGAGGTACATAGAAATAGGCAAAAATGAAGGGAAACTCGTATATGGAGGAAAGAGCAGAGAGGACTTAGGAGGCTTCTTTATAGAACCCACAATCTTTTCCGAAGTTGACAGAAACGCCAGAATCGCTCAAGAAGAGATATTTGGGCCAGTCGTTGCTTTTATAAAGGCTGAGAATTTTGAAGATGCTATAGATATCGCCAATGGAACAGAATATGGCCTGACAGGATCTTTCTATTCAAGAGATAGAAAAAGAATAGAGAAAGTCAAAGAAGAGTTTTTCGTTGGAAACCTTTACATAAACAGAAAATGCACAGGAGCACTCGTCGGTGTTCATCCATTTGGTGGTTTCAACATGTCAGGAACAGATTCTAAAGCTGGAGGGCCAGATTATCTCCTCTTATTCTTACAGGGAAAGTCCATATCGGAGAAGATCAATCTATGAGGGGGGATCACCCCCCTCGTTAAAATTCATATGAGAGAGGGGAGCCTATGAAAGCCTATTTCTTCGATTTTGATGGAACATTGGCTTTATTAGATGAAAGTGAATTCTTAATCGATTATTTCAAATCCCTCGGTGATTTTCTCAAAATGGATCCAGTAAAGTTGTCAAAGGAAATAACATCGATAATAAGGGAAATCACCATCAATGCAGATGGATTCAGAAGTAATTATGATAGATTCATGGAGAGTTTCATAAGGAGGTTCGGAGGAGACACTAGAGAGTGGGAAAAAACATTCAAAAAGTTCTACGAAAGTTCTTATTTTAAAAGGTTATCATGTCATTTCTTACCAAACGATAAAGTTATAACATTTCTACAGGAAAGAAAGGGAGAAGGCAACAAGATAGTTCTTGCGACTAATCCTGTTTTTCCAAAATCAGCGATGATAGAAAGATTGAGTTGGATTGGCCTAAAGGCAGAAGACTTTGCTCTGATAACCTCCATGGAAGATTTTCATTACTGTAAACCAGATCCCAGATATTTCCTGGAGGTATGCTCTAAGATATCTGAGAAACCCGAAAATTGTGTGATGATAGGTGACGACGATGAAATGGATGGAGCATGTGAAGATGTCGGTATCAAATTTATCAAAGTTTCATCTCTATAAAGCCCCAGCATGGTAGAATCTTATCGATGCTGGGGGTGGTCTCCATGGTAGATTTTAAGATGACAAAAGAGGGATTTGTGATAGTCATCAAGGATTACGAAAGTTTGGAAGAGGTGTTGGAAGATCTAACAACGAAGATAACACAGATGGGTTCTTTTTTTGCAAAGGGTGATAAAGTAGCGGTCATGGTGGAAAACCATGCTACACACGTTCAGGACATTCCCAAGATAATATCCCATATTAGAAAACATGGACTCGAGGTTTCTCAAATTCTTGTAGGAACAGCAGAGAAAGAGAAAATAAGGGTTAAAGGGAAAATGGATATGGTGAAGCAACCTGATACTAAATCTGGCACAAAGCTCATCAAAAGAAATGTAAGATCAGGTCAAATAATCGTCCATTCAGGTGATGTCATGATATTTGGAAACCTTCACAAAGGAGCCGAGATCATGGCTGGAGGATCTGTTGTTGTTTTTGGAAGCGCTATGGGAACTATAAGGGCGGGATTGAATGAAGGAAGCTCGGCTGTCATAGCTGCCCTCGATTTAAGGCCATCCATGATGCAGATAGCGGGGATAATAACGCATGCGCGAGGGGAAGAGAGTGTACCATCTGTTGCTCATGTCAAAGAAGGGAAAATTGTCATAGATAAATTCAACGAAATGACTTTTGAAAGGGGTGAGTAAATTTGGAAACCAAAGAACTTTTGATGAAACTCTCCAGTATAGATGCACCATCTGGTTTTGAAAAAGAAGTCATCGATTTCATAGAAGGGTGTGTGA
>Ga0180301_10004417_pt1 | contig 10870 bp, 9 predicted proteins | sample GuaBasSediGuay16_FD_121797 | JGI IMG/M metagenome (GOLD analysis project Ga0180301, IMG submission 121797) | Subseafloor sediment microbial communities from Guaymas Basin, Gulf of California, Mexico - Guay16, Core 4569-2, 12-15 cm | ecosystem: Environmental > Aquatic > Marine > Hydrothermal... | reverse complement strand
CCGGGCACATGGGGCGGATGATTCGATTGGTGGAACAAGGATACACCGATGGTATTGCATACGTGGAAGAGGTGTACAAGATCCTGCGCGGCAAGGGGTATGCGCCGGACGAGATCCTGAAGCTTTTCGCCCTCAAGCGCGCCCTTCAATTGGCCCTGGAGGAGGGGGGAGAGGCGGAGGTCTCTCCTGAGGCGGAGAAGATCCTGGATCGACTGGCACGCATCGTGAGATAGGCCCCCCTGAGAAGCTCTCCGGGGGACATGTACCCAAACGGAGTCCGTGAAGGGATGAAGATCGGTATACTCAGCATGAGGGGCCGCGGATATCATCCGAACCGAAGGCTCTTTGAGGCGTCGGCGGCGCTGGGCCACCATGCCTTTCTTGTTGACCCCACCCGTTGCATCCCGGAGATCAGGGGCGGCTCGTGCGGCCTACGGTGCGGCGGCAAGGTGCTCCGCCCTGATGTCCTGCTGCCGCGCCTGGGGGCCACCATAAAAGATTTTTCCGTCACCCTGATCCGCCACGCCGAGGAGTCCGGGATCCGAGTCATAAACGGCCACAGGGCGATCCTCCTGGCGCGAAACAAGTTTCTGACCTTACAGAGACTGGGGGCCGAAGGCCTCCCTGTGCCCGACACCTGTCTGGTGACCAACAGGAAGAACCTGGCTTTGGCCGTCTCCCGTCTGGGCGGCTATCCCGTAGTGGTGAAGACCGTGGACAGCAGGCAGGGCATGGGTGTGGCCCTCCTGGATTCTCCCTTGACTGGGGGCTTTATTATACATACTTTTGAGGAGAAGCGTCGTGGCCTGCTGGTTCAGCGCTATATCCCGCCCGAGGGGCGCGCGGATATTCGGGCCTTCGTGCTGGGGGGCAGGGTGGCGGCCGCAGTTCAGGTGTCTGCACGGCGGGGGGAGTTTCGCGCAAACGTCCACTTGGGAGGCCGCAGCCGAAAGATCACGTTGCCCGAATCCCTCGAGCGGCTGGCCGTTTCCGCCGCGCGGGCCCTGGGCCTGGAGATCGCCGGCGTCGATCTGATCGTCGACCCGCTGGGCAGGCCCTGGATCCTTGAAGTGAACTATTCGCCCGGTTTCAGGGGGCTTGAGGCCTCCACGGGACTGGACATCGCCTCCCACATCATCCGCCACGCGACCCAGGAACGGAAAGGTGTTCCATGGAAATCGCCTTCTTGATGGATCGGCTGGAATCCATCAATCCCGACAACGAGACCACGTCCCATCTCATGTATGAATGTAATGAACGGGGACACACGGTCTATTTCCTGGAACCGCACGATGTCTATATTCGGGGCAATGAAGTGGTGGCCCGGATGCGGAACATCACCGTGGACCGCGGTCTTTCAATGAGGCGGTATTGGCGATCCCTGATCAGGTGCCTGAAGCGTGACGAACTGATCTTCGAGACGGTCCGGGATCTGGATGCACTGTTCCTGCGCAAGAATCCCCCGCTCGTCTACCAGACCATGGAATTTCTGTCCACGGTGTCCGAAGAGGTGTTCATCATCAACAGCACCAGCGGGCAGATTCTGGCCAACAGCAAGTTGTATATCCTGAACTTTCCGGACATCATCCCGGAAACCCACGTGTCCAGAGACCCGGCAAGGCTTCGGAAGATCATCGACGACTTCGGCGGGGCCATGGTGGTCAAGCCCTTGCAACGCTACGGGGGCGAAGGGGTGATCAAGGTGAGCATCAAGGACCAGGAAAACCTCAATTCGCTGGTCAACTACTATGTGCGCGCCTACCGTGCCTACCCGGACAGGGAACCGATCATGGTCCAGGAATACCTGGATGTGGTGAAAGAACGGGGCGACGTACGGATCCTGCTGCTCAACGGAGAGATCCTTGGTGCCATGAGGAGGGTTCCCCGGCGGGGAGATTTCCGTACGAACATCCACGCCGGGGCCAAGGCTTACAAACATGAGGTCACGGACAGGGAGCGGGCCCTTTGTGCGGCCATCAAGGATCGTTTGGTTCAGGACGGGCTCTATTTTGTGGGGATAGACGTCATCGGCGACAGACTCGTGGAAATCAATTGTGTGAGCCCCGGAGGAATTCCGAGAATCAACCGGCTGGACCGCGTGAAACTTGAGGCCAGGGTCGTCGATTTCATAGAGGATCAGGTGAAACAGAGAGCGATCCGGCGGCGGGGGACGCGCGTTCCGGATCTCGTGGCGGGTCCGCATCTTGAGGCCCGCGCGAAAGGAGTATGACATGTTCAAGGCTCTGTTGACGGGAAACGGGATGAGGGGGCGACGGCCTCCAATGCTTTGCGCCCTGCTGGTGACCGGGTGGATCTTGTTTGCGGCCGGTCCCGCGCCCGCCGCCCATTACCTCAAGATCGGGCTCCTGGAAGAACCCAAGACACTCAACATATGGCTCGCCGGGGACACCTGGTCCCGAAAGGTCCTTTCCCAGATCTATCAGCCCCTGTACCTGCGGGACCCCGAAACGCTCAGGTTCGTCCCCTGGCTGGCGGCCGAAGCCCCGATCCTGGACCAAAAGGAACTCTGCTACACGGTGAAGCTCAGGCCCGCCAAGTGGTCCGACGGCACGGCCCTCACCTCCCGGGACGTTGCGTTCACCGCGCGGCTCATCCAGGAGTTCAAGATCCCTCGCTACATCTCGAAATGGCGCTTCGTAAAGAGGATCGAGACGCCCGACAGCAGGACGGTAAAGTTCTATCTGTCAAAACCAAAGGCCATTTTTCTCACCAGGACCCTGGCCACGCCCATCGTTCAGGAGAGCCAGTGGCGTTCGGTTGCGGATGATGCGGCCAAAGCGGAAAAGCCGCTCAAGAGACTGCTGAAGTATGAGGTGAAGCAGCCGGTGGGCAGCGGGCCTTTCGTGCTCAAGGAGTGGCGACAGGGGGCCTATCTTTTTCTCCGTAAGAACCCGCACTTTTTCGCGCAAGGAAAGAGCATTGCCGGCATGAAGCTGGGGCCTTTTATCGACGGGCTCATCTTCAAGATCTTCGGCACGTCCGATGCCGCCGTTCTGGCCCTGAAAAAGGGCTCGGTGGACATGTTCTGGTGGGGAATTCAGCCGGGCTACCTGGAGGACCTGAGGAGCAATACCGACATCCGCCTCTTTTCGAGTGAAAAGAGCGCTCTTTACTATATGGGACTCAACCTACGCAGACCACCTTTCAACGATTTGCACCTGCGGCGTGCGGTGGCCACCCTGATAGACAAGAATTTCATTATTTCCCGGATCCTGCAGGGATACGGGGCCAAGATGCACTCCATGGTGCCGCCCGGAAACCGTTTTTACTACTGTGATGAGGTGCGGCGTTACGGCGATGGGCTGGACAGGACCGCCCGCGTGAGGCGCGCTTATGAGATCCTGAAACAGGCCGGCTACAGGTGGGAGACTCCTCCCGTGGACGAGGCGGGCCGGGTGGTGGAGCCGTCGTGGCTCCTCGCCCCGGACGGCCGGCCCGTGCCCAAGTTCAGCATCCTGACCCCGCCGGCCGATTATGATCCCAATCGCGCCATGTGCGGCATGATCATCCAGGAATGGCTTAGGGCCCTGGGGATGCCCGCCTCGGCCAAGCCCATGGCGTTCGGATCCCTTATCCAGCAGGTAAAGGTGCGCCGGGACTTCGACGCCTTCATCCTTGCCTACGGCAACCTGTCCCTGGATCCGGACTACCTGCGGAGCTTTTTTCATTCGCGAAACGACAGGGTGAGGGGCCGCAATACAAGCGGCTACCACAACCCCGAGTTCGACCGCGTGGCAGATGCGGCTTCCAGCCAGATGGACCGGGACAAGCGCCGGGCGCTCGTTTGTGATCTGCAGAAGATGCTCAACAGGGACCTGCCCTGGATCCCTCTTTACAACCCCAATCTCATCGAAGCCGTGCGAAGGGGAAAGGTGAAAGGGTGGGTCCAGATGCTGGGGGGGATCGGGAACTTGTGGTCTTTTTGTCGGCTCAAGCCCCTTTAAGGCCGGACAGTGGGTAAAGGTGGGTCTCCCATGGAACTGAGGCGCTTCATCTTTCGAAGGTTGATCCAGATCTTTGTCATTTTTTTCGTGATTCTAACGGTCCTGTTTCTTCTGTTCCGGCTGGCCCCGGGCGATCCGATCTCCCGGATGATCGATCCGGACATGACCACCGAGGATGCCGAGAGGCTCAGGGAACAGTTGGGCCTGGACGAACCCCTTTGGGTGCAATACGTCTACTATGTGCGCAATTTTTTCACGGGAGAGTTCGGCACGTCTTTCCACTACGGCCAACCGGTGGTCAAGATCATCTGGGATCGGCTACCCAACACGGTCCTACTCTTTACCTCTTCCATCATTCTTTCCGCCTTCGTGGGCGTATTTCTGGGGAAGATCGCTTCCTGGCACAAAGGCGGCAAGATAGATTCGGTGCTGACCATCGGCGCGCTGGTGACCCACACGGTCTTTCTGCCGTGGCTGGCCTTGATCCTCATCTGGGTCTTTGCTTACAAGCTGGCGTGGTTCCCCATCACGGGCATGGTCTCCGAGGAGGTCTGGCTCGACCCGGAGGCGGGAATCGTTGCAAAGGCCCTGGACGTCTTCCACCACATGGCCCTGCCCCTGTGCACCCTGTTTTTAATCCATTTCGGGGCCTATCTTCTCATCATGAGAAGCAGCATGCTTGAAACCCTCAAGGAGGACTACATCCTGACGGCCCGGGCAAAGGGCCTGGAGGAGAGGGTGATCCGCAACCGCCACGCCGCCCCCAACGCGGCGCTTCCCGTGGTCACGAGCATAGGTCTGAGCCTGGCCTTTTCCATCAACGGGGGGGCCCTGACCGAAACGGTCTTCACGTGGCCGGGGATCGGTAGGGAGCTGGTTTTTTCGGTGAGTCACAACGACTATCCCCTGGCCCAGGCTTCCTTTCTGCTCATCGCCATCGTGGTGCTGCTGTCCAATCTCGTGGTGGATGTGCTCTACGCGTATCTTGATCCCCGCATCCGGTATTGAATGCATTGAAAGTGAGGTTTTGACGCGGCACGGCGATTCGATCATGGAAAGAGACGGACACAAGAACAAGACAAGATCCCCGCAGCTGGAGCGATTTCTGGAGGGCTGGTCCATCTTTGTCCAAAACCCCCTGGGAAAGATCGGTTTGACGCTCCTTGTCTGTTTCGGGCTGATGGCCGCCTGCAGCTTCATCCCCCCCCTCCTGGATCCCATGTATGATCCGATGACCGGGGTGGATCCCCTCATCACCCGCTCGGTGGGGCCTTCGAGCGCCCACTGGCTGGGCACGGACTTCATGGGCCGGGACATCCTGAGCCAGCTCCTGGCCGGTGCGCGCGTGGCCTTTATGGTGGGGGTTTCGGCCGCGGTCATGAGTATCCTTCTGGGGTGCGCCATCGGTATGTTTGCGGGTTACATGGGCCGTGTGGTGGACACGTTGCTGATGCGTACGGCCGACATGATCATGGTCATGCCCACCCTGCTGGTGGTCTTGATCCTTTCCTCTCTTTTCGGGCAGCTCAACATCTGGACCATCGTGTTGATCATCGCCCTGTTTCGCTGGCCGGGCGTGTCGCGGGTCATCAGGGCGCAGACCCTTTCTCTCAAGCAGAGGCCGTTCATCGAGGCGGCAAAAGTGGCAGGCGCCTCTCACATGCGCATCATCTTCATGCATATCATGCCGAACGTGCTTCCCCTGGCGTTCCTGTACATGACCTTTCGAGTCACCTCGGCCATCATCATTGAGGCGGCCCTCGCCTTTCTCGGTTTCGGGGATCCGGGAACCGTGAGCTGGGGCATGATGCTCCAGTGGGTGTGGAAGACGGGGCACATGTTCAGGGCCCCTTACTGGCTCCTCCCGCCGGGGCTGTGCATCTCCCTGATCACCCTTTCCTTCTACATGCTGGGAAGGGCCATGGACGAGGTACTGGACCCGCGTTTGAGAAAGGAGGCGGAGGCCGAATAGCATGGCGCTGCTTGAGGTGGACAACCTGAGCATAGGGTACCAGACCCGCAACGGCACCTTCCAGGCTGTGGATGGGGTCTCCTTTTCCCTGGAGTCCGGGCGGTCCCTGGGCTTCGTGGGAGAGTCCGGATGTGGAAAGACCACTCTGGGGCTGGCCTTGATGGGGCTCCTGCCGCCCAACGGCCGGATCCGGCAGGGGTCCATCCGCTTTGAAGGCGAGGAGCTTGTGGGATTGCCCGAGGACCGTATGCGGACCATCCGGTGGCGGAAGATCGCCATGGTTTTCCAGGCGGCGATGAACGCCCTGAACCCGGTGCACCGGGTGGCCGATCAGGTAGCAGAAGCCATCTTTACGCACGAGCCGGCGTTGTCCCGGGAGGAAGTCAATACCCGCGTCGAAGGCCTTTTTCAGCTCGTCGGCGTGCCCAAGGACCGGATGCGGGACTATCCGCACCAGTACAGCGGCGGCATGAAACAGCGTGCCGTGATCGCCATGGCCCTGGCGTGTCGCCCCCGGCTCATCATTGCGGATGAGCCTACCACGGCCCTGGACGTCATTGTGCAGGACCAGATCCTCGAGGAGACCAAGAACCTGCAACAGCAGTTCGGTATCAGCATCATCTTCATTTCCCACGACATATCCATCGTGGCCGACGTGTGCCACGACATAGGAATCATGTACGCCGGCCAGATCGTGGAGTATGGGGCCAGAGAGGAGGTCTTCGAAACCCCAGTTCATCCTTACACCCGCGCACTGCTGGCGTCCTATCCCACCCTGAACGGCACCATCTCCCGGCTCAAGCCCATTCCCGGCGAAACCCCCAACCTGATTTCTCCCCCCCCGGGCTGCCGGTTCTGTGATCGCTGCCCCGGGGCGGGAAAGACGTGCGTGACGGCCAGACCCAGCTGGGTGGAGATTTCACCCAGGCATAAGGCCTTGTGCCACAGTTGCTCGTGAAAGGGGCCCCAGGCGAGATGAAACCAACGACCGATCTGATCCTTCGCCTCGAAAAAGTCACCAAGACTTATCGCACGAAAGGCGGCCGATTCGGCCAGGCCGGCAGTCGGGTCGTGGCACTCAATCGGATTTCACTGGACGTGAGGCGGGGTGAGATCTTCGGACTGGTTGGGGAGAGTGGAAGCGGGAAGACCACGGCCGGGCGACTGGTTGTGAGGCTGGAGGAGGCTGACGCGGGAGAAATTTTCGTGGCAGGGACCCGGGTCCCTGAACTGAAGGGTCGCAGGCTGAAGCAATTCAGGCGCAAAGTCCAGATGGTCTTCCAGGACCCCTACCAGTCCCTGAACCCCCAGCGTTCCATCTTTGACACTGTTTCAGAACCGTTGGTGATTCACCGTATGGGCAACGGGGCCCAGAGACGGGAGGCCGTGGCTCAGGCCTTGAAATCCGTGGGGCTTTCCCCTCCGGAGGACTTTTTTCTCCGCTATCCGCACCAGTTGAGCGGAGGCCAGCGGCAGCGGGTGGCCATGGCGCGGGCCATGGTCCTGGGCCCTGAATTCGTGGTGGCCGACGAACCCACCTCCATGCTCGACGCCTCCATCTCGGCTCAAATCTTCAATATCCTTCTCCACATGCGGGATAAACTGGGCGTAACGCTCCTCTTCATCACTCACAGCCTGGCAGCGGCGCGCTATCTTTGTGACCGTATAGCAGTGATCTACCGGGGAAATCTCATGGAAGTGGGAGAGGCCGGGGAAGTCATTGAGCGGCCCCGGCACCCCTATACTCAGGCCCTGCTGGATGCCCTGCCCAGATTCGGGCAATGCGGTGCTGTGCGCCGCTACAATACGCTCCTCGGGGCCGAACGCCCGGCCTCCCAGGGGGTGGGCTGTGCCTTTTACTCCCGATGCGGAGTGGCCCAGCGTTTGCTCTGTAGCACCCAGGCCCCTTCCTTGAGGGAGCTGGCGCCGGGGCACCGGGTGGCCTGCCATTACGCGGAGGGCCCCGGGGCCGGAACGGCGACGACGGAGGCATGCTTTTACGCAACATAGAGGATGCAAGGGCCCTTCTGGGGTCCTTGCCCGGGACCCTCGTGGGAGTGGGAGTGACCGCTTTCGGAAGGGTGGTCCCCTCCCGCCTGGTAGATGACTACCGGGCCCTGGTACTGAGGCGGACGGCCGATCTGTCGATCCTGCGCCGATGTATGGAGGTGTTCTGCCTCGAGGAGGAAGCGGGCTCCCTGCTGGGGCTGGACGGGCTCAACTCCTATTCCTTGCTGGCCCACTCGAGGACCAGGTCATACCTGAAGGGACTGCCGGATCCCAAGATTCTTTTCCTTTATCAGAGTTATCCCGAACTGGAGGAACTGGCCCGAGAGGAAGGATGGCTCCTGATCGGCAACCGAGCGAGTTTGCGCCTTCGCTTGAGTTCTCGAGCCTTTTTTGACAATTTGGTCCTGGAAGAGGGATTGCCCGGACTCCGGGGAGGAATCTATCCCTTCTCCAGTCTGGTCCAACAGGGGTACGGGCACTGGGCCAATTATCTGGGAGAGAAGTTTGTCCTCCAGTTGCCCGAGGTGCGGCAGGGGGGAGGGCGAGGGACCTTTTTCATCCGGAGCGAGGCCGACTACAGGAAGGTCACGGAAAGGCTCCGCGACGGGACCTGGAGGGGGACCACCCTGGAAACGATCTCCCTTCATGAATACCGCGAGGGCGTCTCCGTGAGCCTCGTGGCCTGTGTCACGCACTCCGGCGTGCTGGTCTCGGGGCTCCAGCGGCAGATGGTGGATCTTCCGCTACCTGGAAGCGTCTGGGAAAACGGTATCTTCTGCGGCCATTCCTGGGGGGAGATCGAGTGGGCCCCTGATCTTCAGGCCGAGGCCGAAAGGCAGGCCGTCCTGATCGGTCGGAGGTTCGGCCGGGAAGGCTACCGGGGAATCCTTGGGATCGATTTCCTGCTGGACCACGAAACGGGCAGGCTTTACCCGTTGGAAGTCAACCCGCGCCTGACAGGGGCGCTTCCCATGCTTTCCCTGATGCACCTGTCGCGGGGGGTGGTGCCCCTCGAAGTGCCCCATCTCCTCGAATTCCTGGGGATTCCTTACGAAGTGGAGGAAGGCCTTGCCCGCGAGCGTTACCTCGAACCCTTGAAAGGGGGACACTTGCTGCTCTTCCGTGGGAGCGAGGAAGAGGGCTTCAGGGAACAGCCCCTGAGGGCGGGTCTCTACGAGCGCGATTTCCGATCAGAGGGCTTTCGGTGGGAGAAGGAGGCCATGCAATTCGGAGGTGCGGCGCCGCACCGGCAGTTCATCGTAATCGACGGGCCGCCTGTCGGGGAGACCGCGCCGGCGGGATCTGAAGATCCTCTGTTCAGGCTGTGCCGTATTCTCTTCCCGGTGCCTCCCGTGGGCCCCGATGGGAGCCTGATCCGGGAGGCCGAGGCTGCGGCCCGATGGGTACGTGCAGGAATCATCCGATAAGCTGGGAAACAATGGACCCTTTACCCTTCATCTTTTCCATCCCCCACGGTTCGGGGCGGCTGCCCCCCGAGTCTCGGGGCCTGTACGCCCTGACCGATCAGGAGATCGCCGATTCGGTAGACACGGGAACTCTGGAGATCTTCGGCGAACTGCGGGTCCTGGGCAAGGTCCAGGCAGAATGGAGCCGCCTGGTGGTGGACCTTAACCGTTCGCCCCGGGACCGTAGCCCCAAAGGCGTGGTGGCGCTGGTGGATTACCAGGGAAGGCGAATCTATCTGCCGGAAAAAGAGCCTGCCGGTGCGCTGTTGCGGGAGCGGCTGCGTACCTACTACCTGCCTTACCACAGGAGGCTGAACGCCCTGTTGGCCGCCCCGGGCGTCTTGGGTCTTTTTGACTGCCATTCCCTGAACGGCGTGGGGCCGATCGAGGCACCCGACGCGGGCCGGAGACGAAGGGATATCAATCTGGGCAACCGGGCCTTATCGGAGAGGGGGGCCGGAACCTGCCCGGCCCGAACCCTCGCGGCCCTTGCCCGATCCTTTGAGGAACAAGGTTTTTCGGTTTCCCTGAATGATCCCTATGAAGGGGGGTTCATCACGGCCCGCTACGGGAGACTTCTCAGAAGGGCGGGTCGGTTTGCAGTCCAGATCGAGATCAACCAGGATCTCTACGTCAGCGGCCGCGGCGGCCTCACCGACGAGGAGCGGGTGATTCGCACGCGGAAACGCGTGGAACCGGCCCTGCGGCGCTTTTCGCAGTGGTGCGTTCGTTGAGCATCGTATGCATCAGCGTCGCCGGCGATAGTAGCGGTCCATTTCATCCAGCTTGCGCATATACTCTTCGTGGTAGCGAAAATCCGTGTAGCGACTCATCTCTTCCATTAGGGGCAGGATGAATGGCCGCACGTCGATTCCCAGGGCGTTGCGCCCGGTCTTGTCCGCCTCGTGAATCAGGCACAGGGCATAGTAGGAAACCAGGAGCCTGACGGGGACCGCGCGTCGGAAGAGATAGGCCCTGCCCCCCACTGTATTTAGAAAAAACCCCGCGTATCTGTAAGCCGTCTCCTGAGACAGCCTGGGAAAGGCGCGAGGGGGACAGCGGCTGCCCAGGGTTTGCCAGTCGAAAAACATGCGCAGGATGACCTCCAGGTTGTCCTCCTCTTGCCGCAGGATTTCCGCACCCAGCCGAAGGGTCTCTCGGTCCAGGGCACGGTATAGGTGAAAGACGTTGGCCGATAGAATCGCCGGGGAGAGCCCTTCGCCCGCAGGGACCGGAGGGTGTGCCTCCAGGCGGTGCAGCGTCCGGATGAAATAGGCGAGAGGTTTTCGGGGGAGGTCCAGCCGAGCTATATAGTCGGCCTGTTCAAGGTATTGGAAGAATTCCCGCAAAGCGTTGTTTATGCGGACACAGGGATCCGTTTCCTCGGAATCCGTTGCCCAGGGGATCCGCGCTTCCACCCTGGGAGATCGACCGGGTTCCGGTGTGGGTGTGGGCGG
>Ga0180301_10004416_pt1 | contig 10873 bp, 9 predicted proteins | sample GuaBasSediGuay16_FD_121797 | JGI IMG/M metagenome (GOLD analysis project Ga0180301, IMG submission 121797) | Subseafloor sediment microbial communities from Guaymas Basin, Gulf of California, Mexico - Guay16, Core 4569-2, 12-15 cm | ecosystem: Environmental > Aquatic > Marine > Hydrothermal... | reverse complement strand
TATCGCGAGCGTCCTAATACATGGATCGGCCTTAAGCGCACATATCAAGGGGATAAATGTCCCAGATGCGGTTTGGGCTGGGGTTTGGCCGAGCGATATCCGAAGGTATAGGCTTCCCTCGATGAAGCTAACCGACCGAGACCTAAAGAGGATTAAGGAACTTGAAGTCGATCCAAGATATCAGAGAGATCCTTGGAGGAGAGAGCTCAAAGAATTTTGGAAGATCAAGAGGAAGGCGGAACTCGAGGCATTCAGCAGATATGGGCTGGACTTCATAGTCAAGGAATTCCTGCCTGAGAGGCTTGCAGAGCTACAGAAGAGATGATCTAGAGAATTGGATTAATGCCACGAGGTTCTAAGAGGATAGATCCATTCCAAATCTCACCGTAAACGTTATGCCCCACCACCGACGACCCCTCATCAAAGTGAGGCCACGCCTCCCTCCGAGGAGCTTAAGGAAGTGGTGGGGCAATCTAATGATCATTCTCCGCATATTTTTAGTTTTCCTGCTTAAATCTAACCTCCTGAATCGTTGTCAGATCTATCTCTAGGGCCGCCGTTGGCATGGTGAGACCCCATTTGGTGAGGACCTCTGGATGAAGTTCTCCCATGAATCCTAGGCTCCTCCCCTTCCAGAAGATCTCCGCAGCCCTACCCTCTATGAAGGGCATTAGATCGTATGGTTTGAGCTCGTAGCCTTCTATCATCAGATTTCTTAAGAGTTCCTCTAAGACGGATTTGATCTCGGTGTAGGAGGAGTCTTTATGGGATGAGACGGCTCCGAGTCTAAGCCTCCTCACAGCCTTCTCCGGAACATCTTCAGCTGGATAGATTACATCTCCCACCTCGAATATCCTCTGAGGGTAGAGGCTTCCACGATTATATGAGAGGTTCTTCATGAGGCTTGGGAGAATCCAAGTCCTCAGAATCATGTATTCCGCCGAGACGGGGTTCAAGATCTTTACATGCGGGTGAGGCTCAACCCCCATCCTCCCATACTCCTCCTCCTCATTCGTTAGGGTGAAGTTCATGACCTCCGTGTATCCCATACCTATCATCACCTCCCTAACGACCTCTTCGAGAACCGTGTCCACGTGAAGTCTTCCATAGGTTAGGGTTTCAGGCTGCTTCGGCTTAAGCGAGCTATATCTCAACCCCATCGCCACATCTTCGACCAAGTCTATAGGATGCATTATGTCGGCCCTATATGGCGGCGGGTGGACTACCAAGACTTCATCCATGACTTCAACGTCATGTCTCATGGCCTTCAAGGCTTTCATGATCTCATTAGGTTTGAGATTTAATCCCAAGACCTCGTTCACATAGTCTGATCGAATCCTCCAAGCCCTGACATCATAGCTTGGGGTCTCCACCCTCTCACCATCATATCTCACCTCAACGCGCTCAACCCTCCCACCCACATCGGAGAAGGCGGTCGTCAATATGTTGAGAGTCTTATTCATCGAGTCCAAGTCGGTTCCAGTGATCTCGATGAAGAGATTTTTCGTCTCTTCGCTGAGCTCGGTGAGGGTTGAGTTTATTATCGGGGGGAATGAGAGCACCTCATATCTCGAATCGACTATCAATGGATAATATGGCTTACCCTTGATTATGTGTGCGTATTGGATCCCCTTCTCATGTCTCTCAAGTATCTCCTCTAATGTCATCTCCCTCCAGTATCCAAGTGGGGTGAACTTCACTTCATCCCCCCTCGCCGCGATATAGTGGAATGGGGGCTTAACTACGTCGAGGTTGTGGAGACCTATCGCAACCTTCCTCCTGTCCCTGCCTAGAATCCAATGGAGGTCTTCTTGCATGGCGATTATCTCCTCAAGCTGATCAGCATCGAGCTTAACGCCTCGTACTATCGCGGAGACCACGTATGGCCTGACATCCTTAAGCCTTGGATCGACATCTATGTAGGTCTTCGATGGTTGGAGTTCATAGCGCGGCGCCCCAACCTCTAATCCCAGTAATCCCCTCGCGGCTCTAGCCAATCCTATTGGACTTGAGTAGTCCGGCCTATTGGGAGCGTATTCCGCCCTAAAGTATTCTTCTGAAACTTCCTCGACATCTATGGCTAAGTCGTGTAGGAGGCTTACAAGCTCGTCGTCATTAAGCCTCTTTCCCAGAAGCCTCCAAAATCTCTCCTTCTTAACCGTTAGGATCGGCAACTCTCCTCAAGGATTTAATGGAGACTACTCTACCTAAAAGCATTTATCTCGAAGAATTGAGGGTTGGTTTATTAGAGGGGATTCGCCAACTCTATCAAGAATGAGCGAGGATGATGAGCTTGAGAGGATAAAGTTGAGGAAGCTCAAAGAGCTTATGAGGAGGTCTGGGGAGAAAGAGGCTCAAGGGTTTCCAGACAAGCCGATAGAGGCCAATGAGGAAAACTTTGACGAACTCATACGAAGATATGGTTTGGTGGTAGTCGATTTTTGGGCCGAGTGGTGTGGGCCTTGCTGGATGATAGCCCCGATAATCGAGGAGCTCGCGAAAGAATATTCTGGGAAGGTCGTTTTCCTAAAGCTTAACGTTGATCGGAATAGGAGGCTGGCCGCGAGGTTCGGGATAATGAGCATCCCAACCCTCATCATATTCAAGGATGGGAAGCCTGTGGACATGATAGTCGGAGCATATCCGAAGCCATTACTTGAGGCTAGGATAAAGAAGCATTTATCGTAGACTTATTGCGAGGATAAAACCCTAATAACGATGTGAGCTATCTCATCTTAATGATCTCGCCGCTCACGCTGATCCAGATAATCTTAGCTCTCTCAATCTCATGGATTAGGATGACCATAGCCCTCGGACTCTCGATACTCTTCTCGATAATCGTGGGAGTATTGGCGGCCATTAATGGCCATGCTGAGAAGATAATAATCCCCGCATTGGACATCCTCCAATCCATTCCCATCCTGAGCTTCTTCCCACTCGCCCTTTACGCATTCATGGGATTACATCCATTAATAGGGCCTGAGATCGCCGCGATCTTTCTCATCTTCACCAGTCAAGTGTGGAATATCGCCTTCGGGGTCTATGAGGGTGTTAAGCTCCTGCCGAGGGATCTCCTAGATACGTCGAAATCTCTCGGATTCAGGTCGATTCAGAGATTTATAGGACTCTATCTCCCGGCATCCTTTCCCAAGATCGCGGCGAATATCCCCGCCTCATGGTCTAATGGCTTATACTTTCTCGTGGCATGCGAGATAATCTCGATTGGTGAGAGGGAGGTAAAGTTGTTTGGTATAGGCTCCCTCTCCGCAGACTATATCCTCGCGGGAAGATACCTTGAGTTCTGGATAAGCATGATCTTCGTGATAGTCGCGGTAATCCTCACGAGCATCTTAATCTTCATCCCCTTGATGAGGCTTAGCGAGAGGTATCGGTTTGAGGCGTATATGGGCGAGGTTCCGAGAGTTTGGATTGAGAGGGTTACGAGGCCGTTTGGAGAGGCTATCAGATCGGCTTTCATGGAGGCATCCATTCCAGGATATGGCAGGCTCTCCTCGATCATGGAATCATTGGTGGAAAGAGTTCGCGCATATAAGATCCACGCGATCACGATCATTCTGATAATATCCTCGGCGGCCCTCCTATACTATATCCCAACGGTCGATTATGTCTCATCTTCAAAGCTCCTCCTAAGCGGCTTTCAAAGACTTGGAGTGATCAAGCCTCTCACGATGATAGGATTCTCCCTCCTAAGGGTTTTGACAGCGATATCTATCGCGATGGCCTGGGCCATGCCCCTATCCATTCTGATCTATGAGGTGAGGGGGTTGGAGAAGGTCGCGATCCCCCTCCTACAGGTATTCGCATCCCTCCCATCATCGCTTCTAGTCCCATTCATAATGAGGTTCGTCTCGGATCTCAACCTGCCGATGGAGATCGGGGGAGTCCTGATAATAGTTCTTGGTGTTCAATGGTATCTCTTCTACTTCATCTACGGCGCCATGAGGAGTGTTCCGAGCGAGGAGGTTGAGGTGTGTAGGCTTCTGAGAATAAGGGGGCTGAGGCTTGTCAAACACCTCTATCTCCCAAGATCTCTTCCATCGATCATAATGGGCTTGATGGTGGCCATGGGGGGAGGATGGAACACGCTGATAATAGCGGAGAGGCTAAGCCTTGACGGCCATGTATGGGAGGTGGAGAACCCGGGGATAGGTAAGGAGATAAGCTTGGCCGTGAGCATGAATGATCAAGCATTACTGGCCGCGGCGACTATCTGGATGGCTGGATTCGTGGTCCTCATGAACAGGCTCTTCTGGAGGAGACTCCATGAGAGGGTTGTGGAGAAGGTTAGGATGTAGGGTTAAATGTAAGAACCTTAAGGTAGAATCAGATGGAGATCGGCGAGAAGATTCTAGGAGATGACTCGATGGAATCTATGGCCAGCGTGGGGACTCGCGTTGAGTATGAGGAGGTTCGTAGAGTTCCAGAGGCCATTCTAGAGCTACGTAATGTATCATATAGCTATGAGATGAGGAGAGGTGGGGAGCTCAAGGTCTTAGAGGGCTTAAATCTCTCGATCTCCTACGCCGAGTTCGTCGGGATAATTGGGCCGAGTGGATGCGGTAAGAGCACCTTGATGAGGATTATGGCCGGATTGCTCAAGCCTAAGAGCGGTGAGGTGATCTTTAGGGGTAGGCCCTTGAAGGGGCCTACGCCGAGAATCTCTCTAATGTTTCAAGTCCCAGCCCTCTTCCCATGGTATACGGTCTTGGAGAACGTGATGCTCGCCTTGATCCATGAAAAGGGGCTCACGAAGAGGGATAAGGAGGAGAAGGCCAAGGCCTTCCTCGACATGGTTGGATTATCGGGGTTCGAGACAGCCTATCCAGCTGAGCTAAGCGGCGGGATGAGGCAGAGGGTCGCCCTCGCGAGAGCCCTAGTCTCCCAACCCGACCTACTCTTAATGGACGAGCCCTTCAGCAACCTAGATCCCTTGACCGCGATCTCCCTGAGGAGGGAGATAGAGACCCTCTGGCTGAACCAAAGCCTGCCTCCGAGCTCGATAGTCATGGTGAGCCACGATGTCGAGGAGCTCGTGGAGATGGCTGAGCGGATAATAGTCCTAACCGATAGACCAGCGAGGATCGCTGGAGTGGTTGAGGTCAAGCTTGAGAGACCTAGACAGAGGAGGAGCAGCGAATTCTACGATTATGTCGATAAGATCTACACGCTTCTAAGCTAACGCTTCTTGATGAACGTCTTATCCTCGCCATTATATCTTATCGACTCCGTGTATAGCAGCCACTCCAACAGCATGCTATGAATCTGCTCCGGATCGCTATACTCCTCCCTAAACTTCTTAACCTTGCTTAGCTCCTCGAAGAGCTCCTCAGCGGAGAACTCCCCTCTAGACTTCGCGAGCTTAAACGCCGTCGCGAACGGCTCAATCTTTCTCAAAGCCTCCCTGAGCATGAGCTTCCTCCTACTAGGATCGCATTTAACAAACTTCTTCCCAAGCTCAGTTAAGATCGCGTCGCCGTTTTCAACCCTTAGAAATCCTAAAGCCTCAGCAACATCGACAACAGGTAGTAGATCGTCTACATCCTCTTGGAGCTCGATGGCAATCCTGGCTAGATCTATCCTCCCTCCATAGCCGGCGACCATATTCAGGAGCCCTATCACCATTCCAGGGGTTACAGAGGGATGTAAGGTAGGACTACTACCCATCTGCCTGCCTATAGAAATCTGGCTTAGAGTCGGAAATAAACTTTTCCATCAGCGAGCTCCGCCTAAAAGTTCCTCGACCACCTCGGCCACCCTACTTAAGGGATTTAAGTTCGATGAAAACTCGGCATATTTCCCTGCGATGATCTTATATGACTTGTTTAAGAGCAGAGCCTCTATCGCCCGCTCTAAGAGCCGGGGCGTCAGCTCCTCCTGCCTAATTATCAGCCCAGCACCTACCTCGGCCACCGATGAAGCGTTTCCAAGCTGCTCTCCATGAGCTGAGATGGGAATCATTAAAACGGGCTTGCCGTAGGAGAGAGCTTTCGCTAGGGTTGTTTGACCGGCTCTACAGATCACTAGGTCTGAGATCTTGAAGAGTTCTAGAGGCTCATCAACCCACTCAAAGACCTTAATCCCCTCCGGTATGCTCATCTCCGGATTCATCCCGCCGAAGGATGCTATGATCTCATATCTATCCACGAGTTTTCCTAACATGGGTAAGAGTTCCTCGATGAGCTTCCTCCGCTCATAGGATGGGCCTGTGGCGTGGAAGAAGATCCTCGGCTTCCCTCCACTTAATCGATACTTCGCCTCGATCTCTTCTCGGCTTGGGAGGTCTTCAGGTCTCTTGTCGATTATCGGGCCTATGAACTCCACCCTATCCTTGATCCCATCCGGGATGACCAAATTTTGCTTGGAGATTGTTAGCGGTGGAGGATAGTCCGCTATGAGGATCTTATCGCTTCTAGCCCAGATCCAGCCGACGACTTGAGCGATGCCCTCCAATAGCTCGATGAGCCTCCTATACCTCGGATACACGACCCTGATATTGAACTGATTTAGGATCGTGAGAACGGGTTTACCTAAAAGCTTTCCAGCAATTACGGTTGACGCCCTACTATCAGATATGGCTATATCTGCGCACTCAAGATAGTTCATCTCATACGCTATCTGCTCTGCGAACCTTATCGGGAGGAGTAGATTCCTGAAGATCGTGAGCTTTATGCTGACCTTGGCCTCGGGTAAAATTCCGTATCTAACTATTGGGACAGGTTTAACGTGGAGGTTCATCTTCTTGAGATACTCCAATCCATCGCCATAGGATGATGATGAGATCTCCCAGCCCATCTCCTTAAGCTTCCTCGCGATCGACGCACTTCTCGAGGCGTGGCCGAAACCTATTCCACAGACCCCGATATGTGCCTTCAAGCCGCGGCACCGAGGTCTCAAGCCGAGGTTTATCTCTTTGGTGTAAGCTTTTCTTCAACTATCTCTCCTCTAGGTGTCTTCTCCGCGAATATCTGCGCCGTAAACCTATAGATCCTCGCCCTACCCGTGAGCCAGTAGGTCGATGGGAGACCGGCTTTAAGCGATAGATGCATCAAGTATTCCTCCGGGGTCCAATTATACTCCACGGGGACTTGTGGTAGGAGTAGGCCGCTGAACCCACCTGCCTCGATTATCAAACCATCTCTACCTATCACTATCTTCTCTGGAAGCTTTTTCGGATCTTCATACTTTATCTCCTCGGGTTTCGTCAAGACGCTCACCTCGATCACTATCTCATCCATCTCCCTCAACCTAACTGGGGGAAATCGTGGATCGGCTGTGGCCGAGGAGATGGCGGCGTGAATCACCGCGTCGACTAGGCGGTGGGTTGGATATGGTAATCCTATACATCCTCTAAGCTCTTTTGATGGATACCTGTAGAGGGTTACGAAGACCCCTCTCTTCTCACCCAGCCTCTCGGAAGGTGGGGTCGGGGACTCAACCCTCCTCCCGGAGAGATGTTCCTCGATGCTCTTTCGGGCGAGCCTCACCAAGAACTCTCCCTCATCTATCGTGAGCATGGACATCTACATTCGAGTAAAATTGCCAGGAAATTCTATTTAAGGACTAAGGATCGAGTTTCAGACATGGGAGACATTTGACTCAAAAAAGTGATGGATTATTTGCCGGGAGGAGTTCCTATCACCGTTATATTCTCTTCGATTACGGGCTTGACGGGGGAATAGTGTTGGAAGTACCAGAGTAATGGATCTCTATATGCTACTCCATAATATGGTATCTGCGGAACCTCCGTTAATGTCATGTATTTATCTCCTCCAGCGGCTATGAAGTTATTCGCGACGACTAGGTATTTTGCGCTTGGATCTATGGGTTCGCCGGTTTCATGGATTCTAACGTTCGTTACACGTTTCCCATACGGTGCTGTCCAATTAACCGTGAAGTCTAAGCCTGAGACCTGTATGAACCCTTTATCGCCCATCCCATCATTTAGAAGCTTGACTACCTGTTCTCCAGTCATCTCGCAGACGACATAGTAGTTGGGGAAAGGTAGGGCAGCGTAAACTTCTCCAAAGGTTACCGGTCCAGCTGGGATATCTGCCCTCAACCCACCTGGATTCTGGACGGCGAAGTCGACATCCACTCCGATCACCTCCCTGAAATAGAGGACCGTGGAGTCTGTCACCAGATCTCCAAGCTTCGATAAGCTCCAATAATCTCTTGTTATGTCCTCGGCGGCTTCTCCAACCACCTTTGAAGAGACCTCCTCTATCCTCTTCTCATAATTTCGGAGGAGCTTCTCCATCTCCGGATCTTTAACCATGAGCTTACCCTCATAGAGGACTTCATGTCTGATCGGCACAAGTTCTGCCTTGCTTTTCAGAATCTTATCGGCCCTTGGATCGACTCTTAAATCTATTCTCGCGAACTCTCTACCCTTCCCCTCGGTCTTCTCACATAAAATTCCCTTATATGTCCTGATTCTGTGCGGGCCTGCATGGCCGTTTAAGACTATGTGAACGGTCTCAGTTAAATTGTCCAATAACTTATTTGTTTCTGGGACATCGCCATAATGGATTAACAGAACTATTATGTCGGCTCCCTGTTCTTTAAGCTTCCTCGCAAAGTAGTTGACCTCCCAAATTCCATCTGTGAACTTCAAATCCTTCGTGTATTTTGGGACCGTTATGAACGGGGTTTCTGGAGTTGTTAATCCTATTATCCCAACCTTCACTCCTCTTACGCTCATGATTGTTGCTGGCCTATAGACCCTCTCGCCGGTCTCCACCCAATAGGTGTTTGCAGATAACACCTCAAATTTCGCTTTCTTCATCAAGTTTAGCCAGTTCTCAAGACCCCAATCATATTCATGGTTGCCCACCGCCATTGCGTCATAACCCAATAGATTATATGCCTCTATTACCGATGATCCGTTAAACATTCCGGAGAATAATGGTGCAGCCCCTATCGTATCTCCCGCGTCGAGGAGTAGGACTCCATCCCGCACAGCCTCTCTGATCGCCTTAATATAGCTCATGAAATAGGAGAGGCCTCCGAGGTCGAATTTTGGCCAGCTCGGCCTAGCATATCCCTCAAAGTCGTTTGTCGCGAGTATAACGATGTCTATTGGGAACGGTCTGTCCCTCTTAAAGCTCAACTTAACCCTTATCTCTCCAGGCTTCGCGGAAATCGACGTCTTAATCAAAATGTGTATCTCTCCAGTCCTTCCTTCACCTACATTGAACTCAGCATCCCATGGATCTTCATCCCCTATCGGATGATCCCTCTCCGTAGCAGATAGATATACTCCTCCTGAATCACTGTAGGAGATAGACTCTATTACATCTTCGGGCTCTATATCCAAGTCAACTAAGACTCCATATGCCACATCTGAGGCCTTATTCTTCACGGAGATCACGAGTTCATCCGATTGCCCCGGATACGAGACCTCAAACTTATCCACGACCCTGAATTCAAGGGGATCCTTTAGAATAACGTTAGACTTGAAATTGGCTTCAGTCTCAGAAAGTTCTGTAATGGAATCCATCTTAACTGAGTCTGGCTCTGCCACGATTAGCTGCACCTTTAATTCCGGTTGAGATGATGAGATCGCTTGAACAGCTGTTACACTGATCAGCAATAGGGCCACGATTATTATGCTGATTGTTAATTTAATGCGTAGACCCTGAGTGTTTTTCATATAATGAGAAACCTCGTTCCTTTATTTAAGCGTTTAGAGGGCGATGAGCATAAAGAAATCTTCACCCACTTTCTCCCTCAGATGTCATAATAAGCCATGAGGCTCAATCTCAATAGCCAGTCCATGGCTTAAGTAAATTTAACCAAGTGTCTCATCTATGCTTCCATCGGGTAACATATTATCTGGATGCCATATCCCTCTTTCCTCAAGCTGATATCTCCTACAGCTCTCCCAATCCCCCTTACAGAAGAGCTCGATCCACCTCCTATCAAGCCTCCCCTCCTCATAATATCTCGTCATCGGGCATACTCGACGCCACTTACACTCGCGCTTAAACACCGCAAGCTTCCTATAGTGTCTCGCAACCTCCTCCTCTAGTTGCGGGTTGTAGAGTAGGAAGGCTGGATGAGGTAGGGGGTAAATCTTCGCCTTGCCAGTCCATATGAGCTTACCATAGACTAGGTGGAAGTCTCTCTTCTCAGGTATTTTGAGGCCATTCTTCTCAAATAGGTATTTGGTCGCGAAATAGCCTAGGGGGACGAGAATCTCCGGCCGTATCAAGGCGATCTCCTCCTCCAGCCAATCGCTACAAGCCTCTATCTCCCTCTGCTTCGGCCTCCTATTATGGGGTAGATGACATTTGACTAGATTCGTCATGTATACCTCCCCTCTATCGACACCCGCCTTCTCCAAAAGTCTATCCAAGACCTTACCAGATGGGCCGACGAACATGCGCTGCTGCAGATTCTCTAACCTACCGGGGGATTGAGCGATCAGCATGAGCCGCGCATTCAAGTCTCCTTCGCCGCAGAGGGCTGTGACACCTAGCTTACATCGGTTACATGCCTTGATGGCGTTGCAGAGCTCCATGAACTTCTCAAACTTCAATTCCATTGACAACGATAATCTTTGGGAGATGAGATAAATAGCTATCGGCTTAGGTTACGCTTCTGAGCTTGCGAGTCTCTCTCCGGCGTCCTTAATCGTCTTCATGATATTCCTCCAATGGGAGCCCCTCCAATACCTCTTTCCACAGTTCGGGCATATCCACTCCTCTCTAGGCTTATCGTTCACGAGCTTCAGGGGGGAGTTGCAGACCGGACACCTAGTTCTATTCCGATCAAATCTCAGCTTTATCCCATATCTCTTGGCCAGCTCTGCGAGAACCTCGGGCGAATCATTCTTCGAGATGTAAAAAGT
>Ga0180301_10004415_pt1 | contig 10874 bp, 10 predicted proteins | sample GuaBasSediGuay16_FD_121797 | JGI IMG/M metagenome (GOLD analysis project Ga0180301, IMG submission 121797) | Subseafloor sediment microbial communities from Guaymas Basin, Gulf of California, Mexico - Guay16, Core 4569-2, 12-15 cm | ecosystem: Environmental > Aquatic > Marine > Hydrothermal... | reverse complement strand
GTCTGAATGCTCCGGGCGGCTCCAAAAATTTCTTCAAAAATTTTTTCATGCTTGTTCACCGACCCCTCCGAAAACAAATTGAAAGTTTGAAAAGGAAGAATGCCTGTTAGCGGTGAAATTCTTCGCGATGGCTCTGACGCTTACCCTTCTTTTTATGCTCTTTTACCTCTTCCCGGGCAAACAGGGAAATATTGTCTTCTTTGCTTTCAAGCCATTTTCTTAAACTTTCCTCATCTTTGACAGCGAAACTTTCCGGAAGCAAGTCTACTTCGATGCGGTTTCTTCTCGCCCGCTCGAGTATGTTATCTACTAAATCGACAGCGTTGAAGTTTATCTCTTTCAAAACGGCTATGTTTTCAAGGCACAACCCGAGCAGATAGGGCTTTTCTCCGGCTGGTCCGAGAACTATTCGCCCGGGGGAAATGTAATTAATCGCTCGTTTAATCCACTCTGTTTCTATTCTCGGCACATTAGTGAAGAGCATAAGCGCTTTCTGTGCTCCGTCGTTGAATCCCCACCTGAAAGCGTGATAAATTCTTTCCCCGAGGTTCTGAGTTTTGGGTTCCAAAAAACCCGGGTCATTGTCGTCAAGCCAGGTGAGGTCGGGATACTTAGGAGCTCTTTTGTAGGAAATAACCACGGTGTCATCCTTGAAATTTGCTGCCAGTTTATACGAAGTGCCCACCAGGTCTCTATAAAGATGAACAGCCCTTTCATCGCCAAACGTCTTTTTCAGCTCTTCGTCCAGGTTTTCGGAGACCGGCGCGTCTACTATGTAGATAAAACAGTTATTTCTCATAATGCTCAAAAGAAAAACTTCAGCGGCAAAAACTTATCTGCAAAATCGATGCGACGACAAACCTGCGAAATTAAGTATAATAAATTTGCCATTGCTATAAATTTTCGCTGTCAGTTTTTCAGAGTAAATCTTCGCTCCTGTGAATCTCGCTTCCACTTTTGACGGAATCTGGATTTATGCGTTATAATGAATTGTATCAAATTTGAAAAGGAAAGATAATGTCTTCAGCAAAACGCAAGTCAGAAAGAGCGGTTACTACAATCTCTTCGGATGTCTCAGGAGATCGAAATTGCCGCGGTGCCATTATCCTTTACGGGGGGAGCTTTGACCCGCCCCATCTTCAGCATGTAAGTATTCTGAAAGATGCTGTCAGGGAGATAAAGCCTGAAAAGGTTTTTATACTGCCCAGTTGGAAATCGCCCTTTAAGAGGGCACATTGGGCATCCTTTGACCAGAGGCGGAAAATGATTGAGATTGCGGTCAAGAGTCTAAAGCCCGGGAAGGGAGAAATCGCAATCAGCGATTTTGAATTTAAGCGCAAGAGAACGACCTACACCTGCGAGGTAATCAGGCATTTTCGGCGAAAGTATTCTGGCTGCGCCATATACTTTCTGATAGGCTCCGACTGTTACGGGGATTTTCGAAAGTGGAAGAATTACCGGGAGATAATGAAACACGCGGTTCTTCTCGTTGCCAGGCGAAGGGGATTCGGCGGGAAAAATTCAGAAGCGGGAACCCTGTTTCTTAGAAGAACGTTCCGCGGAACCTCCTCCACAGAGGTAAGAAAAGAGATTATTCTTTCCTCAACATCGAGCAAGGTTCCCCACGGCGTTCTCGCCTATATAAGAAAAAACAATCTTTATCTCTGTTCGGCGTGCTCATGGCTCAGGAAGAATATGAGCCGCGCAAGGTTTGCGCATTCCTTTAAAGCGGCAAAACTTGCCGCAAAAATAGGCGCAGAGATAGGTATGGACTCTTCGCAGGCGGCCGCGGCCGCTCTATTGCACGATGCGGCAAGAGACCTTCCCGTAAGAAGGATCGTTTCGCTCACAGCGCCGCTCCGCATACCGCTTAAGAAGGAAATAATCCGCAGAGAGCCTCTTCTTCTTCATTCCTATGCATCGGCTGTCATAGCCGAGAAAAGATTCGGGATAAGGGACAGGGAAATACTGGACGCGATAAGATACCATTCTGCTGTTTCCACAGGCATGAGATTGCTGGATAAAGTGGTATTTATCGCGGATTTCTACGAGCCGGGAAGAAAAACAGGAAAAATCAAAATAGGACGCGTCAATAAAAGCAATTTCAATAATTTGTTCGCAAGAACCTTGAAGAGAAAAATAGAATATTTCAAAAGACGGGGCATGTGGATACATCCAGAAACAGTGAAATTATGGAAAGAAAATATGTAATAATAGAAAAGGTCCTGTTTGCCGTTTTGCTTACGCTTATATCTTCACTTATGATAAAGCATCTCTATTCCCCGCTTTCAGTTGCACTTTCCTTAAAAAAACCGGCGAGCCTCATAGTCTCATGTCCCGACGGAAAAATGCTGGTTTATTACCCCTCCAGCCGCTTTGTGTCCATCCTGAGTTTTAGCGGGAGTGATTCGCCGCCGAAGAGCACCGCCTTGACTGCGAATAAGCGGGCGCGACCAAACATTTGCCCGGCAAGAGAAATAAAAAGAATGGAAAAATATGCACTTGCCAATTTCAGAGTTGCAAATGCCCCTTTTTTCCACATCTCTTTAAAAAGCGCAGAAACCAACACCCTCTCCCAGTTTGCGTTTTCAAAAACAGGTTCTCGTTTGCTGCGTCTTATGAAACTTGCGGCAAAGGTAAAATCGCGACAAAGGACTGATTTGTCCTGGCACGATTTTTTTTTGATTTTTAAGGAATTTATCGGATGTTCCCCGTCAAAACTGGTTTTTCTCAGTCTCACTGGTAAGACCGCCGCTGACAGACTGAATTTCTATCTTCTGCACCAAAATCTCGCGAATTGTCTGAGAGAAGAGGGCGCCTTTCCTGTCCGAACGGAGGTTTTTAACGGCTCCGGAAAAAAGGGAGCGGCTTATAAAGTCACCAAGTTTTTAAGAAGCAAAGGAATAGACGTCGTCAACTATGGGAATTATCCTTCTATCCAAAATAAAACAAAAATTGTAAACTATGCTAAGAATCTCAAAGCAGCTTTTAAAATCAGAGAAGCAATAATGATGAAAGAGGCGCCGGTTTATTTTGATTATCTTTCTTCCTCTTCGTTGGCTGAATCCGCCGTGATATTGGGAAAAGATTTTATCCCGGAAAGACTGCCCAAAACGAATTACTGAAACTAAAGGAGGATTTATGGACCTTGTAAGCGTGCTTAAATCTGCTGTCTCGCAGGGAGCCAGCGATATACACATCTGCGTGGGGAAACCCCCCATGATGAGGCACGACGGAGCTATAAAACCCGTGGCACCCAATCTGCCGCCCCTATCGCCGGAAAACACAAAGGCTATGATATATTCCATCCTCTACGACGATCAGAAAGCGAAGTTTGAAAGAGAATGGGAACTTGACTGTTCTTTCGCCGTTTCCGGAGTTTCAAGGTTCAGAATCAATGTTTTGGTTGCCAGGAGGGGAATAGAGTCGGTTATGCGGGTTATTCCCTCTGTGATACCAAAGTCCGAACAATTGGGGCTTCCCCCGAGTGTGACCAATCTTACAAAGCTTCCGAAAGGGCTGGTTCTTGTGACCGGACCGACCGGCTCCGGAAAAACCACGACCCTCGCCTGCATACTTGAAATGCTGAACCAGCAGAGGCAGGGACATATACTTACAATAGAGGACCCGATAGAATTTACTTACGAAGCCAAAACGTGCATTATCCGCCAGAGAGAGGTGGGGCAGCATACAAAGTCCTTCAACAACGCCTTGAGGGCAGCGTTGAGGGAAGACCCGAATGTAATTCTGGTGGGGGAGATGAGGGACCTTGAAACGATACAGCTCACCATCACTGCCGCCGAAACCGGGCACCTGACTTTCGCCACCCTGCATACGCAGGATGCTCCCTCCACGATAGACAGAATAATAGATGTCTTTCCTCCCCACCAGCAAACGCAGGTGAGGGTTCAGCTGGCAAGTTCGCTTCAGGCGGTCATTTCCCAGATACTTCTCCCGAGAAAAGACGGAAAGGGCAGGGTCGCCGCCAGAGAAATAATGGTAATGACGCCGGCGATAGCGAATCTAATCAGGGAAGGCAAGACTCACATGATATACAGCGCCATAGAAACCGGCGCGAAATTTGGAATGATTTCAATGGATAAGTCCCTCGCCATGCTCGTAAAGCAAAATCTTATATCCTTTGAAACAGCGGTGGCCAAGTCGCACGATGAGCACACTTTCAGAAAATTCTGCGGAATAGTGCAGTAGGGAGGCAATATGGAAGAAAGGGAAGTTGAAAATTTGAAGCGAACCGCGCTTTTTTCCACCTTCAGTGATTCTGTCGTGAAAGGATTGTTTGAGGTTTTTGAAAAAATTTCACTGAAAAAGGGCGAGATTGTTTTCAAGGAGGGCAGCGTTGGAAACACCCTTTACATAATAGGGGAAGGCGAGGTGATTATAGAAAAGAAACTGGACGAGGAAGAAAAAGAGTTCAAGCAGATTGCCATTCTTTCTAAGGGAGATTTTTTTGGAGAAATGGCGGTTATAGAAGAGAAACCCCGGAGCGCGCAGGCGCGGGCAAGGACCGATATATCTCTTTATTCACTTTCCAATAGCAAGTTTTTTGATTTCATAGAAAGCAATCCGAAAAGCGGGACGTCGCTTCTTATAGGTATTACAAGGATCGTTCTGCGCCGGCTGGATAATACCTCAAACGAACTTACAATGCTTTTTGACCTGAGCCGCCTGATAATGAAAGAACATGAATCCACCGCTGCCTTTCTCAAAAAGGGAGTGGGCGAGATAATTCCCTATCTTCCGGGCAAATGGAGCGCAAGCGCCTGCGTTTACAATCAATTCAACGAAGAATACGACAGGGTTGCGGCAATAGGCGAAAATCCACCCGTATTAAATGAACCACCACAGGCAGAAAGCGGCTGGCTGAACGGTTCCTCCTACATTTCTTTTTTTAGCTCTGAAAACAAACCGCTCGGCTACATAATATTTGCCACAGGAACCGAGCTTAACGACTTTGAAAAAAACAATCTCTCCACCATTTTTAGCACCATATCCTCCATATTTTCTTCCGCAATGCTAAATATCGAGCACAAAGCTGAAATCCTTCTGATGGAAAAACTCAAGAAAAAAAAATACACCATATGAATGATAAGGGGAAATTCAGGAATCTGGCCATAACAGCGGCAAGGGTTGCGCACGGGAGGAAAGGATTGGATATTGTAGTCTATGATATAGAGAAAGTTTCCCCCCTGTCCTATTACAGCATAATAATTTCGACAGAATCACCTCCGCATATGAACGCGATCGTAGAGGAAATTAAAAAAGCACTGAAAAAAACCGGCGTTTTGCCGCTGTATAAAGATGGCGAGCAAAGTAAATTGTGGAAAATCCTGGACTTCGGGGGACTGATGGTGCATATATTTGAGCCTGAAACGCGGCTCTTCTATGCCCTTGATAAAATATATTATGGGAGCAGGCGGATAAACTGGAGAAAAACGCTGCCGAAGAGAAAGAAACGACATGCTGATAGAATTGGAAAATAGGATAAAAAAAATCCTTCGCGAAAAATTTCCGGAAAGTCAAGGCATTCAATCCCTTTCAATATCCCTGCCCCCGCCACACATAAAGGGTAATTATTCCATCGCCTGGCCGATGTCCGCTGCAAAGCACCTGAAAAAATCTCCCCTCGAAATCGCCGGCGAGGCGGCGCTGCTTATAAAAGACGACAGTATAAGTGATTGTGAGGCAGTGCCTCCGGGTTTTGTCAATTTCACCGTGAAAGACGAATTTTGTTTTCGGGAAATTCTATCTTTGAACGAGAAACAGCAGAAGTATTTTTGCCTTAGTCCGTTCACCGGGGCGGTAAACCTTGAATTTGTCTCTGCAAACCCCACCGGCCCGCTGCATCTGGCATCGGGCAGGGCAGCTGCGATAGGCGACAGTCTGGCGAGAATTCTTGAATTTGTCGGCTGCAAAGTCTCGCGGGAATATTACGTCAATGATGCTGGAAGACAGGTGGAGATTTTGGGGCTTTCGCTGAAGGCGCGCTTTGAAGGAAAAGAACCCCCTGAAAACGGGTACCGGGGAGAGTATCTTTTGAAAATGGCGAAAAATCTTCCGCGCAAGGATTGCTCCCGGTGGGGAAACAAAGATTTTTCAGAATTTGCAATTTCGAAGATAATAAAAATGCACAAAACCGACCTTGCCGCTTTCGGCGTTGAATTTGACAACTGGTTTTTGGAGTCGGAACTGCATAAAAAAAGTTGGCTGAAAAAAACTTTGGAAAAAATAAAAAGAAAGAAATTGATTTATGAGAAGGACGGTGCCTTGTGGTTTGGTTCAGGAGCCAAGGGTCGAGGCGACAAAGACAGGGTTCTCGTAAAATCCGACGGAAGAAACACGTATTTTTTGAGCGACATTGCGTATCATTTGAACAAAAGCAGCAGAGGATTCAAACATATAATAGATATTTGGGGCGCCGACCATCACGGTTATGTTCCAAGAATGAAAGCGGCGCTTGGGGCGCTGATTCCGGAGATTGATTTCCGCATCATAATACATCAGCTCGTCCTTTTGAAGAAAGAAAGTGAAAAAGTGAAAATGTCCAAAAGAGAGGGTCGGTTTATCAGTTTGAAAGAATTGGTGGAGGAAGTGGGAAAAGATGCGGGCAGATTCTTTTTCGTGATGAGAAGCCCGAACTCCCATTTGAATTTCGATATAGGACTGGCCAGGAAGAAAAGCAATGAAAACCCTGTTTATTATGTTCAGTATGTGCACGCCAGAATATGTTCTATTTTCTCAAAGGCGCGTCTTGACGGCGCAAAAATGGTTCGTCCCGCCGAAGTAGAACTAAGTGACGAGGAAAAGCGCTTGGCGGTGAAGGTCCTGTGGTTTGAAAAAATTCTCCAGACCTGCATCGAAGACCTTTCGCCTCACCATCTGACTTCCTATCTTGTGGAACTTGCGGGATTGTTTCATTCTTTTTATGACACCTGCAGGGTGCTGGACCCGCAAAATCCCGAAAAAACTTATATCAGGATGAAGTTGATTGAAGGAGTGCGCTTCGCCATAAAAAGCGGGCTTGGTCTCCTCGGCGTCTCGGCCCCGGAGAAAATGTGAAACTATCCTTTCCGGTTGTTCAGGACAGATAACAGGAAGAAATAATCGGAAAGTCTGTTAAGATAAACTGCCGCTTCTGGCGCTTGTGCCTCCCACGATGATATTTCGCAGATTCGCGCTTTGGCTCTCGCAATGTGAAGCATAGCTTCGGGGACCTTTTCTCCAGGAATCAGGAATTTTTTTACGTGTTTTGTTTTACGCGAGAGTTTTTTGATTTCTTCCTCCATTTTTTTTGTTTCTTCTCGGATTACTTTTTCCGCTTCGACTCCTGCAATGACGCTTGAGAGGAGAAATAAATTGTTTTGAACGGACAAAATTTCCCTTTTCAGTTTTCTGCCGTTTTTAACGCTCGCTCTCAGCAGACCCAAATGGCAGTTTAAATCGTCCAAAAGCGCTAATGCCTTGATTCTTGTGTCTGTCTTGCGCACCTTTTTGCCGTTCAGCAGAGACGTTTTTCCTCTGTCCCCGGTTCCCATTTTCGGTTTGAATCCCGCCATATGAAAATTTTAGCAAATTATCGCAACGCCAATATTTAGTATAATGTGAAAGTCAGCGGGCGTGGTTCAATGGTAGAACGCGACCTTGCCAAGGTTGAGACGGCGGTTCGATTCCGCTCGCCCGCTCCAAATCTCTTGAAAGTTTCCGTCCAAAGGTCCTACTTAAAAGCAACATAATTCCCAGATTAAGATGGGAAATAAAACATCGCCGCTTTGGGCCCAACGCCTCTTATAAGAAAAGAAAATTTCCGCTAAACTACTTATAAACAGGAGGCGGAATGAAACAGTTTAAGAAAATTTACAAAGTTGCGGTGGGCGGTTTTTTTCTCTTTGCGCTCCCTGTAAATTCAGGTGCGCAGCATTTAGGGCGCTATTTTAGCGGGTCGGGCGGGGAGAATCTTTCTGCCCTCGTTGAGGAACTCCAGGCATCCAAAGGAAATGTCCCGTCTCCTGCGCCGTCTCCCTCCAGAGACGATTCCATGGTTGACAATCCGGCGGGGAGCGCTGAAAATTCGAATGAATTTATCCAGTTTTGGGAGGATTTAAAAAAGGACGTCATTGAAGATGTCTGCAAGGCGGCGAGAATAGAATTGAGCCAGAAAGCGGAGCTTGCGAACGTAGCGGGCATTAAAGGAAAGTTTAAAAGGTATTTAAAGCAGTATCCTGACAAAAAAATAGCTTTGATAGACGAAGTCGGGGTTGAACTCAGCGGTAATGTAGGGCATGAAATTTTGGAAGTTAACGACAGGCCTTTCAACGTTTCCCTGAGCGCCAGGATGAAAGGCGCGTCCGTAGTCGTGAGAAAGCTCAACGGGGTGAGATACTGCAAGGAAATTTTGACGCTTGTTGACCTTCGAAAAGTCAAAACAATACTCCCGGTAAATTCCAGAAGGATAAATAAAATGAAACCGGGAGAAATATGGAAGTTCCCGATAGAATTGAGGGTGGGTATCGGAGGAAGCATCGGCGGCACCTATCAGGGGGTTTCGGTCGGGATTTCTTTTGGATATGCGAAGGAAAAAAAGCCCTCGGTCACGCTTTACAAGATAAACGAGAAAACCCTGCGGCTCCGCGTAAGACTTGACAGGGCTACTTTCAAAAGCATCGGCGCAAATGTGTCCGCCCTGACCATTTCGGCCGGCGATATAGGATTCTTACCTGCCGAGAATGTCCTGACAAAACTTGTAGCGAAAGAAGTAGCCAAGCAGTTTAACAAATATCTTTCCTTTAAACTTGGGATTTCAAGGTCTAAAGTTAGGGGAAAGAAAGTGTTGCTTGAATTTTTGCTGAATGCCAAAGACCCCGCTCAGATAGACAGGCTTGTTGAGTTTTTGAGGGGTGATCTGGGCGTGATAAGAAAACTTATCGAAATGGGACAACAATTCAACGGAAGCGATAGTGAATCCGGCCTTGAGGATGGTCAGCATCAAATTGACAATGTGGAAAACGTGGCTGAAGACAGCCTCGGCGCAAACTCCAATTTTGCCGGCACCAATCACTTCAATGCGGTCAATCACAATTTTAACATACAGCTTCCGGTAATTGTTTCTTATCACAACGGCAGCACCATAAGATATGACAGGTACCAAACCCTGAATGGGAAGCAGGTTCTGCATGTTCATCAAGCGTCCCGCAATACCTCAAGCGGCAACTTTAACCTTCCCTTTCTTGGAAAGTATATCAAGCACAACGTGAGAGACACTGTTTATGTTGTGAACTATGAAAAGAGCGGAAAACAGGTGGAAAATCCGGTGGTTCTCTATCAGAGATACGACGGCGAGGTTAGACGCTCAGAATCTGATGCCAGAGAGATGATAGAAAAGATGAATGATATTATGAAGTATGCCGGAGCGAAAGGGGAGGGAACAAATGAAGCTTATACCATTGATACTTCTTCCCTTTTCCCCGAACTAAACAAGCCCGTGGAATATGAGGACGGCGTTCCGGTCAACGCAAGCAGGACTTATAGGTCTGCTGTTCTCTCCTTTACGCTCCTTTTTACGAGAGAGGCGGTGCAGGAGATAATAAACGCTCCCGCCAGACTGATAATGAAGGCTTTTTTCAATATTCTTGAAGGCTTTGACAAAAAGGTCATAAGCAAGGTTGCTCATCTTTTTCGGATAGATGAAAAAGGAAAGATAAAATATGATTATATAAAGGCGAGGAGAATTCTTGAGAGAGAATTCTGGTGGCTTGATTTGGATAATCCGGAGGAGGGGAGAGACAGCCCGCTGGATACATTGAGAGACATTAAGTGGCAGGTGGCGCGAATCATAAAAGATTTTGATTATATAAAAGCGGCGCCGGATTGGAAAGAGCAGGCGAAGAGATTATCAAAAGTCTTTGCCGGCAAGAAAAAAGGCAATCTGGGCTACAACAAAATGATGAAGCTTGTCATTCAATTCGTGGAACCGCATCATATATACGCCCGGATGAAATTCAATACTAATAAAAAGATAGACGGGGAAAATGATATTAATCTCAAGGAAAGTTTTTTTAATACAGGTATCGAAAACACCTACACCAATCAAATGAGCAACGCCACCGCCTTGAGGGATATGTTTAATAATCCCTCTACATTAACAGATTAACCTTAAGCAACCCCGCGGGTTACTTTTTTCTTGATTCGGTAGAATTCAGTAACCCGCGGGGTTGCAGGGGTTAATGGATTTTGTCTTCTACTTTGAAAATGTAGGAAATTAAAGCGGCGCGTGCCCACATACCATTTCTCTCCTGCCGCCAATAAACCGCCCTTGGGTCCGCGTCAACCGCTGGCTCTATTTCATATCTTCTTGGCAGGGGATGCATAATAACGCAGGTGGGTTTGATTAGACTGAGATGCTCCTTTTTGAAGTGGAAGGTGGAGCAATCTATTTTCGCGGATTCCCCCTTTGACCTGTCGTGTTCGTCCTGTATCCTGGTCATATATATGGCATCCGCTTCTTTTATGGCGCTCCTGAAATCTGTCGTTTCCTCAGATGAGATGTTATGCTTTCTCAGGAAATCCAGTATATCGTTTTCCATTCTGAATTCTTCGGGGGAGACAAAAATCAATTTCATGTTTTGGTAGTTTTTCATGAGATAACTTATCCTGCTATAAAAGAGGCATTTTCTAATCCAAGAGGGATAGATATGAATCTTGTTGAAGCACAACAGGCAAGGAGAATTCTTGATAGGATTGTTGGCTACAAACTTTCTCCTCTTTTGTGGAAAAAAATTAGCGGAAAACTTTCAGCAGGAAGAGTTCAGTCAGCAGCGTTAAGGATACTTGTTGATAGAGATAAAGAAATAGAATTATTT
>Ga0180301_10004414_pt1 | contig 10876 bp, 4 predicted proteins | sample GuaBasSediGuay16_FD_121797 | JGI IMG/M metagenome (GOLD analysis project Ga0180301, IMG submission 121797) | Subseafloor sediment microbial communities from Guaymas Basin, Gulf of California, Mexico - Guay16, Core 4569-2, 12-15 cm | ecosystem: Environmental > Aquatic > Marine > Hydrothermal... | reverse complement strand
GGCTCGAGCGGAATATCGATGATAATTTTGCTCGTTTCAAGCCGGAGGCGAGAACTGCTGTTCGCAAGGGTGAGCGAGAGGGTGCGGAGGTGAGGTTGTCCTCCGATTGGAAGCAGTTCTATCGCATCCTTGAGAGGAACCTCGGTATGCGTCATCAGGTCAAGCCGACGCACACACTCGATGAGCTTTTACACCTTCACCGGCTTTTCCAGGAGAAGATTCTCTTGTTTGGCAACTACTATCATAGCGAGCTTATAGCAGGTGTTGTGATATTTGTGGCGAACCCCCGGGTGCTCCTTGCATTCTACATAAGTCATAATGAGGATTTCCAGCATCTTCGTCCGGTGAATCTGCTTTTCTATCATATCATCGGCTGGGGTATAGAGCGTGGGTTTCGGTATCTCGATTTTGGCACCTATACGCTTGATATGGAGCCGAACTTCGGCCTTGCCCGTTTCAAGGAGGGGCTTGGAGCGACGGGGCTTTTCCGTGATACCTACGCGGGGAGGCTTCCCGGCTCTCAGGATTTATGAAAAGGCTTCTTGCAACCATTTTCTTTCTAACCTTTGTCCGCTTCTCATACGGCGGTGTGGAACTTATCCACTCCGATTTCTTGGAGACAAGCTTAAAAAACAAAGATGAGCTCCGATTGAAGGGTAATGTTGTTCTGGGTATGGACCACACATCTGTTCGAGCGCAGGCTGCCACCTGGAACAAGGATACAGGCAAAGTATTCTTAACAGGGAATGTTTTTGTGGAGGATACCGCTTTCACTCTTCGTTCAGATTACCTTGTCTACGATGAGGTGGCGGATGAGGCTCGGTTCCGTGGCGATGTCAGAATAGAGCTTGTGGATAGGCAAACAGTTATCCGTTGTGGTTACGGAAACTACGACCGGGGGAACGGTCAGATTTTCCTCTTTGACAAGCCTTATCTTGTCGATGAGGATTCGACCGGTTCACGCACCGAGCTTTTCTCCGAGCAGATGATATACATACCCGATTCATCTCTTGGTATTGCGAGGGGGAGCGTTGTTCTCATAATGAGTGGCAGGGATTCGAGCGAGTATCGTATCCTCTGCGATTCCCTTATCTACCACGAGGATACCGGTGAGCTTCTTGCTTATGGGCACACGAGGCTCGAGGCGGACTCGGTGGCTGCCACCTGCGGGAGAGCAATATATACGAAGGAGCCTGAACGGCTGTGGCTATTCGATGCTCCAGAGGTTTTTGACTCCCACAATCGAGCCAGTGGAGACAGCATCTTGGCTTCCCTATCCAACGGTGAGCTTGAGTCTGCTAATGTGTTCGGTGATGTGAAACTGCTCACCCATCCGGGTGAGGATACATTGGGGCTTGTTCCTGATAGCCGTTTCTTCTCGGATAGGGCGATATTCTATTTCGAGGATAGTCAGCTCTCCCACGGAGCCTTGATAGGTGCCGTTAAGACATACTATTACCCGATGGTGTCCGATACGAGTTCATTCGAGTTCAATCAGGCGTTCTCGGACACGGTGCTTTTCTATTCTCTCGATGGGAAAATAGATAGTGTTGCTTTCCTCTTGTCTGCTTTTGGTGAGTATCAGCGTATCGAATCCGGTGAATCTGATACCATCAAGTATGAGGGGGACTCGGTCTTCTATTCCGCCTCCTCCGATGATATTGTGCTTCTGGGCGGTGCGAAATTGTTTTACAGGAAGCTCTCCCTCTTTGCGGACATAATACGATTTAACAGGGGAAAGAACATACTTTTTGCATCCCCCTTTTTCCCGGTTGATACGGCGTCTGTTCTTCCGACCCTCATCGAGGGGACGGACACGGTTATCGGGGAGAATCTTGTCTATAATGTAAAGGATCGCAGAGGCAGACTCACGGAGGTTAAGACCCACTATGACAAGGGGTTCTACCGTGGTAAGACTGTTTCGATGGCAACTCAGAAGCTTTATTATATCCGTGACGCCATCTATACGACCTGCGATTCAACTCCGCCGCATTACTGGTTCAAGAGCCGTCAGACCAAGCTTGTCTACAAGGACAGGATAGTCGCAAAGCCTGTGATTATGTATGTCAGGGGATTACCGGTGTTTTATCTCCCTTATTTCTTCTTCTCTGTCCGCCCCGGAAGGCATTCAGGTCTTCTACCGGTGGACATAGGGAAATTCCAGATGGGTGAGCATTTCATCCGCAATGTCGGCTACTACTGGGCTCCCAGTGACTATTTCGATGCAGTGGCTGCATTCGATTACGACGAGAATTCAGGTATCCTCTTTCACGGAGAGACGAGATATGCCGTGAGATATCTTCTCTCCGGCCGGCTTTCTGGCTCATACAAAATAGAGAGAAGGCGGGAATGGGAAAGCTTCACGCAAAAGAGTCGCTGGGACATATCATTTTCGCACAATCAGAGCTTGCCGCTTGGTTTTGACCTGTCGGGTAGCGGTGCATTTGTTTCTGATAACTCCTACTACTCGGATACGAGATATGAGGCGCAGGAGAGGATGGATAGACGTCTGCGCTCCTATGGAGCGTTGACCAAGAGTTTCTCCGGTAATCATTTTTCGCTTTCCGTTATGCGTGATGAGAACCTTGAAACAGGCGATATAACGGAGAACATACCGTCTGTTCGGCTCTCGTTTCCGAGAAAGCAGTTATTTCCGAGTAGAGGGAAGAAGAAGTGGTTCAACGAGTTTTACTGGTCTCTGAACTCATACTATATCAATCTTTCTTCCTGTGGAGGGTATCATTCGGCTCTCGATAATAAACTCACTCTTCAGCTTCCTGTATCATTCGACCCATATATAACGGTGGGTCCTTTGGGCAATCTTCAGTTCACCATTTTCGATAGGGACAGGAATGGGAACCGTTATCCGATGCGAGCAGTTTATGATGGTAGCATAACGGCGAACACAACGCTTTATGGCAATTTTCCTATTGGGATTCTGGGGATAAGGAGGTTCAGGCATATTTTCCGCCCGTCTGCTTCGTTTTCCATCAAGCCTGAGTTCGCCGGTGCGGATAGATTTTACTCGTTTGGCGGAATAACAGGTAGCTACGGCAGGACGGAAAGGATGTCGTTTTCTATTTCCAATATTTTTCAGATGGATAGAATAAATCGGGGTCGTATGGAGCTTGCGAGCCTGAGCCTCTCGTCGGGATACGATTTCTTGAACGATAGACCGCTCTCTCCACTTTCTTTATCTCTTCGCTCATCCGCTTTCGGTCTTCTTGACCTGACCCTCTCCTCCCAGCACAATTTCTATCCCGATGGGACTTGCTCCCCCGTTTTCCCACCGAAGCTTGAGAATCTGAGTTTAACAACAGGATTGAGATATAGAAAGGAAATGCCGATATCGGGTTTTGACAGGGAGTTTTCTTTCTCCGTATCTCACTATCTTTCACAGGATTGGGTATCTGATGTAAGGAACATCGACCAATGGGTGAAGTTCGACACGCGGTTCTGGCTGACAGGGAAGTGGCGTATCTCATATAATATTTACTACGACATTGAGTCGAATAGGAAGGTGAGCGAGAATTTGACGATTTACCGTGATATGCACTGTTGGGAGGCTATTTTTGTGTGGGTTCCTACCGGGGGCAGGGAGGGATATTACATAAGGATAAACATCAAGGTTCACCCGGAGATAAAGCTTGAGCGGACAAAAGGTGGCATCCATGGAGTGGTCTTTTGATGAAAACTGGCTCAAAACCGCAAAAAAAGGCGTTTTTTTAGGCATTTTTTGAAAAAAAGTGTTGACAAACAAGGGTCTGACGGTTATTCTTGTCGGTGGATTAAGTAATGGCAAGGGTTAACGGTCAAACAAAGGAGGTGAGAGATGACCAAGGAGAAGTTTGTTGAGAAGGTTGCGAAGGAGATGGGGACTTCGAAGGCGAAGGCTGATAAGATGGTGAAAACCGTCCTTAACTCCATTTCTGATGTTCTCAAGAGGGGTGAGAAGGTGACATTTGTTGGTTTTGGCACCTTCGAGGTCGCCAGGAGAGCAGCAAGGATGGGTAGAAATCCGAGGACGGGTCAGGAAATCAGGATACCTGCTACCAAGGTTCCGAAGTTCCGCCCTGGCAAAGGACTCCGCCAGGTAGTCAAGTAGATTACCGCTGAGGTTTCTGCAGCAGAAAGAGCCCGGTTTTTCCGGGCTCTTTTGTTTTCCACACTTTGTCTTGCCTTAGAAGTCGAACCGAACCCTCATCTCCATAATAATCTCCATCTCTTCCCAGTCGGGGGCAGTTGAGGTGGTCGGTGATACAAACTCAAGCCACAGGTTCTCGGTAGTCCCCGGCAGGATATTGTATCCGCCAGGACCAAAGACAATGTTTGAGGCAAAGTCTGCTCTTTCTGAGTACTTCACGAGGTCCAATACTCGGTGGAAGCTCCCAGAGGGTGGAGGAGTTGGAAGGTCGTTGAATATCGCGTGAAGGGCAAACCTATCTGGACCGTTGTCAATCCCTGTTGTCCAGGGTGGCTCGATGTAATGTATCCTCAGTCCAAATCTTACGGGTGAGGAACTATGGCTGGTAATCGTGATTACCTGAGTATCCTGCATCACCACTGTGGTCATATATTCCACGCTGTCACCGACATACCAGAAATTCCTCGACAGACTGACCTCGAGCGTCTCCACGCTCGTATAATAATAGGCAACGAGTGACACCGCTGTATCGATGGGACCGATTGAGTGTTCTCTTGCTCCTCCGTCCGACCAGTTGTTGAAATGGTAGACCAGTGTATCTCCCACAATATCAAACGGGCTAACACCGACTGTGTGTTCAGTTTCTGGTTCAACCCAGAAATCAGCTGAGGATGTGTCGAACAGTGTGTCGGTATCGAACATTATCCACCCGTAGACATCCTCTATCGGGTCCTTTTCGATTGTCACATGGAACTGCTTGAGGTAGTTTGCTACATATGCCATAGGTGAGTGTATGGCAGGGGTTAGGAAGCTTGGTGATGATATTGTCCCGTTCCAGTTCTGGAAAAGGTATCTAACGCCGTCTGTTGAGTCGGTCTCACTTGCCACAATCTCGATAGCTCTCCCTTCATCTATCCAGACTATCTTGTAAGCCGATTCGCTCCCGTAGTATGTGATACGGTCAATAGCCAACCATCCGAGCGTGTCTGTGGACGGATTCTTCATAACCACAACTTTATACTTGCGTGTGTAGTGGGCGGTGAATGTCGTATCCGTTGATATGTTCACTGTGTGAATTATGCCACCTCCGTCTGACCAGTCGGAGAAGAAATACATCGTTGTGTCGGTGGAATCCGGGCTTGTAACGCCTATTGTATGTTCACTTCCCACAACCCACCAGGTCACATATGTCGAGGCACCGAGCAGTGTATCACCATCGGCAATTATTCCGCCTGTGCTATGAGCAGGGTCGCGCTCTATCGTCACACTTGCAACATCCTCTCCGGATGCATAGTTTGCGGTGAGTATTCCCGCTCCATCCACCACAACCTCTATTTCGGGTGAGAGGGAGTCGGAGATAGAAAGCTCTGTTGTGCTTCTCGTCCAGTAGTTGAAGGCGTAGTATTCTCCCATATCCTCCATCCAGGGCTCGGTTGAAACATCTGCTGTATCCCCCTGATTATACCAGCCTTCACCATGCTGTTCAGGAACGACCGCATCTGTCCCTGTGTAGGCTAATGTCAGGTAAAACTGGGTTATCCAGTTCCAGGTTAGGGTTGAGTTCTCATAGATGTTGAATGTTACCTCGTTATCGGTTCCTGTTGGAGGAACGGAGCCGTCTCCTGTCCAGCCTGTGCAGATGTGTCTTGTGTCTGTTCCTTCGTAGGCGGTGTCCTCAACAGTTGCATAAACCTCCGCTCCGACCTCATAAGCAGTAACACCGGACGGCTCGGGATGCCCGAAGTCGGAGATAACCGTCAAAAACACGCTCTCGGATTCGTTAGCCCATCTCCATGTAACGGTTGATGGCTCATATATCTCAAACTCGAACGATGTTGCCCCCGGAGTGGATGTAGCAGAGCCTGTCCCCCAGTATCCGATACACCACCAGTCACCGTCGGGAGAGGTCACATTGCCCGATACAAGGGTTCCCTCCTCATACCAGTAGCTCCCTGTGTCAGGCTCAGGAGAGTCATAATAGTCAGGTGTAGAGCCGATTGTCAGGAGATAGAAATTCTGCCAGTTCCAGGTGATGGTCGAGTTCTCTGTCATAGTGAATGTCGGAGTTGTGCTTCCTGTCCCAGATGATGGCACCGAGCCTGTTCCTGTCCAACCTGTGCAGATGTGCCTTTCATCTGCGGAGACAACCGAATCGTCCACTGTGCAGAATATCTCCGTTCCCGATGGGAACTCGTGTGTCCCCACGGATGGAGCAGGCGTTCCGTAATCGGAATAGACGGTCAGGGTGACAACCTCTGTTCCCTCAGGCAGCCAGTTCCAAGTTATACTCGACGGTTCGGTTATGATGAATGAGAACTCCGTTCCGAACCCGTCTCCGAGTGAACCTGTTCCTGTCCAGCCGACGCAGATATAACCATCCGTATGAGGCTCAGTAATGTATCCTGAGATGGACGAACCTGGTGCATACCAGTGGTCGCCTGCCGCTGGAACCGGTGTATCCCTGCCTCCCGGGTTGACGACGGTAAAGCGGAGTTCCTCTCTCCAGTTCCAGGTCAGTCCTGATGGTTCCGTGATGGTGAAGCTGACGGATGTGTCTGTCCCTGTTGCTGTCGGAACGGAGCCGTAGCCATCTGTCCAGCCTGTGCAGATATACCTGTAGCCATCTCCCTCATATACGGTATCGGCAATCGAGCAGGTTAGCCCTGTTCCATCGGGATAGTAATGGCTTCCCTCTGACGGGTCGGGGGTGTCGTGTCCGTCGGGGTTGGAAATCACGAGCTCGTATTCCACACGGAAGTGTGCAGTGAATGTTGTGTCGGACAACGGCGTAACATTGTGGGTTCTCTCACCGCCGTCAGACCAACCCTCGAACACATATCTGACGGATGTATCTCCTCCAACAAACTGGATAGAATCCACGGATATACTGTGTGTTGTGGCTGTTGTCCAGATAGCACTGTAAGGGGATGGATAAGTCATTCCATCGGTTATCACCTCGCCGCCTATGAAATCGACCTCGACCGTGACATTGACCTCGCCGAACATATAGTGAATGGTGTCTGCAAACGGATTGGATACTATCCAGGCGGTATCGTCGATGGCGAACAGAGGCGGTGTGCCTGTTGTCGCTCTTGAGAATGCGAGTTCACTGGAGCGGTCGACCCAGTCCGACCACGAGCCCAGAAGACCCGATTCGGTGGATGTTGCGCCGAAGATGGTTCTTGATGTTGTCGAAACGGTGTGGGTAGCGTCTGTTCCATCGAGGGTGATAACGGGCGCTATCTGGTGATAGTATGTTGCACTTATAGGGTCAGTTGAATTTATTACCCAGGATGGTGGAGTCTCTGCCATCCAGCGCTCGTCCGTTCCAGAAGCGGATGATAACTGTGTGTACGATGCCTCACTCCCTGGAATGACACACAGAGCCTCCGGGTGCCCACTCCAGAGAGTGTCGACCGCGGGTGTTGCTGGGTCGTCGAGGTAGTATGAGACGATGATAAAGTTGTCCTCATCGAGGTCAACTCCGCCCGACGCAACCTCGACGGAGAACACCACCTGATAGTTGACTGTGGTCGTCTCAGGCTCGCCCCATTCTGCGACATTTGTTGCCTTATCCCTCGCTCGTATCCTTATGTAGTAGGTTTCCCCCTCCTCGACAGTCACAGGGTCATCGGGACCAAATGTAGCGGATGTAGCAGTTGTTGAATCCAGCCATTCCGTCCAGACACCCAGCTCACCGACCCTGTATTGCAGGTCATAAACCCATATCCCCCAGCCAGGGCCGTCCTCCGCAGTAGAGTCCTTTCCTGCCCATTCTACGGTGAACGAGTTTCCGCAGGAATATCTGACCATAGCAGTTATCCAGGATGTTGGGTCTCGCAGGTCGAGGTCTATCTTGCGGAAACCAGGATATAGCCTGTAGCCTCCGCCTGTGGTGACGAATGCCTCCTCGGTGACAGCGGTCGGCTGCCCGATACAGATGGATGCTCTAATATCCCCCGTGGGAGACATTACAATATCCCCCTCGCTTCCTCCACTCTCGAACACCCTCCAGACGATCTGGTAGCTCTGGGCAAGGAGCATCTGATAGCTGCCGAGCAGAACGAAAATCAGAAGCAAGGAGAATGCAAGCCTTTTCATATTGCCCTCCAATTTTATGAAATTATTCATATTTCATCCCTCCATAATGTTTGTTTAATTATCATATTTCATAGCACTACTTCCACTTCTCGGATATTGACACTCGGTTTAGATTTAATCTGATTTACCTTCTCTAACCCCTCCAAGTAACAAAGAATAGCCTCCTTTGCATTCTCCAATGCTTCTTCCTCTGTGTCCCCTTGTGTAAAACATCCATCTAACGCGGGGACACTGACATTAAAACCACCTTCTTCAGCCGGTTCTAAAATAACATTAAACTTCATATCCTGTCCCTCCACAAAGTTTGTTTAACTATCATAACTACTTGATACTTGGCTTTACTCTTCCCGTATCATTTCTCCTTGCCGGATGGTTGTATAGTCTCATTCTTCTGTGTTGCTTTTACTGACTTGGTTTTCTGCTTGCTGGGTATATTGTGCGGTTTGCCGAGCATCTGGATTTGCTCAGGTGTCAGTGCTTTCAGCCATTCAGGGTCTCTCTCGGTTGGTGGAACCTGTTTTACCCATTCCAAGCGATATTCCTGAGGGATTTCCCAAATGTTTTTTGTAAGGTCAAGGTAGTCTGTTTTCTTTTTCTGTCTCGGCGGTGCAGGTGGGAAACGCACATCTTCGTAACTCTCACCCCTACGTTTTGCCACAATACGATAATCGAATGCGGCATCGCTGGTTCCCCCATTTAGTTCATATACATCGAAACCAGTTGTTCCCTTTTTCACATATACACCGTTGCAATCATCATTAAGTTGGATGAACACTTTCATTGGATGGTCCTGGTCGATTTTTACACAATCGAAGAACAGCGGGTCAAGTTCTATGTGGCAGTGTCCATTTACGAGCTTTGCGCTGCCCAGGTCCTCGAACCATACCTCGGGGCTTTCCGGGCAGAAAAGATTCCTTCGACCTGCTCTTGTGTCCATCATAGTAGATTTGGGGCCGGCACCATTTGTGGAATAATCGATTCCAGAGTACCGTAGGCCTACATAGCAATAGTCGTTCGTGCCAGTATTACCGTCGAAGTATCCGCCATAAGTATCGTCGGTTCCTTCGTCGGATGCGACATAAGCATAAGATGTGCCGCCATCGAAATATCCGCCAGTTGTGTCTCCACTGCTTTCTTGATATGCAATATATGCGGAAGCACCACTACCTCGGAAACGCCCGCCGCGACAGATTGCACCTCCTGATGCATAACCATATACTGCTATATTAGTTCCTGTTCCGCCCGTTCCGCTTGAGGAATAGGCAGAAAGCCCATAATAGGTACCGCTTCCCGTCGGGTTTGGAGTAACCCTGGCAGATAGTCCCTTATATCCGCCTTCAAAATATCCGCCGTAGCCATAGTATTCAGTAACATTGCAAGTTCCCCAGACACCATAATCGTCCGTGCTTGTTCGAGTTGCTTCGCCTCTTATGGCATCGCCGGCGTCATTGTGTCCATAAACTCCATACGAACTTCCCCCAAGATACCCATAGCGGTTATTATCTGAACCATCGTAGTATGAGCCGATGACGCCATAGCCAGCATCGGATACACCAATTAGCCCATCGCCGTTGCCGGAATATAATATGCTGGTGCAGTTGGAACCCGTTCCAAGGACACCGTTGCCATCGCTCGCCGTGCCGATGCCCCAAATGCCGTATCCGTCAGATGCGGATGTTGTGCCGTAAACGCCTGTGGTCACGGAACCGCCATTTCCGAGAACGCCTGCGCCGCTTGTGTTGTTGCTATAACCGAAAACGCCGTTGTTGCTGCTGCCGAGGATGCCATAACGGTTATTGTCGACGCCGTCGTAATAGGAGCCAATTACGCCATATCCTGCATCGGATACACCGACTACACCATCGCCGCTGCCGGAATGTAGATATGTGCCGGCGGCAGAGCCTATGCCAAGGACTCCGTCGCCCGATGCATTGTATCCCATGGTTGCGCAGTATGTGGAATTATCGTTTGCACCAACTAGGCTGTGATAATCGCCTGTGTTGACGAAATATCCACCAGGGTTACCTGTTCCGCTGGCAGTTCCATAGACGCCTGTTCCTGTGCCGCCATCAAAATAGCCGCCGTAAGTGCTACCTCTTCCATAAACGCCGTAGGATGTGCCATTGCCGTAAACACCGTAAGTAGAACCTGTTCCATAGATTGCATAACTTGCATTTCCATCGCCGCCGACGCTGAGCTTGGAGAGTGGGTTTGTCGTTCCGATGCCGACATTACCATTGTTCAGGTTAGCCTGTAGAACAACATGGTTCTCATACGGGCTCGTGCCAGTTTGGCTGATTACCTGAAAGGACCTTATGGTTGAGCTTCCCCATATTCCACCCCAACCTTCTATCTGGATATCCTCAGTATGGCCAACATCGGCATTGTGGTCTTTGCCTATTGCCCAACCGTTGTTGAGAAAGGAAACGAAATTCCCCGCCGGTATGTGGATGTTCCCGTTCACATCGAGCTTATAGCTTCCCGGGCTCGTCCCGATGCCGAGTCTGTCATTGAGCGAATCCCAGTAAAGATTGTCATAGCTCAGAGTATGAGCACCTGTCCAGTATGCGACCCTGTTGCTGATTCCTGTGCCGGTGACATTGTCTGTGCCTCCTGCCCAGGAACCTGCAT
>Ga0180301_10004413_pt1 | contig 10877 bp, 23 predicted proteins | sample GuaBasSediGuay16_FD_121797 | JGI IMG/M metagenome (GOLD analysis project Ga0180301, IMG submission 121797) | Subseafloor sediment microbial communities from Guaymas Basin, Gulf of California, Mexico - Guay16, Core 4569-2, 12-15 cm | ecosystem: Environmental > Aquatic > Marine > Hydrothermal... | reverse complement strand
CGAATACTTATCTTCCTGGTCCTCAGTACACTTGCGATTGCTTTAGCCGCTAGGACATGTGGCTTGGTCCTTAACACGTTTTCCTCCTGTAGGATCTTCTCCCTGACCTCGCTAAACAAGCCAGTAAGCCCCGACTTGTTTAGCATTTTAAAAGCCTCCAACACCGCCAGATACTTCACATAATCCTCAACGTCAACGTTTAACCCCAAATCCCTGCTAATCTCCCAGGCCATCTCAATTTCTTTTAGACTATAGCTCAGATAAACGCCACGATTAGCACAAGCTAAGAGAAGCAAAGCCCTAGCCAGTCGACGACCATACTTCCTCACATACTTGGGGATCCTGGTCCTACAAAATAAAAGCCTCCTCAAAGCCTCATCCAGACTAACAGGCCTACGCAAACGCTCCGCTAACCTAGCACGATAAAGTTGCAAAGCAACATAGGTCTCCAAGCTAATCCTTATATTCTTCCTCCTCATTCCTCAACAACTCTTTGATAACATCATCAAAACTAACCCTACCCTTCTTTTTAGCCGCGAGAAGAGCCTTACGCCTAACCAACTCCGCCCAAACCTCATAACTCACCGTTATCGTAGTATAATCCCGCCCCAATCTTAACACCCCAATTAATTAAATCATGAAAACACACAACAACATCAAACAATCATCACCCATCCACAAATTGCAAAATCGAAGATTGTACAACCCGCTTCTTCCTCATCTTACGCCAAGTCTCAGAAATCTTCTCGCCCAAAGGCTTCCCATCGTAATCCAATCCAATAATATCAATGTAATTTTTACTAGCCTCCTGGAAGTAGATCTTTATGAAACACTCACATCTACGACAGAAAAACCATTTTTCTCCAACGACTCCCTTCAACTTCACCTTCTCATAACCCCATAAAAACAACACTAAATCCTCAAAATCGGCTCCACACCTCGGACATATAATCTCGGAAAACTCCTCCCGCCTAACAAGCATAAACTATCCCTCCCTTAGAAAAACCGTTAGATCCTCCCTCACATACGGGCTTTTAACGCGCCTATCCACGAACCTCAATATCGAGCGCCAGTAAGAATTATCCCTCCAACGCTTCTCTAGATACTTTAAATACCCGTCGTAGTCGTTAACGTATTCATTAGCTATAGCCTCCTCGCACTTCATCACCCACGCGTTCCAAAGCGCCCTAGCCTCAAAACCCCTCCTACCCCCAGATTTTAAAATAGAAAACCACTCCTCAAACGGTATATCACTAAAAAGAGAATCCTTCCAATACCTTTTAAGCAGGTCAGGATCTTTAAGCCTCTTATTCACACGCTTTTTCCCGATGCTATACCTTCCCTTCTCGGGCAGGAAAATAACGTGCATCTTAGCAGCGAGACGCCACGTACTCCCATCAGCATATCTAGCGCCCAGTAGGAAAGCGAGGTGAAAAGTGTTGGGATTCGAAGCCCCCAGCAAGAATACGTCGCGGTCGCGAAGCAGATTCATCGCGGTAACTAACCTCTCGAAAATAACTCTCCTCTTCACCCTGAAAAGGACACCCTCCGCCGATCCACTATGAGTCGCGACCGTGGTAACAGTATAACTTCCAACCGCCACCCGCTGCAGATAACCATGCGCATAAGTCTGAGAAAAATAACTTCCCAAGCCTATCCTATCCGGATCCTCGAGAAGCGAAAGACTATACTCCAACTCTTCCCGACTCCAACCGTGCACAACTCCTAAAACATTTGGTAACTCCCCGCGCATAACATGGAAAAACTCCGCACTCCTAACTATCAACCTCCTACGCTCCTCAGGAGGCATATCAGGACGCGGAGGCAGATCCAACTGTATAAGAAAATCCCGACCCGTAAACCCCAGCGCCTTGTAAACGTCGACCGTACGCCTAGGATCAGGCCTACCCAAACGCCCCGTTAAAAACTGGAACCCGCCCGAATCGTAAGCTATAATATTACCATTCAGCAACCTCCGAAGACCCGCAAACCTTTTCAAATTACTATACGCAGGCGCGACGCTGAACATCAACTCCCGAAAAACCCTGTAAACCGCAGGTTTATCCAACTGATCCAAACAATGCGTCAAAAACACCAATCGACGCCCACAACCCAAAACACCCAAACCCATCAACCACCACCTTTCAAAATAATCTCAACAATCACCTCTTCCGGAATTTTCTCCAAAATCTCCCTCACATGCGCCCGAACCAAGCGGGCAAAAGCATTCGGATCTCTCCCTAACGCCCTAGCAACTCTACCAATTCCTGGCAGAATTATATACTTCTTCAAGGCTTATCACCCTTAAGCCCTTTAACAACCTCTCTAAGCTCTAGAACAAGTTCCTGAATGTGAGAAATCAGCATCATATGTTGCTCCATACCCTTGGCGAAAACTTCAAGACTTTCAGATAACCTCTCCATGACGTTTTCTATCTTAGCCACCCGTTGCTCGAGAGAGGATACTTTCTCCGGGACCTCTGTAACCATCCTGATATAGCGGTCGGCAAGCTCCGGATCTAAGAACCCTATCTCCCCCTCCCCTGGAGAAGCATCGACGAATCCCAAACCATTTTTAACAGTCGAAACCTTCCCAGACTCCCGGACAAACGGATCAGGAAACTCAAAATGAGGCTTACCATTAGGAACAGGAATCCCAAGCTCCCAACCATACTTATACGCAAACTCCGCAACAACCCTAAGCACATAATTATACGCATCAAACAAAGCACGCCAAGGATCCCCACCATAAAAACTACGAAGATAAGCAATAACACTCCGCGAAGTCCTAACAAGCGTAACATTACCAAAACGCGCCGACCTAGCACGCCAACCCCTAACCTCCCACTCCCTCCCACCACCAGGCCACACACCCTCCCTAAAAACAGGAAACCTAAGCGAAAAACGATCAACCCGAAAACAAACATCACCCCCCACGTTTCCATTTCGCACTTTAAGGTTTACATTACTATTTTGAAGAATAGCCCTACCAGCATCAGTAAGCTCATAAATCTTAATATTACTACGAACCACAACCCTAACAAGGCCATTATCCTCCAGTTTGCGTAGGATCCTGTAAACCCTATCCTTTTTAACGCCGAGCTTACGGGCTATCTGCGCGCCATAATCATACCCCTTAGATATAGCCAGTAAAACCCTAAACGCGAGAGGACTTGTACGACTTGTAAACTTCGCAGGTTTACGCGAAACCCTCTCGGGAAAAATGTAAACCTTTCTCCCGGGGTTTCGCGATTTTTTACACCCATTTCGCGAAAGGTTTACACCAGCAGAAGAAAGCTTCCTCTTAATCCTGTAAACCAAAACCTTCACAGTATTAACACTAATACCTAACTCCTCGGCAACCTCCCTATACTTCAAACCCCGCTTTAAAAGATCCAAAACCTGACTCTCACGCCGAGAAAGAAGCGCGCGCAATAAATCACCAACTTAAGGCTTATATCTGTATTACCTTCACTTTGAAGCCTTTCTCGTATATGCTTAGTAGTCTTTTCTTGTAATTCTCGTACTCCTGCTTTGTCATAAGTATGGCATGATATCCTTTGAATTTTGAATGTAGAATTCTGCCGAGGCGTTGCAATTCTTGTCTTCGGCTTCCAAAAAGAAAATCAAACTCTAAAATGTTCCTTAGTTTAGTAATATCTAATCCTTCATCTCCAACTCTTGAGATCACTATTACTCTGCTGGATTCTATAACTTCTAAACGTTTACGTGTTCCACCATGAACAAATGGGGCATTAATCATCTTAGCTATTTTATTACCCATACTTATCGAATCACAAAATATCAGCGTCTTTCCAATGCTAGCTTTAGTTTCTAGAAGCATCTTTAGAATCTGTATCTTTTTAGCCTTTGACTCGACAATATAAAGCTCTATTTCGGGTTCGGCTATTACATGCTTCCTGACAAAATCTCTCCATGATAGTCCTATAGGAAAACCTGAAAGCGTGAAAATCAGTGAATGTCTACCGTCTTCACGATAGGGAGTCGCCGATAGACTTATTCTATATTTGGCTTTAAGGAATGCGGCTTTAATGTAAGTATTAGCGGGCAGATGATGGGCTTCATCAAAAACTATTAGCGTGTACTCTTTTCCTTCAACCTTGTGTATACTTGCATATGTTAGAATTTCAACTTCACTTAATATATGAGGTGGACAATATTCTCTTATCATTTTATACCATTGTTCAATCAGCGTTCTTGAGGGCACTAAAACCAATTTTCTACCTTTAAGCCTAGTCATCGCGTACATTGAGAGAAATGTTTTACCCGCTCCAGCAGGATAGAAAACGCCTATCCACCCAGTTTTCAGAAAGGTTTCCCACGCTTTCCTTTGGTAATCTCGAAGCGTAAACTTAGGCTCTAGATTTCTTAAGTCTGCTTTCGATACAGGTTGCGGTTTAAATGGTAATATTCCGTCTTCTATCAATTTAATCAAAAGATTAAACTTAGAACGTGGTGATTTTATGCGAATTTTATTTTCATCTCTTTTTCTAAAGCGTAAATATTGTCTGTATTTCTGCCAAATCTCATCGATATCTCCTTCTTTTACAATAAGCCAGTCTCCTTCAATATACAATTTTACTTTTGGTTTTGTTAACCCGAGTTCTTTTTTGAGATCCTCTGGAAGTGGATATATCCAATCAATAAACTTGTTCACTATAAACACGTTAAAGCTTTTTGTTTGAAATGCAAGCCAACCAATGCTTAATGGTATAAATCTTGGTACTACAAGCCACCACTCACCTTTACCCTTAGGTAAAATTACGTAGGGCTTTGCTAAGAAATCCTCAAAAGCGGTCACATCTATATCCATTAGATATGACTCCATCAGCAATTTTGCATATTTATCCCTCATATTCGACAATTTCTTTTCAATCTTCCTATACTCCTCCTCAAATTGAGCAATAGCCTTCTTTGCTCTCTCCAAAGCCTGTAAAAGATGATCAAAATCTCCTTCGATGTTTTCCCATTCTGACATTTATAACACCTTAAGAAGCTCTTTTTTGATGAAATACCGTGTGCCTGCCTCCTTTAGTAGTTTCAGCGCTGGCTTTACTTCGTTGCGATACTCCTCTCGCGTGAAGTCTTGGAAGCCGAGTTGTCTAGCGTAGTTAAGCTTTCCCAATACGTAGAAGTCGGTGAATTCTATCGTCTCCTCGACTATTCTCGCGACGTTGCTCAGACCGGGTATGATCGGTTCGATGGAAATCCACGTTTTTAAACCGGATTCCTTCGCCTTCCTTAATGCCTCTATTCTTGCCATGGGATCTGGGGCTTCAGGCTCTAGTATCCTGGATGTTGCGGAGAGAGTTGTGATCGTGGTTCCGAACCAGAAATCCCCCTCCTTCATCAAGTCCAGATCCCTTAGGGCTAAAACCGGGTTTTTTGTGAGAATCATTACGCGATGCTTGCTTCTTTGCAAGATTTCCAGGATCTTCCTGGTCCTAAGACTATATGCTTCTTGGAGCGGGTAGGGATCCGTCGTAAAACTGATAACTACGGTAAACTTACTCTTCTTCTCCAGTAGGATTTTAGCCTCTCCAAGACTCCTCTCAAAGCTAAACCGCTGTCTAATCTTCTCGGCCCTAGCCCTTAGGAGAGGAGTCGACCAGAAACAGTATCTACACCTGTAGGGACACGGCGGAGGATAAACGGTGATCTGATAATCAGCATATTCAACTCTACTCTTCGTCAAGAAGATCACCTAGCTTCTCCTCGAGATATGTGATACGCCTATCAAGGTTCTCGATTTCAAGGTTGTCTACCGCTAACTCGTTAACCGCTGCGATCAACTCGTTAATTCTCTTCTCAAACTTCTTCTCGAGAACCTCCACTCTCCGTTCCAGCTCTTCGAGCTTGCTAATTATACCGAGGTCTCTAAGCTTATTCTTCAACAAGTTTAACTCCTCGAAATACTCATAGCTCACTAGGATCACCGCTATTCATCGTCGATTAGCAAATCATCGAGATACTCGTCGTCGAGCAATTCATCGAGAAATTCATCTTTTCCATATTCCTCGTAGTACTCCTCCTCTATCTCGTCGACATCAACTATCTCCTTCACCGCACTCACCTTTATACTCGCAGAATCTGCAAAGCGGGGAAGGCTCAGGCTCTGGAACTTTATTCATTTTAAGGTGTTCATGCAACCTCCTAGCCCTGTTGACTATTTCTATCCAGTACTTGTTTTCCCGCCTTATTTTGAAAGAGGAGATCCTCCCCTTCCGTTTCTCTATGTAGACTAGAAAGCCCTCCTCCCTATCGAACATGAATAAGTAGGCTTGGATCTGTAGGAGATGGTGGTCCAGCGGCCTGTCCGGAAGCCTGTTAACAGTTTTAAGCTCTACTATATGGTTGTCGACTATTAGATCCGCCCTTCCCTTAAGCGTGAAAGCTCCCAGGTTTACAGCGACGCTTTTCTCGCTCAGCAGACCGTCATAATCTAGGTATTTCTCGACTAGGAAGTGGACCGCAGTTCCGAGTCCCAGCACGACTATTTTCTCTTTTGAAAATGGTCGAGGATTTCTTCTCAAGAAGTAGGCTTTACGCAGACAATACGTAATCTCGGAGACAAATATCACATCATCCGAAACTCCATCGACCATTTTATCCTCGAAAGCCCTCTCAAACGCCCTATACACCATACTAGTGATAAGCTTGGCATCCATGCCCTCTCAACCTCTGCAATCCTTTTTCTGTGATCCGCCAGACCGGTTTCTTTACGAAACGGTATTCCTGGGTTTTCTCGTCGTAGAGTTTAACCCTCATCCTCCTCGACTCTACTAATCCCATTCCGAGAAGCTCGCTGAGCCGGCCTGAGATGCTGTTCCCAGAAACCTTCCTGCCCTTCTTATGCAGGAGATAGCTTATAGCGCGTTTGGTAAGCCACCTATCCTCCTCGGCCAGGATTTCCAGTATTTCCAGGTGAAGCTTGCCGAGTTTTTTAATTTCATGGGCGTAGTGGGCGCCCTTCCCCTTCTCCATTCCAACCTCTAGAAGAAAGGTACGGCCGCACTCGGGACAACGCGCCAGAACCTTCACTTAATCACCCTTCTTAGCTTCTGATAGTATTCTCTGGCCTTCTCCGCCGCCTCTTCCGGGCTTTTACTCTTAAGAAACACGTCGTCAAAGACTTCAAGCGCCCTGGTAACCCGGATTAGATCCTTGCCTTTAAGCAGGACCCCGCTCACGGGATCACCAGGATATCGTAATCTTGCTCGGAGGCTTTTCTAGGAAAATTTCTAGGCGCGCTGCATTGCCAGAGCTTGCGTAGACGCACTTATATATCGTCTTCTCACCCTCGAGGACGTCGTATACCAGGATCGGCTTACGCCGTTTCAGGATAAGCTCTACCTTAGCCATGGTTTTCACCTTTCAACTTCTTAAGGATCCTTTCGAAGAGACGATTCAGAATTTTGAACTCCTCTGGTCCCGTCTCACACTCGCTGAAATCCATTTTAGCCATAGTATAGGCGATGGCCTTTAGTAGACATCTAGCCTCACTCTCGGTAAGCTCCAGCGTATACCGTTTAACTTTCGGACGATTCTGGAAAACCAAGTCGAGACACATCATCCCATCCTGTTAAACTTCTCTCTAAGCTCCATGAACTGGTGGAATTCGCGGATAAACTCCATGAGGGCGTATCTGATTAACTCGCTCTGACTCGGGAAGAAGCCGTCCTCCACTATCCTCCTTATCTCGTTGATCATCTGCTCCAGAATCCAGAGGCTTATCAACTTCATCTTACTCTTTTGCTTCCTGCGCACACAAAACTCTAGGACCAGAGCCTGGCTCATTCTATCACCACCAAGTCCTTCGCCTTCTCGAGTTCCTTTCGGAGATCGCGCTCACTTCTGAAGGTGATAACGGCGTAGAACCTCTCCTTAGCCTCAACCAGATACTCGCCAGTCGCTCTCCATCCCCTATCCTTCAAATGCTTCACCACGAAGTCGACAGCGGATACCGGAATACAGGCTATAACGCGTACCTCCTTAGAATCCAACTCCACCTCCACGCTACCATCAAAAGCCTTTACAACACTGAAGTCCAAGCTCACAGTATTAACTAAATCTTCCAATCTGTCCAAATCCAGTCTTATGCCCTCACCACTCCTCCTCATAATCATCATCTCCGTCGAAATCGTCGTCCTCCACGTAATCCTCGTAGTATTCCTCATCCTCGTACTCGTCAATCGGATTCACAGGCACCACTACGCCCCGCCAAAACCAAGGAGCCTCCTCAACAGGAGACATGGACATCCTAGCTCACCTCTTAAGGGGTTCTAGTTGTCTCCATGTGAGAAACCAAGCGAAGCCGCAGTTGCAATCATACTGTACCCCTTCGTCGCAGGCGTCGGGGAACATTTCTCCGCCACAAACCGGACAAATAACACGCGGAATAACCCTCATCCAACCACCCTAGACGACAACTTTCAAGAGACCTTCACGGCGTAGAGTTTCGCGGATTATAGCCCTTAGAAACTCGTCGTAAGTCGAAAACCCATACCTATCCATTAAAGCCTGAATCTGAGGAATCCAATCCTTGGGCACCCTAGTCTTCAAGATATGACTTTCTCCCAAACACACCCCCTCTGATTTTTTACTAACCCGTACCTAAACGGTACGGGTCTAGATATTATTAGGACCCTCGTCATATAAATATGTTACTCATAAGTACCTAAACAGTTCCTAATGGTTTACTCATAGGAAATAAGTAGGTTTGTAAAATAAAGTAATATATGCCTAGAACAGGTTGGATAACTGTTGCACTTCCAGAAGAGTTGGTGGAGTACATAGATGAAGTCGTAAAAAGCAAAAAGTATGGTTATCGTAGTCGTGCTGAATTTGTGGTTGACGCTGTGCGCCGGCGACTCGAAGAACTAGGATTCTATCCTAAGGGCTAGTTAAACGGGAGAGGGGTCTTGATGTATGAGATCCCTATTGGGGTGTTAGTGAGCATATTTCTAGCGTTAGCCACCATTTTCTATAAGTTAAGAGGTGAGTGTCTAAAACTTGCAGATATCGCTGAAGAGATTACGAATGAAAAAATAGTGCTTATCGAAAAGGAGTATTTGAAAACGGCATACCTTTGCTATGGGGATGCTCTGGCAAGATGGTATAAACAGAAACGAGAAGAAGGCTTAGACGATAAGACTATTGAGGAAAAGTTCATGAAGTTTAAAGGCTTACCCAGTTCTATGCTTGACATGGAGCATCCAGTTGATCCCGAGCTATTTTCTAAGTTTATTGGATTGGGAGAGGCATTTCATTCTCTTCTAGAATCAAACTCTTGCATAGAGGATTTAACAGACATCTTTGTCGGAGGAATAATAAGTTCATTTATCACTGCCCTCTTAATTGTTAGCATCTACTTTCTATACATGTTTATGCCGGATAGTATTGAGCTTTTAATAGGTCTAGCAGTACTCTCATTATACTTCTCTATAAAGGTCATTACTTCGATTCCAAAAATCCGAATCGTTGAGAGATATAGAAAAGGCTTAAAAGTGTTAAAGCACATTAACAAAATAGAGGATATAGGAGAGGTTATAGGTGAGTATTTCCTATGATTACGCGTAGAGATCTTCTCTTGACGATGATAGCCATCGGCGATGGTAGCGTGGAAGGGAGAACGCGATTGACAAAGCTAATGTATATCGTGAAAGTAAAATTGCTTGAGCTTGTAAACGATCTTAGACACTTCCTGTTAAGGAAGAAGATAAGAGAGATTTTAGATAAATACTATGAGTTTAAAATGCATTACTATGGTCCATATTCGGAGGAACTTATCAAAGATCTAAAAATATTGGAAAATGAAGGGTTTATCACTTCAGAAATAGTTCCATTATATGACTTCTATCAATATAAGTATACAGTTACGGATAAGGGTAGACGGAGAGCAGAGGATGTTATAAAAGAGCTTCCCGATGAAATTCTAGAATTATTTAAATGGGTAAAAAAGAAGTATGGAAAAGCCCCCCTAACACTCCTACTTCACGACGTATATAGAACGTTTAGGAAAATTGAATTAAAATACACAAAAAAGCGCAGGAGTTTTTAACTATCCTTCTACTACTTGCTGTACGTTTACCTCATAGTGGTAGGGTATTTTTAGGAATAGGAATTTGCCCGACGCATCTATATAGCCCTGGATATGCAGATTTATCTTTTTGCTTGTCCCTAAATGAATTACAAGTTGTGGCGTAAGTTTATAAGTCCCTTTAAGCGTAGTTTTTCCATGCGCTAGTAGGATTTTGTTTTTCGCAGTTATATCACCGACATAAAAATTGTCTATGTAGATTTCAAGATAAATGTCGTGTATTTCTAAGTTAACTGATGTAGGATTTCTTATCGTAAAAGTCAATTCAACGGTTGCTTGCGGTGGGAGAAGAGAAAATGATAATAATTTAAAATCTGTAACTTGCATTGTTTGGACACTCTTAAAAATAGCGTTGCGAACTATGAAATAGCCGTAAGCATAGCCAGCGACGCCAATCAGCAGCAACACTATAATAACGATAAGTAATTTTTTCGACATCGAAAAATATTAGCAAAAATGCAATAAAAAGTTAATCAAACAATTATCAAATAAAATTAAATTTCAAACTCGGCTCTGGTTTCGAAGTCTTCCCCCGCTTTGAGAAGTATTTTCTGGATCTTGGCCTCTATCTCTCTTCTGGTCCTTTCTTCACGGTTTCTCAAGGCCACATGGAGGCAGTAGGCTAAAGCTTTTAGGACCAAGCCTAGCCTCTCGGCCTTCATGTCCACACCCTGGTCTTTTAATTCATGATATTCCACAGAAGGAAAAGCTTAAAAATATTAGAACCCCATCAGCGGGGGGGGGGGGGGGGAAAATTT
>Ga0180301_10004412_pt1 | contig 10878 bp, 9 predicted proteins | sample GuaBasSediGuay16_FD_121797 | JGI IMG/M metagenome (GOLD analysis project Ga0180301, IMG submission 121797) | Subseafloor sediment microbial communities from Guaymas Basin, Gulf of California, Mexico - Guay16, Core 4569-2, 12-15 cm | ecosystem: Environmental > Aquatic > Marine > Hydrothermal... | reverse complement strand
ATTTTGGGAACAGGAATATTCTCAATTTTTAACTTTTCAATATCGTAAAGCACTGCTGCCTTCACTTTTCTTCCTTTTTTGCTTAATATATACCTTAATTTTGAAAATAATCAACTCTTCCCTTGACAATGAGGGATGTTATCCTAAAATTACCCAAAGAGACACAGAGAGCAAAGATAGGGGGAAGAATATGATAAAAAAGATAACAATGCCCAAGCTGGGAGAGACAATGGAGGAGGGGGAGATAATAAAGTGGCTGAAGGAGGAAGGGGAAAAGGTGGAAAAGGGAGAGCCTCTCTTAGAAATAGCAACTGATAAGGCTAATATGGAGGTTGAGTCACCTGAGACAGGTTATCTCAGAAAGATAGTGGCAAAGGAAGGTGAGAAGGTTCCTGTAACAGAGATAATTGCCTATCTTACAGACTCCATGGAGGAGGAGATACCTTCCGTGGAGGGAAAAGCCGAAGTTATCCAGGGAAAAAGAGAGAGTGAGACTGCTTTTGAAGAAAAAAGGGAGGAAAGGGTTAAAGCCTCTCCTCTTGCCAGAAAACTTGCCCGTGAAAGGGGTATAGATCTTACGAAGATAAGGGGAACAGGTCCTGGAGGCAGGATAGTAAAGGAGGATGTTTTAAGAGCACTTGAGGAAAAGGAAGCTGCTTCTGTAGTAGAAAAGGTGGCTGCCCGAGAGGAATTTTCTCTTTCCCGGGTGGAAAAGATAATGGCAGAAAGGATGGAGGAAAGTAAAAGAGAAATTCCTCACTTTTATCTTACAGTGGAGGTGGACTTTTCAGAGGTTGTGAAATTAAGGGGGGATCTTTTGGAGGAATTTGAGGAAGAGAAGAAGGTTCATCTGACCTACACCGATTTTATAATAAAAGCCTGTGCCAGAGCTTTAAAGAAGTTTCCAAAAGTTAACTCTCATTATAAAGATGGAAAGATTATAACTTTTTCAAACGTAAATTTAGGTCTTGCTGTTGCAAGGGAGAATGGACTTGTTGTTCCGGTAATAAAAGACGCTGATAAAAAAGATATCTTTGAAATTGCAGGAAAAAGAGAGGAACTTGTAAAAAAGGCAGTTGATGATAAGCTTTCTCTGGAGGATATAGAGGGAGGAACTTTTACTTTATCCAATCTTGGAATGATGGGAATTAAGAATTTTATGGCTATTATAAATCCACCTCAGGTCTGCATACTTGCCACAGGAAAAATAGAGGAAAAAGTTATTGCAAATGAAGAGGAAATTGTGGTTGCTCCTGTAATGGAAATGACCCTTTCCTGTGATCATCGTGTAGTTGATGGATATCTTGGTTCAAAGTTTCTCCAGGAGGTAAAAAAAGGATTGGAAAAGCCAGCTTTACTTTTAATTTAAGAGAAAGTGATGTTTACAGGGATAGTAGAGGAGATAGGAAGGGTATCAAAGATAGTTTTTTCTCCTGTTTTTCAGCTTGAGGTAAGGGCAGAAAAAACCCTGGAAAATCTTAAAATTTCCGATAGTATATGTGTCAATGGGGTTTGCCTTACTGTTACCTCAAAAAGAAAAGAAGGCTTTGTAGTTCAGGTTATGACTCAAACCCTGAAAAAGACAAATCTTGGTTTTTTAAAAGTGGGGGATGAGGTTAATCTGGAAAGAGCTCTTACACCTACCTCTTTTATGGGAGGGCATTTTGTGACAGGCGATATTGATGGACTTGCAAAAGTAGAAGAGATTAAAAAGGAGTCATCCCAGTGGGTTTTGAGCTTAAAGGTTCCTTCAGGTTATGAAAAATACATCGTTCCTCAAGGGAGGGTGACTTTACAGGGAGTTAGCTTAACAGTGGCAGATAAGAAGGAGAAGTTTTTTCAGGTTTGCCTCATTCCCTATACTCTTTCTCACACCACTTTAAAAAACTGCAAAAGAGGTGATCTTCTGAACCTGGAGGTTGATATTCTGGCAAAATATATGGATGAGATTCTCAAATCCTATACTGAGGCTGAAAGGAAAGGTGTGACTTTTCATTTCTTAAGGAAAGCAGGCTATTGAAAGATAAAAAATGAGCCAAGAAAAAGCTTTGGCTGATATTCAAGAAATTCTGGAAGATCTTAAAAAAGGAAAAGCAGTAATTATTATTGATGAGAAAAACGAGACAAGAGGAGGAGATCTTATAATTCCTGCCTCCTGCGTCACTCCCGAAATTATCAATTTTATGATGAAATATGCAAGAGGACTTATTTGTGTGGCTATTACTCCAGAAAGAGCAAGAGAGCTTGATCTTCCTCCTATGGTCACAGGTGGTGCATCTCTTAAAGGGACCGTTTTTGCTGTCTCTGTGGATGCAAGGAAAAATACCACTGGTACATCTGCTCAGGATCGTGCTCAGACTATTAAAACTATAATTGATCCTGAGGCAAAAAGTGAGGATTTTGTAAAACCCGGACATGTTTTTCCTCTTATTACCCGTGAAGGAGGAGTTCTTGTTAAAGCAGCGGCACCTGAGGCAGCCGTTGACCTTGCAAGAATTGCCGGTTTTTATCCAGCAGGAGTTGTTTGCGAGATAATAAATGAAAGTGGTCAGGTGGCAAACCTTTCTGAAATAAGAGAATTTTCCAGGCAACATGGATTGAAAATTTGTAGCATAGCTGACCTTATAAGTTACAGATGGAAAAAGGAAAAACTTGTAAGAAGAGAAGTTGTAACCAGTATGCCCACCATTTTTGGCGAGTTCACCCTTATAGCCTACAGAACTGTTCTTGAAAACAGAGTTCATCTTGCACTTGTTAAGGGTGAGGTGAGAGGAAAAGAAAATGTTATTGTCAGGGTTCACTCACAGTGTCTGACAGGGGATGTGTTTAAATCCCTTCGCTGCGACTGCGGTCAGCAACTTGAGGTAGCTTTGAAGATAATATCCAGCGAAGATTGCGGAGTTCTTCTATATCTTAACCAGGAGGGAAGAGGAATTGGCCTTTTAAACAAGCTAAAGGCATATGAGCTTCAGGACAGGGGAATGGACACAGTGGAGGCAAATGAGAAACTCGGCTTCCCACCTGATTTGAGGGACTATGGAATTGGGGCTCAAATTCTGGCCGATCTCGGACTTCACAAAATAAGGCTTTTGACTAACAACCCACGTAAAATAATAGGACTTAAAGGATACGGTCTTGAGGTGGTGGAGAGAGTGCCTATTGAGATAAAACCTAATAAAATAAACAGGCGCTATCTTGAGACAAAAAGAGAAAAGTTAGGTCATATATTAAACCTTGTCCATTTAGGAGAAGATACTTCAGAGGAGAAAGGAGAGTAAGGTGAAGATATACAAAGGTAAAATCAGAGGAGAAGGGTTAAAATTTGGAGTGGTTGTTTCTCGACAGAATGAACTTATAACAAAAAGATTGCTTGAAGGTGCACTGGATGCTCTTTTAAGACACGGAACAAAAGAAGAAGATATTGAAGTGGTGTGGGTTCCTGGTGGGTTTGAAATACCTGCTGTAGCCTCTAAGATGATTGAAAAGAAAAAGTTTGATGCCATTATATGTCTTGGAGCAGTTTTAAGAGGTGATACCTCTCATTATGAGTTAATTGCAGGCCAGGTTGCAAGGGGAATAGCTACCTTAGGTATAAAATCAGATGTTCCTGTGATATTTGGTGTGGTTACTACAGAAACTCTTGAGCAGGCAATTGAAAGAGCAGGAACCAAAGCTGGAAATAGAGGATGGGATGCTGCTATTTCAGCTATGGAGATGGCAAATCTTTATTCAGAGTTAAAGCAAAGTTAATTTGAAGAAGGAAAAAAAATCATTAAAAGAACTTATAAGGTGGGCAAGCAGGTACCTTGCCTTGAGAAATGTGGAAAATTCCCAGGTTGTAGCAGAAATTCTGGCTGAAAAGATTACAGGTAAAAAGAGAATAGATTTTTATCTTGAAGATATTAGCATTGACAGAGAAAAAGAAGAGATTTTTAAAAAAGACATAAGAAGTATTGGAAGAAAAGTTCCCCTTGCTTATATTATCTGTGAACAGGAGTTTATGGGGGATATATTTTTTTTAAAGCCGGGGGTTTTTATACCTCGTCCAGAAACAGAGATTCTTGTAGAAAGAGCCCTGGATTTTCTTAAGGAGAAAAACGGGTTTTCCTCTGAAAAGCTCAGGGTGGTGGATGTGGGCACAGGATGTGCCAATATCGCAGTTAGTATAGCAAAAAGGATAGAAAATGTTATTGTTTATGCAACGGACATTTCCTCTCTTTCTCTTGAAGTGGCAAAGAAAAACGCAAGATATCATAAAGTTTCTAATCGGGTGATTTTTCTTCTCGGAAGTCTTTTTTCTTCTCTTGATCTTTCCCTTAAGGGGAAAATTGATCTTATAGTCTCCAATCCTCCTTATATTGAGAGAGAGAAGATAAATTCCCTTCCCGAGGAGGTGAAGAAAGAACCTCGTTTTGCTCTGGATGGAGGAAAAGAGGGTCTTGATTTTTACAAAAAAATTGTGCCTGAATCTGTCAGATGGCTTAAAAGTGGCGGGGGATTAATGCTGGAGGTAGGTTATGCTCAAGCTGAAAAAGTTTTAAGCATTATAAGGAAGGAAGATGAGCTGGTAGAGGAAAAAATCTTTCGTGATTTACAGGGAAACAAAAGGGTTGTGTTTGTAAAGAAAAAATAATTTATCACGGAGTTTTTAATAAGAAAGTGCCTTTAAATTACAGGATTATTGAAAGAAGAAATCTAAACTATGAAAGAAGATTGAAATTTATAGGGGGGGTTTTATTTCTTGCCTTTTTGCTTATTTTAATAAAAACAGGTTGGTTGCAAATAATCCAGGGAGAAAGGTTCTTTTATCTATCTCAAGCCTCTCGCCTCCGACTTGTACCCTTACCCAATCCTCGAGGGTTAATTCTTGATAGAAAAGGAGAGGTGCTTGCCGATAATACCGCCTCTTTTTCAGTAGCGGTTGTGCCTGAAAATATATCTGACCCTGATAGATTACTTTCCAGGTTGAAGGAGGTTTTCCCTTCAATGGATGTTGAGGTTTGTAAGGAAAAGATAAAAAGAGCACAAAATCCTTTCCGTCCGGTGATACTTAGAGAAAAAGTTGAGCTTTCCAAGGTGATTTACCTTCTGGAAAGAGAAGAGGATTTTTCTTCTGCAGTGATTCTTGCCCAACCTGTGAGGAATTACCCCCAGGGTGATCTTCTGGGTAATCTTCTGGGTTATCTGGGGGAGGTCAATAAAAAAGAACTAAGAGCTCTTTCTGGTCTGGGGGTGGAGGCAGGAGATCTTGTAGGTAAGACAGGTATTGAGAGAATGTATAATTCTTACCTGCAGGGAGAAAAAGGAGGAAGACAGGTTGAGGTTGATGTTTATGGTAGGGCTTTAAAAATTATTTCTCAAAGAGATCCTCAACCTGGGGATACCCTTTATCTTACCATAGATCTTGAGATGCAAAAGATAGCAAGAGAAGAGATGGGAAAGAGAAAGGGTGTGGTTTTAATAGCAAATCCTCAAACAGGACAGATTCTAACTCTTGTAAGTCTTCCCTCTTTTGATCCCAATCTTTTCTCCAGAGGGATTTCTGAAAAGGAATGGAATGAGATTTCTTCCCATCCAGGAAATCCCTTAGAAAATAGAGCCATAAGAGGGGAGTATCCTCCTGGATCAACTTTTAAAATAGTGGTTGCAACAGCAGCTCTGGAGGAAAAAAAGATATTTCCTGAAAGCACCTACTATTGTCCCGGGTACTACAAAGTGGGCAACAGAGTGTTTAAATGCTGGAAAGAAGGAGGACACGGGAAGGTTGATCTTGAAGCAGCACTTGTTCACTCCTGCGATGTTTATTTTTACCAGTTAGGGTTAAAAGTTGGAACAGAAGATATAATTCGGTATGCAAGACTTTTTGGTTTGGGAAAACCCACAGGGGTTGATTTTCCTATGGAAAAAAGGGGCTTTCTCCCAACGCCTTCCTGGAAAAAAAAGACTTATAAGGAATCCTGGTATCCAGGGGATACTGCAAATTTATCTATTGGTCAGGGTTATATTCTTGTAACCCCTGTTCAGATGTTAACCTTGGTAAATGCAGTGGCAAATGGGGGCTATCTTGTGAAGCCCTACCTTGTGGAAAGGATAGTTGATGTAAGGGGTAATCTGGTTTATCAGAAAACTCCGGAAAGAGAGAAAATTCCTGTTTCATCCTCAACTCTTAACTTTTTATGCAGAGCTTTAAAAGGTGTTGTGGAGAAGGGTACAGGATGGCGGGCAAAAAATAAGGTGGTAAATATAGCAGGTAAAACAGGAACCGTAGAGATAGAGGGAAGCGAAAATCCACATAACTGGTTTATTGGATATGCTCCGACGGATAACCCGACATTATCTATAATTGTTCTTGTTGAAAACAGAGAAGAAGAGATTTCCATTGCTCCTCAAATAGCAGGAAAAATATTTTCCAGAATCTTTTCCAGAGCTTAGAAAATGCGTATTCTAAAAAAAGAATTTGATATATACATTATTGTTCCCACGATTTGTCTTTGTTTGTGGGGACTTTTTCATCTTTATACCATTTCTCTCGAGGATTCTTATTATTATTTTGAAAGACAGGCTATATGGCTTTGTTTTGGGATTTTTTTTCTCTTTTTGTTTTCGTTTTTTCCAAAAGAGGTCTGGTCAAGACTTTCTTACCTTGTTTACACAGCTACAGTTTTCTTTCTCGTGCTTGTGATAGTAAAGGGAAGTGCTATCTATGGAGCAAAGCGGTGGTTAGATATAGGTTTTTTTAATTTTCAACCTTCTGAACTTGCAAAGCTTTCTTTAATCTTAGCCTTGAGCAAAATTCTCTCGGGCAAGGAGAGGATTGGTTGGAAGAATATTCTTCTATCTTTTATTTTGGCCTCTCTTTTCTTTTTTTTAATTGCAGTTCAACCTGACCTTGGCACAGCTTTAATTGTGTTTTCTTTGTGGTTGATTTTACTCTTCCTTTCAGGAATTTCTCTCAAAAGTTTTTTTGTTTTAATAGGAACAATTCTTGCCTCTCTCCCGATTTTTTATCTTTTTCTTCGCCCCTATCAAAAGCTACGTATTCTAACCTACCTTAATCTTCACAAGGACCCCTTAGGTGCAGGGTGGAGTTCTCTTCAATCCAAGATAGCTATTGGTTCGGGAAGAATTTTTGGTAAGGGTATAGGAGGAGCAGCTCACACAAAACTTAAATATTTACCTCAGCCACTTACTGATTTTATCTTTTCCAGTATAGGAGAGGAATGGGGGTTTATAGGAGTTTCGCTGCTCATAGTAGCCTATGTTATGATAATTTTAAGGGGACTTTCTTTTGCCTTGAGGGAAGGGAAGAGTTTTTCAGGTCTTTTTGCTGCAGGGTTTGTCACCTTAATTGCGGTGCAGGCTTTCATAAATATGGGGATGGCCTCTGGAATTATACCTGTTACAGGAGTTCCCCTTCCTTTTGTAAGTTACGGAGGAAGCTCGCTTCTTGTTTTTTTATCTGGCACAGGCATTCTTCTTTCTCTTTCTCGAGAGGAACTATAATCCTTGTTGACATAAATTATTTACTGAATTATATTTTAAGAACCTATTTTTATCAATGAATTGAAAGTCGGGGGGTAAATAATGTATCTTTCCGAAAGAGTTACTGTCTTAACACCTTCTGTTACCCTGGGTATATCTGCCAAAGCAAAGCAGATGAGAAAAGAAGGCAGAGATATAATTAACTTTTCTGCAGGTGAGCCTGATTTTAATACTCCATTACAGGCCAAGGAAGCTGCAATCAGAGCAATAGACGAAAACTACACAAGATACACTCCTGTGGCAGGTAGTAGAGAGCTTATTGAAGCAATAATAAGAAAGTTCAGGCATGATAACAACCTGGATTACTCTCCCTCCCAGATTATTGTTGCAAACGGGGCAAAACAGGTAATATTTAATGCTCTTCAAGCAGTGTGCAACCCTGGAGATGAGGTTATCCTGCCTTCGCCTTACTGGGTTTCGTATCCTGAACAGATAAAGCTTGCAGGTGCAACCCCCGTATACATACATCTTGAGTTTGAAGAAGGCTTAAAGATAAACCAGGAAGAACTTAGAAAAGCCATAAAGCCTGGAAAGACAAAAGCTATTATCTTAAATACCCCCCATAATCCCACAGGAGGAATGTTTGCAAGGGAGGAGCTTGAAAAAATAGCCGAGGTAGTTGAAGACCTACCTTTACTTGTAATATCTGATGAGATATATGAGGAATTTGTATATGAATCCTCTCATGTAAGTTTTGCTTCTTTGGGAGAAAAGCTTTACCAGAAGACTATCACTGTCAATGGAGTATCCAAGACATACGGAATGACGGGGTGGAGAGTAGGTTACGCCGGGGGTCCTGAAAGTATTATTCAGGCAATGATAAAGATTCAAAGTCACTCTACCTCCTGTGCAAGCTCCGTTTCTCAGAGGGCAGCTTTTGGTGCTCTTTCTCTGGAGAAGGAAGAGGTAAGAATCTTGATTGAGGAGTTTTTTTACAGAAAAAAATTGGTTGAACAGGGATTAAAGGGAATTGAAGGAATAAGGGTGAACAGACTTCAGGGAGCATTTTATGCCTTCCCTGATTTTTCTTATTTTTTAGGCACATATTCCGGCAGGAGAAAAATAGAAAGCTCTGTTGACCTTGCAGATTATCTCCTGGAGGAAGCAGGAGTGGCAGTGGTTCCAGGCTCAGCTTTTGGAGCAGAGGGTTATCTGCGAATTTCGTATGCAGTTTCAAAGGAAGAAATTAAAAGAGGCCTTGAGAGAATAAGAGAGGCTCTTAGTAATTTAAAAAGGTAAAAAGGGAGAAAAGAAGATGGGAATGACCATATCTGAAAAGATACTTGCAGCTCATTCAAACAAGGATACAGTAAGACCAGGTGATTTTATTCTGGCGAAGGTGGACCTTGCTTTTGCCAATGATATTACAGCTCCCATTGCCATAGAAAAATTGAGAGAATGGGGTGTAAGAGAGGTTTTTGACAGGGAAAAAGTTATTATTATACCTGATCATTTTACCCCCAACAAGGATATAAGAGCTGCAACTCAATGCTCTCTTGTGAGAAAGTTTGTTAAGGAATACAGGATAAAGAATTATTTTGAGGTGGGAAGGTGTGGGATAGAACATATTTTTCTCCCTGAGCAGGGCTTTATTGCTCCCGGGGACCTTATTGTGGGAGCTGATTCTCATACCTGCACTCATGGTGCACTGGGCGCTTTTTCCTGCGGGGTGGGGAGTACTGATATTGCAGTAGCAATGGCAACAGGGGAGATCTGGCTGAAGGTTCCCCCCACAATAAAGCTTGTATATAAAGGTGAGCTTCCTTTGTGGACTACAGCAAAAGACCTTATTCTCTACACCATAGGTGATATAGGTGTTGATGGTGCAACTTATATGGCTATGGAGTTTACAGGAGACACCATATCAAGGCTTTCTATCTCCGGAAGACTTACAATGTGCAATATGGCCGTTGAGGCCGGGGCGAAAAATGGTATAGTGGCTCCGGATAAAGTTACGCTTGAATATATAAAAGGAAAAATTAGAAAACCATATAAAATTTATGAGAGCGACCCTGATGCTGAGTTTGTAGATATAAGAGAGTATAACGTGGAGAAAATTGAACCTCAGGTAGCCTGCCCCTCTCTTCCTTCTAACGTAAAATCTGTTTCTCAGCTTAAGAATGTGAGAATAGATCAGGTAGTTATAGGTTCCTGTACAAACGGACATCTGGAAGATTTGGAGCTTGCTGCAAAAGTTTTAAAAGGAAAAAAAATTCATCCAGATGTTAGAGCTATAATTATTCCTGCTACTCCAAAAATTTATCTTGAGGCTCTTAGAAAAGGGCTTATTGACATATTTGTTGAAGCAGGAGCCGTGGTAGGTCCATCCACCTGTGGTCCCTGCTTAGGTGGTCACATGGGGATTTTAGCGGAGGGAGAGGTAGCCGTTGCTACTACAAATCGTAATTTTGTTGGAAGGATGGGTCATCCCAAAAGTTATATTTATCTTGCAAATCCAGCTGTTGCTGCAGCTTCTGCTGTTAAGGGAAGGATAGTTCATCCAGAGGAGGTATGTTAGAGAAAGCTTTTTTCTTGACAGTGAGAAAGGGGTATGTTAAAATGTTGAAGTGGTAAAGTGCGATAAGTAAGGAAGTTGAAAGGAGGTGTAAATAAAATTAATCTTAAAAAATAATACAAAGGAGGGGAATGAAAAATGTTTAAGCTGAGAAAAAGAAAGGGCTTGTTGCCAACAGGAGTTGCGGTATTTTTAGCTTTTGCAGTTTTATCAACAGGAGTTTTGCCAGCTTTAGCTCGGGAGAATAACCTGGAAAGACAATTGGAGGAGGCAAAAGCCACAATTGCTGATCAGGCTAAGATAATTCAGCAGCTAAGGGATAACTTTTTCAAGACTGTTGAGGAATTGAGCGAGGAGATACAGAGACTTAGAACTGTTATAAAACAGCAAAAGGAAACCATAAGTCAGTTAAAGAAAAAAGCGGTGGTTCCAGAAGACCTTAGGGCACAGATTGAAAATCTTAAGCTCCAGCTTCAGGAAAAAAGCGGGCTTGTCGAAAAACTTTCTAAGAAAATAAATACCCTTTCAAAGGAAATTGCCAGCCTTGTTTCAAGAAAAGCTGAACTTGAAGAACTTATTGCTGAGAAGGAAAAATCTATTAAGAGTCTGACCGAAGAGCATCAGGAGAAGGTTGGGAAACTCAATGAGGAGATTAAGAAACTGACCGAGGAGCTCTCAGCTCTGGAAAAGAAAAATACCGAGCAGCAAAGAAAAATACGTGAACTTACCGATGATTACTTTAAAGTTACAGAGAAGCTTAACACACAAATTGGAGAATTGAGAGGTGAGATTAAACAGCTGGAAAAAGCCAACAAGGATTT
>Ga0180301_10004411_pt1 | contig 10882 bp, 12 predicted proteins | sample GuaBasSediGuay16_FD_121797 | JGI IMG/M metagenome (GOLD analysis project Ga0180301, IMG submission 121797) | Subseafloor sediment microbial communities from Guaymas Basin, Gulf of California, Mexico - Guay16, Core 4569-2, 12-15 cm | ecosystem: Environmental > Aquatic > Marine > Hydrothermal... | reverse complement strand
GTAATATAGGTTTAGCTTCAAATATTCAGCATGTTCATAAGCTTAAAGATGTCAAAAATTTTCTTGAGAAAAAGGGTTTTAAAGTCTACATTGGAAAAGCAGGAGGATTAGCAGTATATGATGGGCAAGTTCTTGGTTGTGATTATACAACTGTAAAAAACATTTTAAGATTTGTTGATGCTTACCTTTACATTGGTGGAGGAGTCTTTCATCCTTTAGGAATTTTCCTAGAAACAAGAAAACCTGTTTTTTCGGCAGACCCGTATACAGGAAACATCTTAAATGTTTCTGATATTGGAAGCAAGATTTTGGCTTATAGAAAAGCTGCCTTAGCTAAGCTTATTGAAGCAAAGAATGTTGGTATTTTGGTTGGTTTAAAGCCTGGTCAAAAGAATATGAAAATAGCTGAGGATGTGTTTAAGGTTTTAAGAAAAAACGGAAAAAATGTTTTTCTTTTTTGTTTAAATGAGATTACTCCAGAAAATTTAGAAAATTTCCCTGAAATTGATGTTTATGTTAATACTGCTTGTCCAAGAGTTGGTTTAGATGATTATGATAGGTTTTCTAAGCCTATAATTTTACCTAAAGAAGTTTTCGAGGTTTATGATTAAAAAATGGAGGAAATTGTTAGGAAAAGAGAGCTTGAAATTTTTCTTGCAAAAATTAAGCCTCATCCTCAACCTAAACTAATTCTTGAACAGTATACCACGCCTCCAAGTCTTGCAGCTAATATTCTTCATACCGCAGCTTATACTTTTAACGATATTATCTGTAAAAGTATATGTGACCTTGGTTGTGGTTCCGGTATGTTTGCTTTAGGAGCTGCATGGCTTGGGGCATGTAGAGTTGTTGCTGTTGATATTGATAAGTTAGCTATTTTAACGGCAAAATCAAATATGGAAAAATTAGGGGTTGATGTTGAGCTTATTGTTGGAGATATTGATGTTTTAACTGGAAAATTTGATACTATTCTTCAAAATCCTCCTTTTGGTGTTAGAAAACGGGGGGCTGATATAAGGTTTCTTAGGAAGGCTTTATCGCTTAGTAAGGTTGTTTATACTATTCATAAGGGTGGATGGAAAAACAGAAGATTTATAGAGGGAATAGTTGTTAAAGATATTGGTGGTAGGGTTACAAACATATTTGAAGCAGAACTATCAATCCCCTACACTTTTAACTTCCATAAAAAACCAAAATACAGGGTAAAAGTTGACATCTACCGAATTGTTAAAGATGGATAAGCAGAAGGATGAAAGGTTAGTTATTCCTGGAGAAAAAATCGGGGTAATTGAGGAGTTTACCGCCGGCTCCGGGACATATGTACTAGATGGGGGAGTGTATTCTCAGATTGTGGGGTACCTTCATGTTGATATGAAAAAACGTAGAGTTGAAGTTATCCCAAAGGTTAAAAAGTCTATTTATCCTAAAAGTGGAGACATTATTGTTGGAATTGTTCAGCAAACTCAGGATAAGTATGCTCTTATAAGAATTAAGAGAATTAATGCTTACGAGCTTAAAGATTCATTTTTTACAGGTATTTTACATGTTTCTCTTGTAAGTAAATCTTTCATAAAGGTTATACCTGATGCTTTTAAAATTGGAGATGTTATACGTGCTGAGGTTGTTAACGATAAAAATTATCCATGTCAGCTTACAACTGCAAAAAAAGATTTAGGAGTGGTTCAATCGTACTGTTCAAAATGCGGTTCTATTTTAACTCTTCATGGAAAAAACCTTCTATGTTTAAATTGTAAAAATGTTGAGAAAAGAAAGATAAGTATCCTTTACGGTAAAAACATTGTTTAAGGGTTATGGTGGATGAGGTTGGAAATAAACCTCATAAAAAAGACTGATAAAGAGTTAAGATTTGAAGTTAAAGGTGAAAGTTCAACCTTACTTAATCTTCTTCAAAAAAACCTTTTAGAGGATGAGGATGTCGAAATTGCAGGATGGACTATTCCCCATAGGCTTATAGGTTCACCAATTTTTTACGTGAAAACTAAGGGTAACAAAAACCCTGTTGAAGCTATAATTAAAGCTTCAAAAATGATTGAAGAAAATGTTGAAGAGTTTAAAAAAAGATTGGAAAAAGCATTTAAAGAGTATGAAAAAAGGTAGAGGCTGAAATCTACAATTTTTCTAAAAGATCTTTTAAACTTAAAATGTTAGCGCGGTAGCATGTTTTCATGTATTCTAAGCTCCAACGCTGAGCTTCATCATTTAAGGCTTCAACACACTCAACAGGAATAACAATTTTATAGCCTAAAAGGTATGCATCATAAGCTGTATGTTTAACACAGATATCTGTAAGAATTCCTGTTATAATTAATGTTTCAATTTTAAGCTCCCTAAGAAGAAGCTCTAAACTTGTCTGGTAAAATCCGCTGTATCTTCTTTTCTGGATGATATAGTCTGAGGGTTGAGGTTTAAGTTCATCTATAACCTCAGCCCCCCATGTTCCAATAATTGCATGAGGACCCCATAAGTCAAATTCTTTGTCAATTTCAGGTAGATGGGCATCATTAACATAGATGCATGGAATATTTCTTTTATGGGCTGTATCCAAAAGTTTTTTAATGTTAGGGATAACCTTCACAGCTCTATCACATTTTAAATTTCCCTTAATAAAGTCGTTTAACATATCTATAACAAGAACAGCGTACTTTTCCACTTTTCTAACCCCCTAAACTTAAAGGTTGATAAATTAAATTTTAAAACCACTTTTCTAATGTTCCTTTTGCTTCAAGCTTGCTAAATCCTGAGCGAATTTTTTCTACAGCTTTTCTAACTCTATCTTCGGAAAAATCTCTTTCTCCACATAAAAACTTAACAACACCTTCAATATTCGGGGTTTTCCATTCAAGTTTATAATCATCAGTAACCTCAGGTTTAAGAAAAATTTCTCTTATTCTTTCAGGTTTTTCTGGAAATGCTTCTTTAGGTAAAGTTGGAATTTTCTCGATAGAGCCGCATTCTCTTACAAGTTTTAATGCTGTTTTAGGTCCTATACCCCTAACACCATCAGGATTAAAATCTGTTCCGATAAGTATACCAATATCAATAAGCTGTTCCCTACTTATTTTAAGTTCAGCTAAAACCTGGTTTAAATCTATGATTTCAGGATTAATTTCAACATAAACATTTTTTCCTGGAAGTTTTCTTCTACCACTAATTGTCAAGTTCCTTACAAGTTTTGGTGCTCCAAAAAGTAGGGAATCGTAATCTTGGCTTGCAGTAGCCCAAACATCCCCCCTCATAGCTAAATAAGCTGCCTGAGCTTCTCCTTCAGATGGAGCTTGAACCCATGGTATTCCTAAAAGGTTTAAAAGTGTTTTAGCATCCTCAACCATGTAATCCTCAAGTTTAGATGTCATCTGCGCATATTTTTTAGCTTCTTCTAAATCTCCCTTTCTTAAAGCTTCCTCATATTTTATAACAGCTTGCTGTTTAATTGCCTTTCTACGCTCAACCTCAATAGATTTAAGGGATGGAGGTTTTCCATCAAAAACATAGACAGGTTTTATTCCTATTTCAACAAGGTTTGATGTTCTGTAAAGTAGACCACTTAAATGGCTTGTAATTCTTCCACTCCTATCAGTTAGAGGTTCTCCTGTAGGTTGCCTTATTATAGCTAGAAACTGGTATAAAGCATTGTAAGCATCTATAGCTAAACTTCTACCTCTAAGATCCTCTAAACTTATGTTTTTCTTTGGGATTATATCTTTAAGATTTACACCCAACTTTTCTCTTAATAAAGCTTAGGATAGCAGTACTTAAAAAGTTTAAGAATTATTGGTAAAAATTAAGTCTTCCTTTTTAGCTCTATCTTTCTTTTCCCCTTACCAACAGTATAAACAGTAATGTATCCTTGAATTTCAAGTTGAAGTAAAACTTTGTTTAAATCATTTACTGAGATATCCCAACCTTCTTTTTTTAGAATCCTTAATAAGTCGGGTTCTTCACAGGAACCATTTGAAGCATTTAATATTTCAATTATCCTATGCTGGAGAGGTGTAGGTTTCCAAACTTTACTCATATTATTATAACCTTCTAAAAACCATAAAAGTTGTTTTTAAACAAAATATGATTTTACAAGAAAAGTGTGTTTAGGCTATAGGTGAAGGCATAGCTACTTTTTCAATTTTCTTAAAGTTTCTTAGGAAGCTTTCATAGAATTTATCCATTTCTGGTGTTAAGCTTGGCCCTATTTTACTTAATGCTTCCTTAAAATCTTCCATTCTAACCTCTCTACCAGTTATATCCCTTCTAAGAGCATTCATTCCAGCTTCATTACATACAGCCTTAATATCAGCTCCACTATAACCCTTAGTTGTTAATGCTAGCTCCTCAATGTTAACATCCTTAGCCAAAGGCATATTTTTTGTATATATCTTAAAGATTTCAAGTCTAGCTTTTTCATCAGGTGCATTAACATAAATAAGCTTATCAAATCTCCCAGGGCGAAGAACAGCAGGATCAAGCATATCAGGTCTGTTAGTTGCAGCTAAAACAACAATATTTTCTAGGTCAGTGATTCCATCCATTTCAGTTAGAAGTTGACTTATAACTCTCTCAGAAACACCTTGATCAGCATAACCCATACCTCTTCTAGGTACAAGAGCATCAAATTCATCAAAAAAGATTACTGATGGTGAAGCCATTCTAGCCTTCCTAAAAACTTCTCTAATAGCTTTTTCAGATTCTCCAACCCACTTACTAAAAACTTCCGGTCCCTTAATACTTATAAAGTTTGCTTCACTTTCAGTTGCAACAGCCTTAGCAAGCAAAGTTTTCCCACATCCTGGAGGACCAAAAAGCAGAATACCTTTAGGAGGCTGAATACCAACATTTTTAAATGCTTCAGGATACTTTAAAGGCCATTCGACAGTTTCTATAAGTTCAGCTTTAACCTTTTCAAGTCCACCAATATCCTGCCAATGTACATTTGGAATTTCAATGTAAACTTCCCTCATAGCTGTTGGAGTTATCTCCCTGTAAGCTGCTAGAAAATCACCCATCCTAACTTCCATGGATTCAAGTATGTTTTGAGGTATACGCTCCTCCTCAAGATTTATCTCAGGTAAATATCTACGTAATGCTTTCATAGCTGCTTCTCTACATAAAGCTGCAATATCAGCTCCAGTATAACCATGAGTCATTTCTGCAAGCTTCTTTAAATCAACATCCTTAGCTAAAGGCATCCCACGTGTATGAATTAAGAGGATCTCGTATCTCCCATCCTTATCAGGTACTCCTATTTCAATTTCTCTATCAAATCTTCCAGGTCTACGTAATGCTGGATCTAAAATATGGGGAACGTTTGTAGCACCAATAACTACAACATTACCTCTTGTTTGCAAACCATCCATAAGGGATAAAAGCTGAGCTACAACCCTCTTTTCAACCTCTCCTACAACTTCTTCTCTTTTTGGTGCTATTGCATCTATCTCATCAATAAAGATTATTGATGGAGCATTCTCCTGAGCCTTTTGAAATATTTCCCTAAGTCTGGCTTCAGATTCACCATAAAACTTACTCATAATCTCAGGACCATTAATACTAATAAAATAAGCATTAGACTCATTAGCAACAGCCTTAGCAAGCAAAGTTTTCCCACATCCTGGAGGACCATAAAGAAGAACACCCTTAGGAGGCTCAATACCAAGTCTCTGGAAAAGTTCAGGATGTCTTAGTGGTAGTTCAACCATTTCCCTGATTCTTTGAACCTCCTCTTTAAGTCCACCAATATCCTCGTAGGTTACTCTAGGTATACCCTTCTTTTCAGGTGTAGGTTCACTTAAAACTTGGAATACTGTTGTAGGAACAACTTTAACAATACCGCTTGGTCTTGTACGTACAACTGTAAATGGTATAGCATTTCCAAAGACCGATAAGAGAACAATATCCCCTTGAATTAGAGGTGTTTCTAGAAGTCTAGATTTAACGAAGTTTGTAAAGTCTGGGTCAAATTCTATTCTTGTATCTACTGGTGCAAGTGTAACTGATTGAGCATTTTGAGTTTTAGCTTTTCTAACGATAACGTAATCATTTAAAGAAACATTTGCATTTCTTCTGGTTAAACCATCAATTCTTATTATACCTGCACCTTGATCTTCAGGATAAGCTGGCCATGCTATAGCAGGTGTAACTCTCCTACCCCTAATCTCAATTATATCTCCTGCAACAACTCCTAAAATTTCCATTGTTTTCTGGTCTATTCTAGCCTTACATCTACCAACATCTCTTTGCTTTGCTTCTGCAACCCTTAACTGAACCTCTGCCACCACGTTTTCACACCTACCTAAATAGAGTTTGAAGATTATTTAAACCTAAAAGTGTTTCCTCTAAACCTTAGAGGAGGTTCTCCTATTTTTAAGCATTATTCTAATTATTAAATTTATGGTAACTTTCATATACTCTAACCTTGTAAATTAAAAAAGTGGGGATTAAAGGTTGGCAAAAAAAGCAAGGAAAGTTAAAAAGGCTGCAAAAAAACCTAAAAAACCTAAGAAACCATCTGTAGCTGCTACTGTTGAAAAGTTAGGAGAAGAGTTAGAAAAAATTAAATCTGATATTCAAAAATTAAATGAGAAAATTTCAGAAATTGAATCTAAAATTTCTCAGCCAGTTCAACCGTCAGTAACTGAACAACCAACAGAACAGCAACCAACATGAACCGAGTCTTAAAAGTATCTACCTAAAATAAAATTTTTTCTTTATTTAGACTCCTTTTTATAAACTTTTATTATACTTGTTATGTAGCCTGCAACTTGGTTTTTAACTTCCTTTGAATCAATCTTAACAACTTCATCTACTATTCTCTTATTTTGCTCAAAATCTTCAGTAAACATTTCAGGATATTTTTCTAATAGCTGTCTTGAAATCCTCTTTATAAGCGTAGTTCTAACAGATCCCAACTCTTTTTCAACTATTCTTAATCCCAATATAAAAGGGTTTTTCTGGGGGATGCTTATATTTTACCTTATTTGTGAGCAAAAACATTTTAAGCTTAAACTTAGGTAGTAGTTATTAATCCTCAGGAAGAATTAAAGGAAGTTTAGGAGGTTATAAATTTGTCTGAAAAAGAAATGTCTCTTGCCCCTATTCATAGACTTATAAAAAGAGCAACTGGTGGTGCTTATAGGGTTAGTGAGGGCGCCGCAGATGAGCTTAGAAAAGCATTAGAAGAAGTTGGAATGAAAATTGCTAAGGAAGCAATGGATTATTGTGCTCATGCAGGAAGAAAAACTATAAAAAAAGAGGATGTTGAAATTGCTGTAAAAAAGCTACTTAAGGAGTAAATTTTTAAAAGTATTTTTTACAGAAAACAACGTAATCTTTAAACTTTATGAGTCGAAGAAAATCTTAAACTTATGGATGTTGCTTTAATCTACATCATCCTGAAAACCCCAGAAAGAAATTTACTTGTTAAGCGATTCCCTTACGTTACCAGTATAATGTATAGCAACTATTACCACGATTATACCGAGATAATCTAAAATGAACCTTAGAAGCTGTAAGTCTAAAAAATAGTTAGTTAAATTAGTTTATATTTCAAATTTTTCTCCAGGCTTTAAAACAACAACTTTAACTTCTGGTGTAATCTTTTTTACTTCATCTACAAATTTATCAGCATTTTGCTCAAGAACAGGAAATGTCCTATAATGCATTGGTATAACAACTTTCGGTTTTAATAGTGAAGTTGCAATTGCTGCTTCTTTTGGTCCCATGGTGTAATATCCGCCTATTGGAAGAAGAGCAACTTCAGGTTTATAGATTTCACCTATAAGTTTCATATCTCCAAAAAGGCAAGTATCTCCAGCATGGTAGAATGTTTTACCATTGACTGTGAAAACAAAACCCACAGGTGCTCCAATAGTTGAGGTATGAAATGCTTGCACCATTCCAACAGAGAAGTTTTCCTCAAGCTTTATCATTGAACCCATGTTAGGTGCAACAACACTAACACCTTCTTTACCAAGTTTTTCGGCAAGCTCGGGCACAACAACAATTTTTGCACCAGTGTTTTTCGCTATAGTTATAGCATCTCCAAGATGGTCAAAATGGTCATGAGTTACAAGTATATAATTAGCCTTTTTAATTTCCTCAACCCTTATAGGTGTTTCTGGATTCCCTGAGATATAAGGGTCAACATAAACTACAAGTTTTTCGGATGAAATTTCAAATGCACTATGACTAAGCCATCTTAATTCAACCAAAACTACCACCAAACTAGGACTACAAGTTAATCTAAATAAATGTTTAACAATGTTGCAAATATACTTATTTGCTAAGCAGGGATGTTAAATCTTTTATATTTCTAAGCTTATCCAACCTACGAACCATTCTAATAATTTCCCTGATTTTTTCCTCTGAAAAAGTTTTTCCTGCTAACATTGTAAATTTTTCCTCTAATTCTTTTATGGTTAGGGGATTTTCCGGGTACCCTTTTGGCTTATCCACTTGACATGAATATTTCTTTCCCTTCTTTGTACAAACTATTACTTCCGCACTACCAAGTTTAACCTCTGCATATTTAGGTGCGGTTTTAATGCTAATTTTTTCCATAATTTTTCTTATCCTTAAGTTTTTAAGCTTCCTTCTTGAAAACTCATCTAAACCAACCTTACCATAAACTAATGCCGCTGCAATACAATATGGAAGTGAAAATTTTGCTTCTAATGGTGTTTTTGGATTAAAGTTTTTTCCAACAACTTTTACAGCAATAGGATAGGTTTTAACAACAATTTTATCTACATCTGACGGTTTAATGTTATGTTCCTCAGATATTTTAAGTATAGCATCTATAGCTGCATGGGTATGCCCACATGATGCGTAACGCTTAAAAATGTTATTTAATATTTCAAAATTTTCCCCAAGATTCTTTATAACTCTATTTAGATTCACTTTTTCAGCTGTTGCTCTACAAAAACCCTTTTCAGCTTCAAAGATTGCTTGTGAACTATCAAAACCCCTCTTAGCTAACATTGCTGCAATTATACCATTAACTGCAGCTTTACCCGCATTAAAAGGCTTACTCATACTTCCAAAAACTTCAATTAAACCTGATGCTTGAGTACCGGCAATCCCAAAAGTATAAACCATCTTTTTAAGGTTTAACCCTAAAATTTTACCTACAGCTGCTGCAGAACCAAAACATCCGCAGGTTCCTGTTGGATGCCAGAAATTGTAATGTGAAGGGTTTATAGCCTTACTAACCCTAATTTCAACTTCATAACCTAAAATAATGGAGGTTAGCAGAGTTTTACCGTCAATGTTTTCTTTTTCTCCAACAGCTAAAGCTGCTGGAATTACTGGTGCAGCTGGATGAATTATGGCTTCCTCATGTATATCATCTAACTCTACACAATGCCCTGCTACACCATTAACTAAGGCTGCATTAATACACGAAGTTTTAACATTTAACCCAACTATACTTGACTCTTTTCTCCCATTAACATCCCTTATGAATGATAAAGCAATCTTAGCAGGTTTTTCTTTTATCCCTACTAATGCAGCACCAAGCCAATCTAAAAAGCAAATTTTTGCATGTTCTATAACATTTTTAGAAAACTTGTTAAAACCAGTATTAGCAATAAATTCTGCTAAAATTTTTGTCACTTGCAAGCTAAAAACCCCAATAACGTAAGTTTAACCTTAAAATTAAACTTTAACTGCTTTTCTACCAAAATCTCCTTTTTAAAGCTTTTCTTTCAGCTTCTATAATTAATTCATAAAATTTTTCATCTATTTTTGAATGTTCTGCTAAAATTTCCTCTACATCTTCTATATTTAGCCTATGCCCCATATACGCTAGAACCGCGGCATAACCATAGCTTGCTACTAGCCTTCTTGTTTCTAAAAGTTCCTCATAAATTTCCAGTTCTTTTCCTCTTAAGTTTTGTCCCCTTTTTTCATAAACTTTTAAAACAGCATCTTCAGTTTCCTTTGAAACCGCTAAATATGAACCACATTTTGGGCATCTAACTTTTTCAGGTAAATCCCTAACCCTAATAGATTTTAAAAACTCCCAGCAATTTAAGCAAACAAAAACTCCAACCTCATTTAAAATTCTAGCTTTTGTCGACTCTATAAGAATACTTCTCATTTTTTCTGGTGGAATTAAATCTGTTTTCCTACTTATGCGTTCAACACCTATTCTTGCTATAGGTGTTAAATCTTCTTCCTCAATAATCAAAATTTCAATATCTCCATTTTTAATCCAATTTAAAGCCTTTCTTGTACCTTCAACGTCCATATCATTTTCTAAGGTATCCCTTACAGCTTCCTCAAAAATAACTGATTTTTCAAAACTTCTAATAAGCTGCTTTAAGCTAAAATCACTAAAATCAGCCCATTTAGATAGGGCTCCAAATTTTCTTGCAACATGAATAAGTCTACGCTTAAATAATCCTGTTTTTGTTATAGCTTCAACTATAATTTTTTTAACATCCTTTTCAGCTAGCTCTAAAAGAATATCTTTAAGTTGCCTCGGATTTACAACTCTTTCTGTTTGGATAACAATTCTATAGGGGTCTTCCTGTACACCAACAACCTGTCCAAATTTTTCAGCAAAAACATGCCCAATTATTCTAGCTAAAGTTCGATTTACAAGTGAACCAAAGCAGCATTGAAGAATAAGATAGTCTCCCCATTTTTCAATGGTAACTCTTTTATCATTCGGTGTAGGATAACCTTTTCTAACATGTTCAAAAACCTCTTTTAAGGCTTCAGCTATGGTTGTTTCAGAAGCAGGATATCTATAAGCTAGATCTCTAACAACTTCAACCTCAGTTTTGCCTTTTATCAGTTCTTCTTCAACAAATCTTCTAATCCACCCAACCTCTAATGCAACTTCAAAGGGTACCGGTATTTCTTCACC
>Ga0180301_10004410_pt1 | contig 10882 bp, 5 predicted proteins | sample GuaBasSediGuay16_FD_121797 | JGI IMG/M metagenome (GOLD analysis project Ga0180301, IMG submission 121797) | Subseafloor sediment microbial communities from Guaymas Basin, Gulf of California, Mexico - Guay16, Core 4569-2, 12-15 cm | ecosystem: Environmental > Aquatic > Marine > Hydrothermal... | reverse complement strand
CGTCTTAAGATTTGTTGGGCATTTCCCCGATTTCCACAGGGAGAAGATAAGAAGGCTCAATCTGGAAAGATTTGTCGAGACGCCAGGATATTTACCACACAGGAATATCCCACAGGAGCTTATGTCCGCTTCTTTGCTTCTCCTCCTGTATTTTTCCTCTACTGGCAGCCCGAGGCAACTGCCGGGCAAACTGTTTGAATATATAAGAGCAGGAAAACCTGTGCTTGCTCTTATGCCCGAGGAATGCGAAACCGCCCGGATACTGAAAAGAGCAAACCTCGGTATATTTGCCCCGCCTGAAGAGCCAGAGGCTATCAAAAGAAGCATAGAGGAGCTTTATTCACTCTGGGAGGAGGAAAAGCTTGATAGAACACCAAACTGGGAGTATATTTATAATTTTGAACACAAGAAGATAACAGGAAAGCTTGCTCAACTTCTCGATAAGGTTTCGGATGAATATACTCATCGTTAGCATATACCATTATGTGAGAGGAGGGCTGGAAAGATACGCTTTCTCGCTTGCGGAGCTTCTAAAGGGAAAGGGGAATAATGTATCCTTTTTCTCGATGAAGCATCCTGAGAATATCCTATCCGATGATGAGAGATACTTCGTCGAATATATCGACTATCCGACAATTGCAAGAGAAAGAGGTATTATAAGGGGAGGGGTTGATACCCTGAGAAGAACATTCTTTTTCCCGCAGGCGGCGAGGAATATCTCCCGGCTGCTCGATGACAAGAGACCGGATATTGTTCATATTCAGTCGCTTCTCCATTATATAACGCCATCCATCCTGTATCCTATAAAGCGGCGTGGGATACCTGTGGTCTGGACTCTGCACGACTACTCACTTCTCTGTGCAAACGGGCTCCTCTTCTCCGAGCGTCGAGAATCCATCTGCACCAGATGCCTCGGTGGAATTCCGCTATGGGCAATCTTTGAGCGCTGCAAGAAGAATTCCGTTCCCGCAACCACTCTTGCATCCCTCGAGATGATGCTCTATAAACTGCTTTGCATCTGGAACAGGGTCGATAGGTTCATCTGCCCGTCGAGAACGCTTATGGAATACTACAAAAAAGGTGGATTCCCCGAGGAGAAACTCATCTATCTGCCAAACTTTGTCGATGAGGTCTCACCCAAGAATCTTCCGAGAGAGAAAAAGATTATCTTTTCCGGCAGGCTCTCACCCGAGAAAGGGATAAAGATTCTACTCGAGCTTGCGAGCAGGCTTCCCGAGATTGATTTCGAGCTCGCTGGAACAGGAAAGCTCGAGGAGCGACTTCTGAAAAATAAACTTGGCAACATCCACCTTTTGGGGTATCTTACAAGGGATGAGTTGTTTGATAGGTTGAGCAGGGCTGCCCTTACCCTGTTCCCATCTATATGTCTGGAGAACCTACCGTATTCTGTTCTCGAGTCGATGATGCTCGAGACTCCAGTTGTGGCAGCGGATGTTGGAGCGGCGAAAGAAATTATCAGGGATAACGAAACAGGGATTCTCTTCTCTGCGGAGCGACTCGACGAGGCAAAAGAGAAGATAATGACACTTATGAACGATACCCCACGGCTTGAAGAGATGGGGAGGAAAGCAAGGGAATTCGTCCTCGAGAATTTCGACAGGGAAACACATTATCAGAGGCTTATGGAGGTTTATAATTCGGTATGAAAAGGCTGCTTTTGACAGGCTCGAGCGGTCTTTTGGGGAGCTGTATCCTTCAGCGACTCGAAGGAGAATTTGAGCTGCTCGCTCCATCGAGGGACCGAATGGATATAACGGATGCAGCTGCTGTGAGCAAGCTGGTGAGGGGGTTTTCTCCCGAATGGATTGTCCATCTTGCGGCATTCACCGATATGGACAGAGCGGAGGCTGAAAAGGAGAAGGCAAGATTTGTCAACCTCACAGGAACAGAGAATCTTGTTGAGGCGGCAAAGAGTATCGGTGCAAAGCTTCTCTTTGCCAGCACAAACTACATATTCGGTGGCAAGGGGAGCTCGCCTTACAAGCCATACGACCCGCCCTGTCCGGTCAACTACTATGGATATACGAAATATCTTGCCGAGGGTAAGGGGAAAGAGATATTAGGAGAAGACTTTATTATAGCGAGATTTGGCTGGGGTATCTGGAAGAGCAAACGCTCGGTTAAGCTGATAAACAGGCTCCCGGATATTGTGAGGGAGGGGAAACCGCTTAAACTTGCAGATGATAACCCCCAGTCGATATCGTATGCACCTGATATTGCGGAAGGAATCGGGGTTATAATAGAAAGAGGGCTTACGGGGATATTCCATCTTGTCAATGAGGGGGAGGCGACGAGTTATGAGCTCGTAAAGTTCCTCCTCTCTCGGATGGGATATGATAACTACCCTGTGGAGAAGGTGGGACTCGATAGCATAAGTTTCCCTGCAAGAAGACAAAAGTATGGCGTGATCGCTATTACGCCGCCTGTCGTGCTCCGTCCCTGGCAGAAGGCTATCGAGGATTTTGCGAAGAGGATGCGAGAAAATTGAAGATAGGAATTCTGGGAACGAGAGGGATACCTGCCAGCTATGGTGGGTTCGAACTTATAGCCGATGTCACGGCGAGGCAGATGACCGAACGTGGGCACTCTGTCACCGTCTACTGCCGGCTGGGAAAGGTCGAACTGCGCGGAGAATACAAAGGGGTAAGGCTTATACAGCTGCCGACCATCGACACAAAATATACATCCACCATTTTCCACACAGCTCTCTCTATTATATATACTATATTATCGGAAAAGTTCGATATTATTCATATATATAATGTCGGCAACGGGATACTCCTGCCAATTCTGAAACTCTTCGGGAAAAAGGTTGTTATATCGGTGGACGGTATCGAGTGGAAAAGAAAAAAGTTCAGTGGGTTCTCGAGATGGTATATGCGTTTCAATGAGCGTTTTGCGGTTAGATTCTCCGATAGACTGATAGTCGATTCCCGTGCCGTCTGGGAATACTACAACCGGAGATACGGTATAAAAGACCATATTTATCTCCCATCCGGCGTTGAACCGATAAGCTCTAACTCACAAGATTTCCTAAAGGAACTGGGTATCGAGCCGAAAAGATACTTGCTGTTCGTCGGGAGGCTCGTCCCCGAAAAGAAAATAGAATTCCTGATTGAAGGGTTCAGTAGATTGGATACAGACTATAAGCTCGTCATTGTCGGCGGGAACAAGTATATGCCAGAATATGAGCGTAAGCTCCGGGAACTTGCGAGCGGTGACAAAAGGGTCATCCTGACAGGGAGCATTTTTGGCGAGAAGGTGAAACAGCTCTTCTCAAACGCATACCTGTATGTCTCGCCGTCGGAGCTTGAAGGAACATCGGTCTCGATACTCGAGGCACTCTCTGCGGGTTGCTGCGTTCTTGTTAACGGGATAGACGAAAATCGTGAGGTAATAGCAGATGCCGGGCTCTTCTTTAAGACCAACGATATGGACGATATGGTGAGAAAAATGAAGCTGGTCATCGATAACTCCGAACTCCAGAAAGAATACTCGAAAAAAGCAGTGAAAAGGGTAAAAGAGACATACTCCTGGGACGCCGTCATCGACAGATATGAGCAGATACTCGAGGAGGTGGTGTATGGGAAATAGCTTCTCGAAATTGCTCCTCGCATTGCTTCTTGTTTGTGTTCCTGTGAATATGCACGCCTGGGTCCTGCAGTTTGGATACTCATCTATTCCCGAAATCGAGAAGAGTTTCTTTATAAGGAAAGGACTTGTCCCCGAGGATGCGATGCTCATCACGGACTATATCAGCCGCCAGAGGATTCACAGTGTCTTGTCCGATAGCCTGCCTGCTGCCTTGAGAGAATACTATCTTTCCCGCACATCGACAGATAAAAGGTGGTTTTTCGCCGAGATGCCGATGGGGATTAAATCTTACTCGTTCGAGGGCAAGCCGCTCTCGAAAGGGAGAACAAGGATATACATCCAGCCTGCGGTTGGAATGAATTTCTGGGACAGAGGCTTTTTCTATATGAACTTCGAGATAGATAACTCGCTTTTCGACAACCCGCACTTCACGGGTAAAAAGTGGGAAAGCCTTGCCTGGAGGACAACGAAGGCTGTGTTGGCATATAATTCTTCTCTGGGTGAGTTCTCCGCGGGAAGGGGATATATCCGATGGGGCAAAGGGACACTCTTTGCCGGGAATAGCCCGACAGACGGACTCCTTTTTCAAACATTCCACGGGAGGCTCAGGTTCTTCTCTGGGTTTCTCTTCTTGGATGATTGTCGTCTCTCGGATAGCCTTCGAGAGATATATCATCAGAGCTATGCAAGGCGGTATCTCTCGTTCCATCGGTTGAGCGTGCTTCCGATGAAGAATATCGAGCTCTCGCTGTATGAGGCACTTCTTTTCGGTGGACCAGGAAGAACACCTGAGATATACTATATTCTTCCTGTGTATCTTTTCCATATCGAGCAACTGGAGAGCCACGAGAACGACAATACATTCCTCGGTGCGGAGTTCAGGGCAAATTTCCTTAAAACGCTTGTAGAGGCAGAATTCACACTCGACGATTTCCAAATAGACAAGAATGTCCAATCGGACTACGAACCGACAGAGTATGCCGCGGCAATCGGCGCTACTCACTCCCTCGATGCGGTCCTTCCAGTAGATTTTAGCATCGAATATCGTAGGGTGGCAAACTGGACATTCAACCAGCTCTACCCCTGGAATAGATTTCTGTATAAGGGTTTCCCCCTATCCGATTCGGCAGGATGCGACTTCGATAGGATAACGGCAGATGTTAAGCTCTGGGTGAAGCCTGCCTTTTATCTTTCCTGTGGAGCGGAATACCAGCGAAAAGGAGAAGGGAGGGTTGATTCCCCTTGGACAGAACCGTGGATGGATGTGTCGGGAGAGTACCACGAGAAGTTCCCGACAGGGGTGGTGGAATACAAGACAACAGTTAAACTGGAGACTGAGGGGGAAGCGACACCATACCTTCATATGGTGGCGGGATTATATTATATGAAATATAGAAATAGAGGGAATCAGAAAGGTAACAACAAGGGGAATTGGGCAGCACGACTTGTGTTTCTCTGGATGCCTCAAAAAACCTTTTTATTTTAACCACAATATATTGGGAATTGAGAGCAGAGGAACACAACTTGTGGGTGTTGGTTCAGTTTTTGGCAAAATTTTATGGCAAAAATAAAAAAAATTGTTGACATTTAGAACATACATCCTAAATTGGCTTAATAAACAGGAGAAAAAATAGATGATTTTTCTCTTGACTTCTGGAGGGGTGGGAATATATTTGAACAACATTTTTCTTGGAGAGGAATAGTATAATTTGCAAAAAGTTCTTGACTTTGAAAAAGAAAGCCTTTATCATATAAAGGAAGTTGTGAACCTATTTCAGGAGGTATATCCTTGGAAGCGGTAGGAACGGTTTTTAGGAGATTAGGAAGGGTAGTAGAAATTAACCACAATAGAAAGGAGAAAGGTGGTATGAGAGCAAGGTGCATTTTCGCGGTGGTGCTTATGCTTGCATTTGTTTTTGCTGGCAGCACGCTCTTTGCCTCTTGGCAGTATTCGAATGCGTTTAACCTGGTTCCTCCAGAGTCCGGTTCCTCGTATGGTGATTCCATACCAGGTTATTACTCTTCGGATTACTCCGCCGTGGCTTCATGGGGATATCCCGGTGCTGGTATCCGTTCGGATAACAGATTCGCTTATTCGGATGTGATAGACAATGAGAACGCCTTTTTGAGGTTAGACCTTAAGGCGCCGGACGGTAGCCAGACATTTGTAAAGGCTGTCAAGCTCACCATCTGGGGTAACTCCTGTTTTGACCCCAACGAGGACCTGCTACCTATTGACAGGGACGCGGTGAGAAACTGGATTGCCGAGCAGGGTGTCCCGTATGTTTCCGATACCAATATGTTCTATGGTGTCCAGTTCTACAATGAGGAGGGGGCGGTCTCCGGTTCCGACCCGAATATGTTCGACAATACCGACCTCTATGCCCATCCGGAGGTGCTCGTTTCCACTCCTGTAAACCTCGGCACCTATACTCTCACTCCGAGCAGCGAGTGGACAAAGGTCTACGAGGCTTCCGGTGGCTGGAAGAGGTGGGAGGCTACATTTGTATTTGAGATAAACCATATGGTTGACAGGGAACCCGAGGGGACAGGACTTCCTTTCCACAGGTTCTGGGTGGTTCTCCGTGCAAATCGGTGCCACAACTGTGGTGAGAACTCCATCGAGGGTATCTCCAATGATGACGAGTTCTATCTCGAGATACTCGACAAGAACGATGTTCAGGTCTTCCAGGAGATATCCGCCGGGACATTTGTTCAGCTGAATATGAATGACTGTAACACCGATGTCTATCACGGCAGGGATTTTGACATCCCTGGTGCTGCACCTGGGTATGACCCTGCCTGGCTCGATGTTCCCGGCTGGATTCCCGATTATGAGAACCAGGGGCGTTGGGCTCGCAGTGAAAAGATATACGGTGTCGATGGTGACCCGACAATATATGACATCTATCCCGTTAATGAGGTATCCACCAACGGTCCTAATACTGACCCCTGGTGTGATATGATAAACGAGGAACCGGTCTTCACAGCCGATTCCGTTCAGCCTGTGGTGTTCAAGGCTTTTGATACACTTACCTGTGTTGATTCTGTTATGGTTGAATTGAGATATCTCAACACGGGAACATTCATTCGCAGGATAGACACGGTGATATTTGTCAACCCGCTCACCTATGACAGGTGCGATACCCTGAGCGGTGGACCGGGCGCCGGCTGGGAAAGCTATCTCATCCACAGGCACAGAATTCCGCCGTCTGTTACCTGGACGAGGAATGCGACTCCGGCACTTGACATCTATCCTGAGGCGAGTGTCGCGGTTGACACCATCTGCGGTGGTTATGAGTTCACCATCGAGGTTGGTGAGGGTGTGCCTCCTGATGATTACCTGCCTCCGTTCGATGATGGTGCTCATGTTCAGGTCTTAGCCAGGGCTTTCAACAGAAGCGGAAGTTATGTCGATACCACCTGGGACTTCATCGTCGACCTCTCCGGACCTACTGCTGTTCTCGATTTTCCGGAAGAGGTGAGGGATGAGGATACCCACGAGTATAGCTCTCCCAGATATGACAATATCGAGGGAGTGAATGTCAGGTATCGTTTTATGCCCGATTCCTTGCCGCTGTTCAGGTTAAGATTAGACGATGATTATCTCACCGTTCACGATACATACAACCACGGCATAAGGTATACCTCCGGTGCTGACCTCGGCTCCGGTATCAACTGGAGAGATTTCGAGGTTACATTCATCATCGAGAGATGCATCGGTAGGGTCGATACGCTCTATGTCACCGAGGCAGACATCGGTTCTGGTGTATATATAGACGAGTATGATGTTACGGGTGATTGGGGGTATATGTATATCAACTTCGCTGACCTGTATGACCCTGTTTCTGCTCCGGACTGGTTCCTGGATTCTGGCGACAAGGTGTATGTCATTCTAACCGAGCTTTACGATGACCCGGATTACGGTATGGGTGCACAGGATGGTGGAGTTTGTGATACCATCCCGACAGGGACTGAGTGTGCTGTTGATGGAGCCGATGGTAACTATGGAACGAGGAGTGGGCTTGCCGATGGGCATATCCCTCTCAACGACCACTATACCGCCTGTATGGGTCCCGATTTTGCTCCTGATACGCTCGGTATTGTCAGAATCGACTATGTCGGCCCGACTTTCACGCCGTATTCACTCTATCCGCCTCTGAAGGGGATTACATCCGATACCTTCCAGATTATCACGCTCGATGTGTATGATAGGTCGGGCTGCTACGCTTATGACACCAGCCTTACCGCTCTTGCAGACCATGCCGCCGGCATCTATGCGATGACGACTGGCGATTCTGCTCTCTACATCAATATCAAGGTTCAGGCAGCGGATGGGCACTTCTATGGTGGAATCTGGGGTGATGATGACGGTAGGAATTTCCCCATATACCGCTGGTGTTGGTCCTATCTTCCTCGATGATTCACCTGACCCTGATATCCCTGGACTCAGGATAACATTTAGCCCTGAGCATGTCTCAGGTGGAACCTACCAGTTCCACGGTGGAGACAAGGTGAGTGTCACTGTGTTTGTCTGGGATAACTCCTATCCCGGTGATGCAGATTTTGATACTCTTTGTGATGGTGCCGATGTTCCGCATATCGACTGGATAAGGAACCATGCTGGTAATCCGTATCCTCCTTGCGATACGATTGCGAGGTGGAACTTCTTTGTCGATATAGACCCGCCGGTTGTTGCTGGTTCCAACATCCCCGAGATGAGGGAAGGCTCCTGCAACGCCTGCCTCGAGTTTGATATCGAGGATATAAACGACGGGGTTGTTCCCGAGTGGAGTAGCCCTTGGATACCTGGAGTGCTTGCTGTCGATGTGAAACTGACCGTCTGGGATGCGGAGACAGGAACCCCGACCGAGGTCGACTTCGAGGATGTGGGGTATGCTACTCCGGTAGTGGGTTCCCACGCTGTCAGGGGGCAGGAGTTATATGCTATCCTCCTTCCTCAGCCGGAGGTTGATTCGCTCAATCCTTACAGGGTTGCAAAGCTTTTGATCTGCCCCGACACAACGCTCGGTTCGGAGTCCTGCCGTTTCTATCTCGACGGTGACAGTGTCGAGGTAGAAATATGGGCAGGAGATGCCGTTAATGTTCCTTACTATGCTGCTTCTGATGGAACGGACCATTCTCCTCTCTGGAACTGGACAGGTTATTCCTGGGACCATTCGTCCGAGAGCTTCTGGTCAACGGTCTGCCCTGTCTGGAGGCATGGAAACCATACATATGTTGCCGATGATGACAGAATGTATGGGCATTCAGTTCCTTGGGCAGATTATGAGAACCCGAACTGGACGAAGATACTCGGTCCTGGTTCCCTCGATACACTTGGATATTACTTCACCGTTGAGAGGAAGGTTCGTGTTTCCAAGGCGGAGTGGTTCAACGATTCCGCTATGATGCACTATGGCTACGATTTTGTCTGGCCCACCGACCTGCACGGTGAATACACTATGATTGGCGAGGTTGACACGACGGATGAAGATGCTCTTTCTGAGGTTGGTGCTTATGATGAGTTTGTTGGTAGCTGGGCAAAGGACCTCAACTTCGTCTCCGCCGATGTTGTGAGCTGTCTCGGAACATTCCTATACTATGAATGCGAGGACTGGACGGTTGGGCTTACGCCTTATGCGAAGGTTACGCTTTATCGTGATGGTAGTGAGCTCTGGTCTCACGAGGAATGGTGGGACCCCTTCGCCTCCTGGTGGATTACCTATACACCTGATCGTAATGGCTGTGAGGAGATTGGACACTGGGTAATTGGTCCTATGGACCAGCTGGGTGAATACAGAGCTCACGCCGATACCATCATCGATACCACATCTGTCGAGCCTCTCGTTGTCGATACCACCTATCAGGGCTGGCAGGATGGTGATAGCCTTGTAGTTATGTTCTCCATCCATGAGCTCCAGACGGATAGCACTGTTTACAGGCACGACTACAGATGGTGGTATAAGTTCGACTATCAGCCGCCGACTGCAAGGTTCACTGCTGTGCCGACACTGACGGGTTATGAAGAGGTGAACTGTGTTGACCATGAGTTCAACAATGCAGTGAGGCTTCGTCTTGAGGCTGTTCGTGATAACGGCGTTGGTATCGAGGGTGAGCCTTCTGTGCCTGATGGCTGGGCGACTGAGTGGCCTGCTCGTGCGGTCATCCCTGGCAGCGACTATATAATGTACTATTATGGTACGGGTGACCCGCAGCCGGCTATGCTCGAGTACGAACCTTATACCCACTATGCTTACAGCAATGAGGAACTCTACATAGAGAACTGTGCCGAGCCGGAGGAGCCCGGTCAGATAATGCCTATAAGGCTGACGAGGGTTTATACCGATTGCAGGGATATGCCGGCTGAGGTCAATGAGTATACTGTTGATACGGTGTTTGTGGCTGATTCCCTGTATGCTTCGGCTCAGATTCAGGATAAACTCGGCAACATAGCCGAGGTCACATCCAGGAAGATAGCGCTCGATAACGGTAACCCCAAGGTGAAAGGAGTTGCACTCTCCACCTACGATGCAGAGATCGACTCCTTCATCGACTGGGATAATACCGTTTTCCTGCAGCCCTGGACAACAAGTCAGGAATCGCTTGTTGCGATATACAATCTGCCTTACACCCGCTCCGATACCGAGGATGTGGTGTATGGTTGGAAGGTTTATTTCAGGGTCTGGTTCGATGATAATATGGATATGAGGGACCCTGACCCGATGACAGGTTATATGGTCAGGTTCAGACCCGAGGGTTGGACATCCTGGCTGCCTGTTATTCCTGTCGACTTCGAGGAGATGGGAACAGGAAGATTCGTACCTTATCCTCTTGCAGCTGACCAGGTAGCTTACGACTACTATCTCGGCAGCTACAAGCACATAGCTGGAGATGGCTTTACCTTAAGTGGTATTGCCGATGAGACTTCTATGTCTGGTTATCCTGGCTGGAATACGGACAGGGAATGGATAGGGTATACTATGATTGCTGACAGCATTATGGATGGTATTGGAACCTTGAGGATTCAGGGGTTCGACGATAATGCTGGCAATCTTATGATACCTTATGAGATGCCTATCAGGATAGTCACGAGGCCTTATGAGCCTGCCATCTGGTCGGCGAGGACTGACACAACACTCACTCCTTCCGAGCCTGTGCCTTCTATCTGGTCTGGTGCCAGAGACCAGGATAGATGGGTAGCTTCTTCTGTGACCTCCTGGCACGGTGATACACTCGGCGAGTGCGGAGTGGTTTGCTCTTATGT
>Ga0180301_10004409_pt1 | contig 10883 bp, 8 predicted proteins | sample GuaBasSediGuay16_FD_121797 | JGI IMG/M metagenome (GOLD analysis project Ga0180301, IMG submission 121797) | Subseafloor sediment microbial communities from Guaymas Basin, Gulf of California, Mexico - Guay16, Core 4569-2, 12-15 cm | ecosystem: Environmental > Aquatic > Marine > Hydrothermal... | reverse complement strand
CGAACCCCTTGTGCCTTCTAGACAGGTTTCGAAGATCCTCATGTCTATGGCGGGTGAGTACATCGTTGCTGCGTACCTGTGTAGCATGGGTTACCTAGCTGCCGTTACCCCTAGAGGTATGCCTAGAGCCGACCTGATTGTGCATGACCTAGCTAATGGGAGGTCGAGGCTTGTTCAGGTCAAGGCGTTTTCGCGTCAGGAGAATAGGTGCCCCTTGATAGGGATCAGAGCAGCTTCGATATCATCGATGAGGTTCTCACTTTGAATCCTTTTGATTGTATTCTTAGGTCGTTTAGGCTTCTCCTGTGGCATGAAGAAGTGGTTGCTAACCGAACTCCATTTAACTCTACTATTAACAGAACCTTAATTTTGTTTACGGTAGATATATTTAGCAGTGGGGCTACGGAGCTTGAAGAGCTCCGATGATGTTGTTGAGGGTGATGCGTTTGCTTGGGCCGCCAGTTATGGTAGGCTTCACCCTACAGGAAAAAGCATTAAGAAATGGTTAAGAGGGCCTCACCTAGGGCATCCACTGGTTATCCAGGTGATGAGGGCTAGGGTAAGAGGTGCTGGTGACCGTATTGATTGCGGACTGTGCTTGGGGGTTTTGAATGATGGTGAGTATAGTGGTTCCTGTTGCTAAGGAGGGTAGTGGGCTCTATGACCGCATACTCTCATTCCATAGGGAATTCAGTGTGTTAGCGGCTGCAAGTGGCTTCTCCTTCGAGATCCTGCTCGTCTCCGACGTATTCCACGTACCCACCGTCAAGGCTATGATGAGGCTTGCTAAGCAGGGTATTGCTAAGTGCCTACTCCTCACACGTAGGATAGGGAAGGGCGGCTCGATAAAGAACGCTATCCCGTATACTCGTGGAGACTACATAGTGCTTCTAGACGCCGACATACCCGTAAACCCGGCAACTATTCACCGAGCAGTACTCCTAGCTAGGAAGCTAGGGATAGACCTAATAATAGCTAATAGGGTATACAGAACCCACACCCTACTAAGAAGGGTACTCTCAACAGCATACAACACCCTAGTAAACCTCTTCTTCAGAACAGGACTCCGAGACCACCAAGCAGGGTTCAAGGTGCTTAGCAGGAGAGCAGCCGAGATAATCCTCGTAAGGAGAACAAGGACAGATGGCCTAGCCTACGACACCGAGGTTATCGTGTGGGCTAAGAAGCACGGGCTGAGGTATAAGGCTGTAAACGTTGTTTGGAGGGAGCAGAGAACAGGCTCAACAATACCCCCGCTAAGAGCCTTGCTAACAATGCTCGCAGACCTAGTTATGCTTAGGCTCCTAACCCTAGCGAGGAAGTACGTAGCGCTTCAGAAGCTAGCTATAGGCAGAGTCGTAGAGCTATCTAACATACACACTATAGGACAGGAGTTCATAACAATGATAAGAGCTTCCGGCCCCAAGAAGCACCTCCTCAACATCCTCCGAAAGCTGTATACGGTCGTAGCTTTCAAAAGGAAATAGCTATTTTAGGTGGTATCAACATGAAGCTTCTAAGCAATAGAAACGTGGTAGGAAGAGAATTTAGAATAGCCATTGTATCTCCCTATCCTCCACCTAAGGAAAAGCATGTATACGGTAGTGGAGTTATTTCGTATACAAAGAATTTAGTTAACGCACTCAAGGATGTAGTGCTACCAAACATAAAGATCTTCGTTGTTGCCGATAAACACAAGGGTATTCCTCATGTATATCGTGAGGATAGGGTTTACGTAATTCGTTGCTTCTCTAAGAATGTACTGTACATTTTCCAAATATTTAAACAGCTATGTAGAATTAAACCAAACATAGTCCACATACAGCATGAGTACTTCTTGTATGGAGGGCTACTATCAGCAACACTATTTCCTCTTCTTGTACTATTTTCACGATTGGTTGCAGAGAAGGTAGTTATAACACTACATCACGGCGTCTTCCCATTAAGTAACATAGACAATAGAGACTTTAGAAAAGAGAATGGATTAAAGGGACCCGCGCTTCTTCTTAAACTGGGATTGCTAACCATAACCAAAATGATAGCATTATTCGCTCATAAAGTAATAGTACATGAACTCTTTATGAAGAAGTACCTCGTTACTGATTATAAAATATCCACACACAAGATAAAGATCATACCTCACGGAGTTGAAGATGTGAAACAACTACCAAAAGAAGAATCTAAAAGGAAGCTAGGGCTAGAAGGTAAGACTGTTCTACTCTACTTCGGCTATCTAACAGGGTACAAAGGTCTGAAAGAGCTCCTAGATGCATACAGGGATGTTGCTAAGAAGATTCCCAATACCGTTCTCGTCATAGCTGGTGGTCCTCACCCAAGACTGATCAGAGAGAAATGGTATAGAGACTGGATACGCGATCTGGTCAAGGAGGCCCTCGCTATACAGTGGGAGATTAAAGACCGTGGCAAGATAGTATTCACAGGATACGTACCAGAAGATGAGATCCCCCTATACTTCTCGGTAGCAGATATCGTAGTTCTCCCATACAAGGCGAGGATAGCTGCTAGCGGACCAGAAGCCCTAGCAATAGCTTTTGAAAGATGCTACGTTATTGAATCTGTTGGACACAAAAATACATATACACTTTCTTCGTCTATAACTAGCGCTTTATTGAGTATTGAAGCTTGCAGAAACCGGAGTGCCGATCTAAAAATATTACGGGCATGGAGTAATGTGGCTAGACAGCATTTAAGAATATACTTAGGTCAGGACCTAGAGCGTAGCGACGCTAGTAAGGTGAAGGCTGTTCTGATGATAGCTCCTGAATATCCTCCTCATAACATAGGTGGGGGAGGCATAGTTGTTCAGAACATTGCTCGGGAGCTATCTAGAAAAGGATACAATGTGGTGGTAGTTGCAGGATATTACAAGTCGAAAAGTCTTCTTGAAAAGCCTTGGATTGAGAAAGATGGGGATGTGTATGTAACTTGGTTTCCACTAGTACCGACGCCTAAGAACTTGCCATACCTCGATACTGTCATGCCGCCAAACATTTATTCCACGATATTTCTATTCAAGATATTAAGAGGTGTGAAGAGGCTCCGCAACTGTGTAGTGCACTTACATGGCTATGGTCATCTGCTAGTAGACTATGCAGCTTTATTACTAAGGGTATTTAGGAAACCATACATCTTAACTATACATGGTATACCCAAGAGCCCCCTTTACCTAGGCAAAAGGTTGCTGAAATATGCTTTTCTGCTATACACCAAGCTAATAGGGAGAAGAACAGTTGAAGGAGCTACAAAAGTAACAGCGATATCTAGAGCAATAGCCAAAGAAGCCATAGCCTATGGAGCTAGGCCAAGCCAAATAGTCGTAATACCAAATGGAATAGATCCAAATTATGCTATCAATGTAAAACAAGGCGAGTTCAGAAAGAAGTATGGTATTCCACTCGATAAAAAGATCATATTATGCATAGGTAGACTACACCCAAGAAAGGGGTTCCAGTACGTAATAGCCGCAATGCCACGCATATTAAGAGAAGAGCCTAATGCAGTTCTGGTAATAGTAGGTGATGGACCGTATAGAAGGGTTCTAGAAGCATTAGCTAAAAAGCTAGGAGTAGAAAGAAACGTTATATTTACAGGTTACGTAAATGAACAAGCTAAGAAAGAAGCGCTTGCTGATGCAGATGTAGTTGTTATACCCTCGCTCATAGAGCCCTTTGGTTTAGTAGCATTGGAAGCCATGGCTATGGGCAGACCGATTATAGCTAGCAATATTGATGGGCTTAGAGATTTCCTTATTCATGAAGTAAATGCTTTACTGATTCCTCCTACTTGCACTTCCTGTATAATAGCATCTTTGTTATCACTACTAAGGGATAGTAGTAAGAGTAAAGCGCTTTGCAAAAATGCAACTAAAACAGCTATTACATATTCTTGGGACAGAATAGTTTCCCGTTACATAGAGTTGTATGTGAGGGTGATAGAGAAATGAGTAATATAAGCAGAAGGACAATAATAGAGATTGTTAAGGCTGGATTATGTGTTGAATGTGGAACATGTGTAGCTGCTTGCCCATCTAATGCTATAAGGATTGTTAAATTCGAAGACATGTATCTACCCATAATCAATTATGCAAAATGCAAAGAATGCGGAACATGTTATCAAGTATGTCCCAGCAACTATGAAGAAATACTTAATCAAAATCAAGTCATAAAGAAGCATGTACAGAAATGGGTGCCATACACTATAAAATATGATAGATACTTAGGTTCATTCATTAAGACTTATTTAGCATATTCCACAAATACATACATACGTTACTCTGCATCTTCAGGCGGGATCATCTCTACACTAATATACTTTCTTCTTAAAGAGAAATACATTGATGCAGCTATACTAGTATGTGATTCCATCATAGGTAATGACAGCTATTACGAACCAATTCCCTGCGTTATCAAAACACTTGAAGAATTTGTAAATAAGCTACCATACATATTCGGTTCACGATATAGACCAGTCCCACTGAATCAAGTACTCGAGAAAATAGCAAAGGATAAATCATTAAACTCCATAGCTTTTGTAGGTCTTCCGTGTCATATTAGAGGGTTAAAGAAATTACAAGAATACAATTCATATTTACGAAAGAAGAAATTCATAACTATAGGTCTATTCTGTAATAACACCCCGTCATTAAAGGCATTAAAATATCTGCTCACAGTAGTTATAGGACTAAATCGTGAAAGAATTTCAAAGATTACCAGAATTCAATTTAGAGGTAGGGGTTGGCCTGGCTTTCTGACAATAGAATTCAAAGATACTACTAAACTTCTAATACCCTTTTTTAAATACCGGGATAGTGGATTTGGTCAATTTTTTATGCATAAACGATGTCTTTTATGTACTGACCAAACAGCTGAATTAGCTGATATTTCCGTAGGTGATGCTTGGCTAGCTGATTTAATTAGTAAAGAAAGACTAGGTATCTCAACAGTTATAACGAGAACTCCTTTAGGGGAAGAAATTCTGAGAAGAGCAGCTAACAAAAATTACTTAGTGCTTCATGAGATTCCTCACAAAAAAGCTATTCAACAGGCAGCTGTTTTCAAAAAACAATTATTTGGACTATGGTTAAGAACCTTGGGCATTGCTCAGTCAACAGATACGTATAAGTATATGACACCAACGGCCAAATTTTGGTATTATTACATTAGGGTTGGAAGGTTTTTTGCAAAATATGAAAAACTGTGGAAACTAGCCTACATGTATGCGCGTATCTATCAGCTTGCTATAAACATCCTTAAAGCAATACGCAAATCGGTAAAAAGCATAAACATTTATCAAAGAATAAGGGAAGGAGGTGTGCGAAGTGCACGCGAAACGTAAAAAAATGAATAATTTTTTGTTAATAGCCTTAGTCGACGTAGTAATTTTCATAGGAATATTCGTAGGTATGCTCACAGCTATCTGGGTTCATTTGGATTTTAACTTGCACAATAACTTGTGGACTGGCGGTGATGTCGATCCCATTCTTAATATTAGAAAAGCTGAAAAAATATCAAGTTATGTATGGATGCATCATGAGGAGCTTGGTTTACGATACTTAACTTCATGGCTCACACCTTATCTCTTTATCTTAAAAATCATTGACGCCTTAACGCAAGGTAACATTATACTTGCTCATAATGTGTTCCTAGCGTTATTATGGTCTCTAGCTATTTTCTCACCATATACTCTCACAAGGTATATTACCAAGTCGAGAATAGCAGGATTAGCATCTATACCTTTCTACGTATCATTTACTCATTTTCTCGAGACAATAAACATCGTAGGCACTTATCACAGAATAATGCTGTTTACAATACCATTGATTATATATCTCATTATTAAGTATTTTGAGTCTATAACAAAAAGCAATTTAAAATCAGGGATGTTCTATCTTATTATAGCATCACTTATATCATTGTTTTTTGTGAGGCTACGCATAGGCGGTCTTCTTGTTTATTTATTCCTGTCTTTAATAGCATATATATTGCATTTGCAGAACGTCAATTTTTCATTCTTTTCAAAAAAAGCATTGCAAAGCATATTAAGTTTATGGCTAGCAGTAATGATTGTATGGATGCCGTCCATAGTAAACTACTATATCCTAGTAACTTCACCCAAGATAAACGATGTACTGTATACCAATTATTCGACTATGGCGGCCTTGGAATATTCCAAGCTAACGCTTCTAGACTTCGTCAGAGGTTTATCGAACTCTCCTTGGGCTTGGCGAAATAATTTTTTCCAAGAGATTTCTGCAGGAATGTTTGCATTTCAAGGCGAGTCGCTGATAAAGTTCAATCCGTTGTTTAGGGCCCTGTCTTTATCGCATGTAATAATATTTGCCTTTGGCCTCTTATACATCACTATAAAAGCTCCAAGCAACGATAGGGTTAAAGTTTATATTTTGTCATTAATTTATGTTTTCGTATTATTCATAGATGCGAATTTTGGTACGATATTCAATGTTTTAAGTAGATATGAAAGTCTTTTAATTATTAGAAGTTTACCACGATATAGCTTTTACATTATTGAGCTTATGTACTTAATTATGTTTTCATTTCTATATAGAGTGGGTAGTAAAAAGTTAAGAAGTATATTATTATTGTTTGTTTTAATTCAGTCTATTTATGCAATTTACTTATTAATAAATGATGGAAATGTCTTCCACCCAGGTACAAAAGTTCATGTCCCTGAAGAACTATTTGAAGTAAGTAGGATAGTAAATAATTCTCCTGATGAGGGGAGGGTGTTATTGGTTCCATTTACAAGGCATAAATTTGGTTACGTCAACTACAACTTTGGCTATACGGGTCCCGATATGTTACACTGGCTCATAGAGAAACCAATTATAGGTAGACATTATGCACCAATGCTTTCTTCAAATGAATTAAGAATACTGAATGCTTTAGCTGTTAATTCAGATTGGAAGAAAATGATAAAGTTGTTAAATATTCGATGGATTATTTTAAGAAAATGCCTTGTATACAACAAAAAATTGCCCCAATCCTTTATGCTTGAGATAAATACAACAACTTATGCTGAATTTTTAGATTCACACCCAGAGTATTTTGAAAAAGTATTCGAAGGTAGTTGTTTTAATTTGTATCGCGTAAAGTTAAACACTTCGTACTTCTATATAATACCTCGTAAAGAGCTTGTTGAAAATAATACGACAATAGGTTTTACTAGGATAAGTGCTAAGTTTGTTAACATTACCTCATTTCTAATTAAAGTAAAATATTCTGCCATTAAAAAGAATTTTACTGGAGATTGGAGAATAGATAATTACTGTATTATTGATTCATCGTTTGTAAAAGTAGTCTTTGAACCGTATGGCAAATTCTTTGTAATGCTGAAGTATGTAAATAAAGCAAATGAATTTAAAATATATTCGTTTAGTACTTATTTTCCAAGTTATCGTTTTAAAATTCCTACAGATGTAGAAATACGTTTCATTAATAATACACTGTTTGTATACATAAATGGTTTAAAATTGCACAGTCGTTATCTTCCTGATGTAGCGCGACTTTTCAGCAAAGATATTATAATAGGAGCAAATCTTGGAAGAAAGGAAACTTTCAATGGTAAGATAGAGTACATTTTGATCAAGATAAATAACCATACTGTCATAGATGCTCACTCGAAAAACTATGCAAACAATTTAATTCCTGTAAGTGAATATATGATGGTGAATCCTACTCTATGGAAAGTTAGCATAAAAATAAAGGAACCTGCTATTCTACTGTTCTCTGAAGCTTTTGATCAGGATTGGATAGCATTAATAGAGAAAGAAAAACATACTTCCTTTTCATGTAGTATAGGACTCAATTGTTTTAGAATAAATAAAACAGGAACTCTGGATATGTATATATCCTTCAAGCATCAGAAGATCTTTGAATTTAGTAAGACCGTTTGTATAGTACTCTTACCATCACTTCTAGTTATCTTTTTTAGATTATTACAACGCTACAATTGGGGAGGCACTGAAAATGAAGATCTTTATCGCTAATGCCGCACTTCATCCATGCAATAAGGGAGTAGAGGGGTTAACAAAATCGTTGGCACAACTTATAATACAATATATTCCAAAGGCAAGAATAGTGATCTGGCATACCCCTCTCGAGAAAATGTCGCCAAGGTTTAAGTATATATGCTTAGTTGAAAACAACATTAAAGTTATTTACGAATACTCATACATTAAGTTCTTGATAAAGATAGTGGTGTACGCTTTTCTATTATTCTTCGCACGTATATACAAACGGTTGAGATTATTTCTAAAAGATTACATATGCAAATCTGTACATGAATGCAATACATCATTACTTGTACCTTTATGTGAACTACTTAACGCTGATTTAATTTTAAATGTTAACTACGGTGATGTATTCACAGATTATTACTATGGTTTCACAAGATTTTTCACAATTGCCGCAATATCATTTCTACTTAATTTAGTAGGAAAACCGATTGTATATCCTCCACAAAGTTTGGGACCTTTTAGGACGTTAGTTGGTAGAATAATTGCACAGATAATTCTAAAGAATAAGAATATAAAATTAATAATGGTAAGAGAAGCTTACTCTAAACACTATCTAGTATCACTACTTAATGGCTCATCAAAAAATGTTATAGAGTCTTTAGATCTAGCATTTTTATTGGAAAGTAATGAGTCTTTGATGGAACTTAAAGAGCTAGATTTTATTAACAGTATAGCAGACAAAACTATCATAGGTTTTATTATAGATCCCTATAGATTTATTAGAAATGATAGTTTCCGGCTATTAGCACTTAAAATTCTTCTATTCTTAGCAATGAATAAGAAAAGTGAAAACGTAATACTTCTTATTCCCCATAGCGAAAATCCTTTTATTGCATATGATGGTGAGAGTATAAATAAATTAATAGAGAAAGTTTTTAAAATACATAAGCATGACAATGTGATTGCAATAAAGTCCTATCCTGTTGAGGCTTTAAAGGCTATTATAAAAAGGTGCAAACTAGTTATATCTTTTCCAACTCATCCTGCAATTTTTGCTATCTCCGAAGGCGTAATTCCGATAGTTATATCTTATAGTCACAAAGCTAAAGGAATTTTACAGTTCTTTGGACTTGAACATCTTTATATAGGTTACGAGCCAAGCTGTCTAAATGCTGAAAAAATATATAATAGTGTAAAAAAACTATATACTCAACTACAAGACGAAAACTTAGCGTACCTACTTGAGAATCGATTAAAAACATGTATATTCAAAATTAAGAAAAAAGAAAAAGAAAAATGGTTCACCATATGTTCATGGCTATTTAAATTATCAAAGACAAAATAACTAAAATAGTAAATTTAATTAACAGTTAATGTTATACATCTCTACTTATACATCATTAAATGTTGGAAGCATCGATAATTGAAAGGAATTTTCATTATAGTTCTCATCCCTAGCCACTAAAGCTTGCTTCATGTAGCGTTTTACAGCCTAAAAATAGAAGTAAATATTCATCTATACGGTTCTACCCTATAAGTCTCTCTAACTCCTTAGCCGTGAATCCTAGCTTTATAAGCCTCTTTACTGCATACATCTTTATCTCTTGATAATCTTCCTGTTTGAACGCTTTCTTTGCCTCCATAAGCACTTCATTTACTATTAGCTCCTTGGCTCTTTGAGGGTTGTTTATGTTTTCCCTAATTACTTCATCTATTAGTTCTTTGAATGCTGTTATGTATAGTCTAGTGTTCCTGTTCATTGTGGGTCGCCTAGAGGTGGATTCTTGTTTTGCATTTGGGGCATTGTAGGAATTTTGTGTATCCGTGGGGGTAGTCTATGTATAGTTGCCCGCATCTGGGGCACTTGACGAGGTATATGCTTGCTGTGCCTTCTGTACCTACGGGTGTTTTGACGTAGAGCGTCTCCAATTTCACGACACCCAGTATTTTTAGGAGTAGTTTCTTAATAGGGTTGAGCCCGACGTACACCTCATAAGGGTTTAGCGACCTGGCGTAATCTGATACGTAGCCGTGTAGTGTACGCAATCCCCACTACCTAATATTATGTTTATTCACTGGGATTAAATAGGGTGTCTATGCTAATTACTTTACCGGGTGCCCTGCAGAGAAAAGGATAGGCATGGTAAGGCTGGTGGGAAGGAGAGTGGAGGAGAGCGGGGCTACATGCGGGAGGTACTCGAACTGTTCTAGTTTGTTGTAGTTTTCTTTTCCCCACTAGATATGTGTTTCTAGGGGTTTAAAAATAACAGGAAGGATTGTTGGTTTCCTGCGATCTTTCTAACAATTTTTCCGAAAATCCTCTTTGATGCCGCCTTTGCAATTTGTTCTGATGATTCAAGAACCGCATAACATATGTCCATGTCTTTGACTCGCGGATAAATATTCTCAATTAATTCATCAACCAGCTCAATTATTGGTTTAAGTGGCTGTAGTTCTTCAGGATATTTTTCTCGTGCTGAAATTAAACGTTGTTTCAGAGCTATCATTATTGAATATATATAGTATAAGGTATAGCTGTCCATCGCATCAATCTTAACTTCGCGCTTTAAGACCTTCCATGTTAGTTCCTCAATGCCCATGACATACCCCATGAATATATACCTATACTGTAGGTATAAAATGTTTATTTAGGATGGGTAAAGTTAGGCATTATTCTGGGAAAGGTAACGATTTTATCCCGGCTCCTTCTAATTAATTTATGGTGAACTCCATGTCCATGTCTGTTCATGCCTTCTCTGGATATCTGTCTCAGCTGATACGTAGTTATGAACAGCTGTAAATAGCGGGATTCTTTACCCCCTTATATACACATAGCCTACCATTTCTAACGAAGAACTACCAAGGTGATTGCCAGTGAGGGCTAGGG
>Ga0180301_10004407_pt1 | contig 10884 bp, 10 predicted proteins | sample GuaBasSediGuay16_FD_121797 | JGI IMG/M metagenome (GOLD analysis project Ga0180301, IMG submission 121797) | Subseafloor sediment microbial communities from Guaymas Basin, Gulf of California, Mexico - Guay16, Core 4569-2, 12-15 cm | ecosystem: Environmental > Aquatic > Marine > Hydrothermal... | reverse complement strand
GAAAAACACGATTATTTTACTAAACCCGAAATCCACGGACTGTTCTTCTTTGACGAACATAGTATATTGGTAAATCCCAAAGTAAGAAGATATAGACGTTACTTAATGAATCGCTATAAAACTAGGAGGCCTTACTTACTCTTAATACCAGAGCCTGAAGAGAAGCCTTACTATGAAAACTCTGAGATCAAAAGTATCCTTAAGGAATTAGTTAACCTTAAAGGCTTCCTTAAGTTATTTGATGTAGGGTTTCTTTCAAGGGTCTTTGCTTTAGTACCTCTAGAATTATGTGAGACTTTCCCTCTTTCTCAGTATGAACAAGGAGCGATTTTCTTAAAAGGGAAAATTCTTAAGGAGCATATGCTTTTTTGGGAGAAATTTCTTGATTCACATAATTATAGTATGGTTTTAGTGATTTTTCCTGAAAGAATTGATAAGAGGTATATGAGAAAATTTAGAGAATTAGTAAGAAAGAAGCGTCTTAGAGTTATTGAAGTGAGGGATAAAACGGAAGAGGGCATAGTTAAAACCATTAAGAAATTAATGCGTAGTTTAGACATAGAGAGATCTTAGCTCTTTTTCAGATTTCTCTATGCTTTTTCTGCTTATTTCCTCTAGCTCTTTCTCTATTATTTCAGCCTCCTCGATTAGTTTTCTAGTGTCTATCTGAAGGTTAAGAAGATCTCCAATGTACTTTACAGCTATGGCTGCAGCACGAGGATCAGGTCTTTCTATATTTGCGTAAGGCAATATTGCTATAGCAGGAAATGCTTCCATTTCATATTTAGCGAGCATAAGTGCTAAGGGGCCTACTACGTAGTAACCTCGTTCTAAAAATGCTACTTTGATATCTTTATGCTTATTAAGATATGCGCTTGTCGCTACACAACGTAGTTCTTCCTTAGGATTTTTCCTTAGTCTAGAATCTAGTCCTCCTATAAGTAATGCTTCTTCTAATCCTTCATCAATACTCCATTTGCTTAGTGTAAAGGCAAAATTCTGAATATCCCTTGAGTTAAGTGGAACCTCTGTTAAAATGAGGACTAAATTGGTACTATTAATACATGTGTAATATAGTTCAAAGGGTGTCTGAATTCTTCCATCTTCTCGCATAGTTACGTAAGGAGGTAAATGCTTGGATTCAATAAAGCCTATAAGGTCGGCTTTTAAATTAGTAGTTAGGTACTTGACTGTAATGTATCCTACAAATCCTACACCATGAAAACCAGCTATTAACTTAGCTCCTTTAAGGTTCACTCTCTTCTTAAGGATTATTCTCACTTCTTCACTCAAGTCGATCAACCTATTAGGTTAGGTTTATATTTTATTAGTGTGGGTTAGCAATGACATTAGATATAAAACATTAAGGGTGCTAAAAATGGTTTCGTACGAAAAAAACAATATTCGCCTAAGCTTCCTCGGAGGATGCGGGGAAGTAGGTCGAGTAGCAATTAAAATTGAATTAAAAGATAAAGCATTATTACTGGACTATGGCGTAGCTCTTTCAGAGGATGGGCCTAAATTTCCATATCATGTAAGACCACGAGAAATAACCTCAATAGTACTTTCTCATGCACACTTAGACCACTCGGGGGCATTGCCATATCTCTTCAGTAGCGGTATATCCATTCCCATATATACAACGTCTCTTACAGCTAAACTATCTAAGTTGCTTCTTGATGATTTTCTTCACATTTCGGGATATCATTTACCTTTTGAAGAGCAGGAGATCAAACTATGTTTGAATAGTGTAAGGGCTATACGGTATAGCCGATCTATAACTATAGAAGATGTTAGTATAAGAGCTATAAATGCTGGACACATACCAGGGAGTATCATGACCCTTATAGAGACTCCTCGAAGTAACATACTCTTTACGGGAGATTTTAATTTAGTAAAGACCCAACTACTCAATCCAGCTACATTATCTAAAGTAGATTTTTCAAAGATCGACATCGTAATCATGGAATCTACATATGCAAATGTGGATCATCCTGAACGACAAAAACTAGAGAAGGAATTTGTAGAGAAATGCCGCGAAGTAGTAGACCGGGGCGGTATAGTGCTAGTACCTGCTTTTGCTGTAGGTAGATCCCAAGAGATATTATGTGTTTTAAGGAGGTACAACTTTGAATATCCAATAGTTCTAGATGGTATGGCACGGCAAGCTAGTAGGATATTGCTTAGTTTCCCAGAATTCGTAAGAGATTATAAACTGTTTAAGAGTGCATTGTCTTATGCAACATGGATTACTGGATGGAGCGAGAGAAGACGAGCATTAAAAAGTCCGGGGGTAATAGTAACACCTGCTGGTATGTTGAAAGGAGGGGCTGCGTTATATTATCTTTATAAGATATATAAGGATCCGCGTAATGCCGTATTTTTAGTAAGTTATCAGATTGAAGGAACGCCAGGAAGAGAGCTTTTAGAGACGCATAAATTTAGGTTTAAAGATACTCTTGAAGAGGTAAAGGCAGAAGTTAAGTGGTTCGACTTCTCTGCACATTGTGGTCGAAAAGAACTCTTTAAGTTCTTATCATTACTAAAGCCAGGTACTAAAGTCTTTATAATACATGGAGAGCAAGAAGCAATCAAACAGTTTGCAATGGATATAAACGAGACTTTTGATCTTGAGGTAATAGTCCCGAAGATGGGAGCTACCTACACATACTAAGAGATCTTTGGTGGTAGAATGAATCTTAAAATAGTAAGATATATATCCTTTATAACGTTTCTTCTTACGATATTCCCCTTACCTATAGCAATCCTTTTTCAGTTGATTTCTAAAAATATAATGCCACAACTATTACCGCCAGATGGAGTAGGAGGGATAATTGAAGAGCTTTCATGGTTCATATTCATAATTTCTTTATCTTCGTTGTTGATATTCCTTTTAGCTCGTTCTAGAAGAATACCATTATTGGTAGCTGTCTTTGCCTTCTTCGTAGTGTTTTTATCATTCACTTCCTCTTATACTATCTCTTACTTGCTAATTGAGGATCAAGTTATTTCTATATTCCTTTCATTATTAGTGATACTCTTATGGTCTTTGGTTTTCATACTTAAAAATGACTACTTAGCTAGAGCTTTATCTTCGTCTCTAGTGTTATTGACAGGTAGCCTAGCAGGTATAGTTTTCGTAATAGTAGTTCCTATTTATGTAACAATAGTCTTCTTAGTATTCCTATGTATATACGATCTCTTTTCAGTTCGTTATGGTCACTTAAAGGAGCTTATGAAAGCTCTTTTAGTTAATGAGAAGCTTAAGAAGGAGGAAGTTACATTTAGTAGGATAACGACTAAAATAAGATCTCCTCTTTTCTTTATAACAGCGTATGCAGGATTAATGAATGTAGGTATAGGCGATGTAATGAGTTATGTTATGCTTAACTGTATAGCATCCTTATTCTCAGGGGTATATGGCACTTCTTTAGTGTTTATATCGATTACATTAGGTTTTTTACTGACATATAAGTTAATGATTAAGCTTAAGCTTGCTTATGCTCCTGGTTTACCCTTACCTATACTCTTTGGACTGATAACGATAGGCATTCTTAGATTTCTATGATATTTGAACATTTCAATTGTTTAATTATATCCTCTGCCTCTTCAGGCTTAACTTTAAGGGTGTAGAGGTACCTTTTTAACCTTAATTTTAACTTTACGTAATCCTTATGTCGTTTAACTCTGCATTCTAGTGCTTTCTCGGAAAGTTTTATGAACTCTTCCTTATCCTTGATTTCTTTAGGCATATTTTCATCCCTCACATTAAATGGACACTGTGGTTAATACACTTTGTGGATAATTAAATCTGACACTTATTACTTGATATATTTCTTGTAATGCTTCTCTATTTTAAGTATTCTTACCGTCCTGGGATACAATATGAGCTTCAGGAGCACTTCGTAGAAGACGAAGGACATAACTAGTGAGAATAATAAATCTCCTATTAGTGAATAAGAATCCATTGCTGTAGCATATTTCCTTAAAGGTAAGCTAAGCAATAAAAATAATATTACGAAGATTATCATAGAAGATAGGTAACATAGGAATTGTCTAAATTTAAATTTCCGGTAGCACTTATAATGAAAGGGAACTTTAACGTGGTAGGTCTCGCCTAATGGGTTTTTAGAAATAGCTACTCTAACCTTATGCCATTTAATGTCGCCCTCTTCTATTTTTCTCCTACAATAAAAGCATTTTACCAATATTAAACACCTTAGAATACCTTCTGAGGTATATGTTTAAGCTCTGAAAGTTCAGTAAGTAGCTTTTCATATTCATGCCTATCCACAGGAAACTTCACTATTTTATTTTTGATACCAGATAGTATGATAGCGTTTACTATCTCTAGTGATTTTCTTCCCTCTTCGCCATTGACCATAGGTTCTTGGTCATTTATAATAGCTAGAGCGAAATCTTTAATAACCATTTGATGACCACTTTCCTTTATATGTGAGGGAAGGATATCCTCCCACTTAACTATTGGTTTCGCTCTTTCTTTCAATGAGGAAATTATAGATTCTTTTATTGGAGGTTTATTCCAAGCTATTCTCCCTCTATTATCTTCTACGACTATTATTCCGTTATCACCTCGTATATCAAAACGGGCAAAGGAAGGCATATCGAATGAGGAAACATGGATTACGCCTTGAGTACCTCCTTCAAATTCTATTACAGCACTAGCAAGATCCTCAACTTCAATTTCATGAGTGAGTGTGTTTATGAATGCAGCGAGTCTGGAAGGTTTTTTCCCTATAAACCACTGAAAGAGATCTATGAAGTGTATTGCTTGGTTTATTAATACGCCTCCTCCCTCTCCTTTCCATGTACCACGCCAAGGACCACTTCTATAGTATCGTTGGTCTCTGTATGTGCAGTATTCAAGCAATGCTCTGTATAATTCACCAAGCTTACCTTCCTCTATTAGACGTTTAATTGAAATGCTTAAGGGTTTTGTCCTATGCTGAAAGACGACTCCTAATTTTAGATCTAGACGTCTTGCTTTAGCTATCATTTCATCAGCTTCTTTCACACTAAGTGCCATAGGCTTTTCTACTAATACATGAGTGTTGTACTCTAGAGCCTTCATTGCTATTGGATAGTGAAGGTTATGGGGCGTACATATAGAAATGGCATCTAGCTTCTCTTTCTCTAACATTTCAACGTAATTCTGATACCACCTTACGTGATACTTCTCAGCTACTGCTTTTGCGTTAGCGATATTTACATCTGCTATAGCGACTAATTCTGTTTCCTTAAGTTTTGCAGCCACATCAACGTGTACTCTCCCTATTATTCCGACGCCTACTACACCATATTTTATTTTAGTACACATTCTTAACCCTCAAATCTCAACTAACCCTTATTGCTTTTATTAGTAAACATCTGTAATATAGCTTTAGGGGTGGGAATATGGTAGAACGAGTACTTGTATTTGGCGCTCATTCAGATGACGAAACTATAGGTCTAGGTGGAACCATAGCTAAGTTAACTGAAATAGGGTATGAAGTTATCGTCGTTACCTTTTGTTGGAGTGAGGCGGGAACATGGGAAGATACAGGATATGCAAGGGCTGAATGGAAGGAGGCAATAGCTAAGATGAGGAGAGATGAGGCAGTTAAAGCTGATAAAATACTCGGTGTTAGAAAAAGGATAGGGCTTGGCTTACCTACACAGGGCGTTGTGAATGATCGAGCAACCTATCAAAAGGTAGTTAAGATAATCCGTGAAATTAGACCGAAAGTTATTTTTACGCATTATTATGAAGATAAGCATAGGGATCATAGAGCAGTCTCTCACATAGTAGAAGAGGCTAGGTGGAAAGCATCGGAGAATGTTCTTGCAGATCTTGGTAAACCCTGGTATACTCCTGCATTATTCTTCTATGAAGTAACTGAGCTCTTTACACATCCTTCTCATGTTGTCGATATAACGAGTACCTTCAATAAAAAGATCGAAGCAATGAAGGCATTTAAATCTCAATTTGATGTATTACCAGGAATACTAGACTATATAAAAGGAGTGGCTAAGGCTAGAGGGTTTCTCATAGGTGTCAAGTATGGAGAAGCATTTCTAGATTCGCATCTATTACCTCAAAAGGGGATTAAGATATTAGAAGTATAGCCAAGAGATGCCTTATTGTACTCAGCCCGGGTTATTCTACTCATCCCGGCCCGGCCACACGGTCATGCGGCTGCACCTTCATCACTAATTTTATAAATCTTACGAGGGGCTTATAAGCTTTAGTAATTATCATTCGAGTTAGTTTTGTTAAGAAGGGAGCACTTTAAGTGCGTAACATTTTTATAAGTAATGGTATACCCAAACATGATAACTTTCAGAGGTGCCATCTATGGTTGATAAGAGCACAGCCTTAATCCTATGGTTTGAGGAACTGAGGAAAGAAGACGTCCCCCTAGTTGGAGGAAAGAATGCTAATCTAGGCGAAATGATCAATGCTGGTATTCCAGTCCCTCCAGGATTTGCCATTACAGCTTACACTTATAAACGATTCATAGAAGAGACAGGTATCAAAGATAAAATTTATGAGATAATTAGAGAGGTAATTAAGGAGAAGAAGCCAGAGGAGTACCAAGAAGCTAGTAAAAGAATTCGTGCTCTAATTGAGAGCACGCCTATCCCTGAAGATATAGAAAAAGCGATACGAGAAGCTTATCGTGAATTATGTCGTAGAGTGGGTCTCGAAAAACCAGAATTACCAGTAGCGGTACGGTCTAGTGCTACTGCAGAGGATCTCCCTGATGCTAGCTTCGCTGGACAGCAGGAGACTTTTCTTAATGTAGTAGGTGAAGATGAGGTACTAGATAGAGTAAGAAAGTGTTGGTCAAGTCTCTTCACACCTAGAGCAATATTTTATCGTGAGCAGAAAGGGTTTAAACATGAGAAGGTATTGATTAGCGTAGCTGTACAAAAAATGGTTAATGCAAAAGCTGCAGGAGTTATGTTTACACTACATCCAGTAACAGGTGATGAAAGTAAGATCGTCATAGAGTCGAATTGGGGATTAGGAGAATCAGTAGTGAGCGGATCTGTAACTCCTGATGAATTTGTCGTAGATAAAGAAACAATGCAGGTAGTTGAGCGTAGAATAGCTAAGAAGAGAACCTGGACTGTAAGAGATCCTAAGACTGGTGAGACTAAAGCAATGGAATTACCAGAGGATCTTAGTGAGAAGCCTAGTCTTACAGATGAAGAAGTTTTAGAATTAGCTAAGTTAGCTGTTAAGATTCAAGAGCATTACGGTAGACACATGGATATAGAGTGGGCTATAGATAAGGATCTTCCCTTCCCTCAAAATGTATTTATAGTACAAGCGAGACCTGAGACAGTTTGGAGTGTAAGGAAGGAGAAGGAGGCAAAAGAGGAAAAAGTAGAGGCAGTTACAGTAACTAGAGAGAGGAAAGTTGTAGTTAAGGGATTACCTGCAAGTCCAGGAATAGCTTGGGGTAAAGCTAAAGTTGCCTTAACGACTGAAGAAGCTAGTAAGTTAATGAGGGAGGGAGACATCCTAGTTACTAGAATGACTAATCCCGACTGGGTTCCATATATGAGAATAGCATCCGCTATTGTGACAGACGAAGGAGGTATGACATGCCACGCAGCTATAGTTAGTAGAGAATTAGGTATTCCATGTATCGTTGGTACTGGTAATGCTACGAAGGTTCTACAAACAGGTAAGGAATATACAGTAGATGCAAAAGCAGGAGTTGTTTATGAAGGAGTCTTAGAAGAATACGCTAAACCTAAGGAAGAAGAAAAGGTTAGAAAACTGGAACTACCTGCTTTAGAATTAGTATTTAAACCACCAACTGGAACTAAGATCTACATGAATTTAGGAGTACCTGAGAAAATTGAAGATTACAAGGATCTACCTTTCGATGGAATTGGACTAATGAGAATAGAATTCATCTTAGCTTCATACATAGGAGAGCATCCGCTCTATCTAATAGAAATAGGCAATGAAAAGAAGTTCGTAGATAAGCTAAGCGAAGGTGTTGCAATGGTGGCTAGGGCTATCTATCCAAGGCCAGTAGTGGTAAGATTCTCCGACTTTAAGACTAACGAATATAGGCAACTAATAGGTGGAGAGAAGTATGAACCTCATGAAGATAACCCGATGTTAGGATGGAGAGGAGTTAGCCGTTACATCTCAAAGCAATATGAAAAGGCATTTAGACTTGAATGTAGAGCAATACTTAGAGTGCGAGAAGAGTATGGATTGAAGAATGTCTGGGTTATGGCACCCTTTGTTAGAACAACATGGGAAGCAGAGAGATTTAATGAACTTTTAGAAGAAGAAGGACTTGTAAGGGGTAGAGACTTCAAAGTATGGTTTATGGCAGAAGTTCCTTCAATCATATTCCTTGCTGACGAATTCAGTAAGCTCTGTGATGGATTCAGTATTGGAAGTAACGACCTAACACAGCTCGTCTTAGGTACTGATAGGGATAGTCAGATATTACCTGCAATAGATTCAAGATACTTCGATGAGCGTGACCCTGCTGTAAAGAGAGCCATAGCACACTTAATAAAAGTTGCACATAGGTATGGAAAGACTGTAAGTATATGTGGACAAGCTCCCAGTGTTTATCCTGAGTTTACTGAGTTCTTAGTAAGGCAGGGTATTGATAGTGTTAGCGTTAACCCGGACGTAGTCGTTCAGACGAGATACTTAGTAGCCAGTATAGAGCGTAAGATAATGCTTGAAAGACTAGGAGAGCTTGAAGAGGAGCTCTTCAAGAGACAAGTTGTAAAGCGTCCTAGATATCTAGGAGAATACGAATTCGAAATCTAAAAACTTTATTAAATTTTTAATGATCTTTACTCATTTTCCTTCTTTAAGGACTCTCTTAGCTTATATAGCATAACAGCTCCAACATGTGTGCATGTTCTCTTTTGTCTCCATCTAGAGAATTTTCTCAAAGGGTTATAACATGAACAAGTGTATATCTTTCGCTTCTTATCATAACTAACGATATACATACTTCTATGATCACCTAGAGATACATCACCTTTAATGATCCAATATTCTACATGTAATGAAGTAAGGAAGGGTCTAACGCTTGGAAGTCTTTTAAAGCAACGTTTTATCCAAGATTCCCCTTTATCCTTATGCATACTCTTAAAGATGAATAAGAGCTTTCTATTTGTCTCTGTGTAATTTTGATTATTCTTATATTTCATCCTAGTAATAAGGTCATAGTTTGTATGTTAAAGTATAACGTTTGCTTTTACAGCTTTTATTGATGTTTGATGAATTTTGTTTCAGAGATAATCTCCATTTTCCCCCCAGTACGCATTTCTCTTTATTTGTCTCATCACTCTTTCGGGAAGTATTTCATCTTCGATTCTCCTAGCCAATGGTCTCTTTATAATAAGTCCACTTCCATCAACTATATCGATCTCCCATGCTCTTAAGTCATGTGGTGTTTGACGCATTTTCTCTATTATTATGTAACGCTGTAGAATACCATTGATTATTCTCCTTTTAAAGTGAATGATGCCGTCAGCTATGTGCTCTACACCCCAACCGAAAGCAGCTCCTGTTGTTATAGCGTACTGGGATGTAGCATATATGGTAAAATGCCATTTACTTAATATACGTTTCACTATGTAGCTTTGCTCTCTTGCTTTAGCAGGTGCTCTGAGCCAGAATGCACTCATAGAGTCGATTACTAACCTAGTTACTTCTCTTCCTAGTGATCTTTTTGCTTCTATAACCTTATTGATCATCTCTTCTATGCTTACCTCCTTTAAACTCCATTTATCTTCACGCTCTTTCATTAAAGCGTCTATGATTATGAGTCTTTTATTATTGATAGCTTCATTGAATTGCATGTTGAATTGTTCTGCTTGTCTTATTATACTCTCACGGCTCTCTTCTGTAGTAACGTAAATACATTTCTCATTGTTTTTAAGTCCAGCCCATATGAAATGAAGGCAGGCAATCGTTTTTCCTGTTCCAGGCATTCCAGTAAGGGCTACAAAAAATCCTTCAGGTATGCCCCCGGCTAATAACCTGTCTAACTTGCTTATCCCTGTAGAGAGCCTATTAATCACAAGTTCATTATTATAGAACTGACTATTAAATCCTTTTAAAGGCTAACGAAGATCTAGAAGTGAAATAGTGAATTGACTACATGGTGATGTATGTGAGCTTACAAATTAAAAGAAGATCATCAAAGGAGGTTCTTAATAGATTCGTTTATAGTGCTTGCACGATATTGTCAAGTTAGAGTGTTACTTTAGTACATAATCATAAAAGATAATGAATATTTTATTAACTAATGTCATATATTGAGGTGGCATGCTAGGTACGATCGTAAACATACTGGCAGTACTTGGAGGTAGTTCATTAGGCCTTATGCTACGTAGAGGTATACCTGACAAGATAAAGCACATAGTAGTACAGTCTATAGGCTTAGCAACAATAGGTCTAGGGATCTCTATGATTAAGATGAAGAATCCTATAGGATTAATATTGGGTTTATTAATAGGAGCGGTTACAGGAGAGATATTCAATTTGGAGGCGAAATTCAACAATTTTGCTGAGCTTATTAAAGAAAGAATTCACTCAGAGGATCCCATTGTTGAAGGAATGCTTACAGCCTTTATTACATTCTGTGTAGGTCCTTTAACTATAATAGGGTCAATAGAGGATGGTTTAGGGAATCCATCGATTCTCTTCACAAAATCTGTATTAGATGGCTTTATGGCTATTGCATATTCTTCCTCATTAGGCTTAGGGGTTGCTTTTAGTACGATACCTATGTTGATATATCAAGGATCATTAGTCCTTTTTGCTTCACTAATTAAGGGATATCTAGCAGAGGAAATATTGAACTCTTTAACTACAACTGG
>Ga0180301_10004406_pt1 | contig 10886 bp, 7 predicted proteins | sample GuaBasSediGuay16_FD_121797 | JGI IMG/M metagenome (GOLD analysis project Ga0180301, IMG submission 121797) | Subseafloor sediment microbial communities from Guaymas Basin, Gulf of California, Mexico - Guay16, Core 4569-2, 12-15 cm | ecosystem: Environmental > Aquatic > Marine > Hydrothermal... | reverse complement strand
CCTTTCGGATTGCCCGGGTCCTGAACCCAAACGTCGCCGTCGACTACAAATTTATACTGATATTCGCCATCGGGCAAATCGAGCGTAATCTCCCACGTGCCGTCGCCGTCGGTATCGGACATCGGTGTGGCGTCACTGCTCCAGCTATTGAACGTTCCCGCGAGATTGACCGTCCGCGCGGCGATATTAGGCGAATATCGGAACGTAACCTCGCGCGCAAATAGGACAGTGAATAAAATCAAAGAAATCCGAATGATGCGTTTCATATTTTCTCTATCTTTGGAATAAAGGCCTTCGGATTCCGGCAAATTTGAGTGTTGTCGATTATAAAAATCGACCGACAAGGGTTACACTATACATCTCTTTATCGACTCGTTTAACCGGATAGCTTTTTCGTCGTTTTACGTATTCTTCCCCAGGCGTAAATAACGAGGAAAACCGCGACCGCAAAGAGCAGCAGTCCGATTATCCCCAGCAGCCAGTTGTGCGTCCGCGCAAAATTTGTATACATAATGGTAACCAGCGCGGTAAGCGTAATCGCCATCATCAGCACCATCGGGATAAGCGTGAACAGCGGTCTTTTGCCCCGATTAATCAGCCAGACCGAGATTGTCAGTAGGGCGAGCGCGGCCATAAGCTGGTTTGCGGTGCCGAAAATCGGCCATATCGCCGAGTAGCTGCCGGTGAACGCGAGTATCGCTGCGCCTGCGACTGTCGCGACTGTGGCGATATAGCGGTTTTTGCCGAGAAGCGTTTTCCGTTCGCGGCGCGAGAAAAACTCCTGAAACATAAACCGACCGATTCTTGTCGCAGTATCGAGGCTGGTCAGCGCGAACGCCGAAACGGCCAGCGCGAGAAACGCCACCGCGCCGCTTTCCGGGATACCCGTTTTCCCGACGAACGCGCCTATACCTTTGCTGAAAACCGCGACGGGGCCGCCCTCGCCGAGGATTTTGATATACTCCGAGTGCGTCATCGTTATAGCCGCGATAAGCGCGACTACCGCCAGAAAGCTCTCGATAAGCATCGCACCGAAACCGATAACCTTCGCGTCCGTCTCCTTGTCGAGCTGTTTGGCGACTGTCCCAGAGGCTACAAGCGAATGGAAACCGGAAATCGCGCCACAAGCCACCGTAACGAATAATATAGGGAACATCGGCCCAAGTTTGGGCGCGACAAAACCAGTGAACGCGGGCATCTGAATATGCGGCATCGAGTAGATTATCCCCACAAAACCGAGCAAAAGCGCGGCGTAGAGCAAGTATGCATTCAGATAATCTCTCGGGCGAAGAAGCAATCCCACCGGCGCGACACTCGCGAAAAAGACATAGATGAAAATCAATATCAGCCATGTGTTGTGGCCGAGAACGACCGGGAAATACATTCCGGCGACGAGCGCGCCTGCCATAAATATTATCCCGATAACGGTCGCGACCGCGATATTCTTCTTCCGGACTCCGCCCCAGACCAGCGCGACGACGAGAAACAGCACCGACGCCGTAGCGGCCTGCGGCACGGACACGAAAGATTTAGCGACAACGACAGCGAAAACGGCTACAACCAGAACGAGCGTCAGCCACGAGAATATCAAAAACATCGTTTTACCGGTGTGGCCGATTTCGTCCTCGATAACCTCGCCGATAGAACGTCCGCGGTGCCTCACCGAGGCCACCAGCGAACCGAAATCGTGGACCGCACCGATAAATATCCCGCCGAAAACTATCCACAACAATACCGGAACCCAGCCGAAAACGGCGGCGGTTATCGGCCCGATAATCGGCGCAGCGCCTGCGATAGAAGCGAAATGGTGACCGAGCAGAACCGGCTTTTTCGCAGGTTCGTAGTCGATACCATCGCGTAGTGTGTGTGCGGGCGTTTCCCGCGAAGCGTCGATACCTAAACGCCGCGCAACATAGCGACCGTAAAAGATATAGCCGAGAACGAACAGGGCTACCGAACCGATGACGATGAATATAGACATAATTTCCTCCAGTTTCGAAAAGATATAAAACGCAGTAGCGATTATTGCAAGGAAATTTTAGCGTTGAAAAAAGAAGAGGTTTCTCGACACCAGTTCGCTAGGCCGGGTATTTAACCGTGCTTTTGAAACGGCGGTGCGCCCAGAAATACATCTGTGGGTATTCACGAACATAATACTCGATACGGTCGGTATAAAGCTGGGTTATCTGGCGGATAGCATCCCCCTTGCCCGACGGTAGCGAATCGTAATCCGGCTCGAGGAACTCGACGAAGACCTTGTGTTTCGTGGATTTACCTTCGCGGACAATCCCGCCGACGACGATAGGGCATTTCAGCTTTAACGCGAAAGCGCCGATTCCGCCGGGCGTCGCCGCTGGATGGCCAAAAAACCGGACGATAATGGGACTTTTCCCGGCGTCCTGGTCGGAGAGCATAGCTACTGCCCGACCCGAGCGGATGGATTTTATCACCCCTCTCGCGGCGACGCCCATATGGATAATCCCAATACCCATACTCTCGCGGATGCCGTTAATCAAACTATCGACGGCGCGATTGGTCTGCTCGCCTACGAGAAAATCGAGTGGCAAGCCGGCCTCACGCAGAGCCGCGCCGAGAAACTCCCAGCTTCCAAAATGGCCGGTTACGAGGAGCATCCCTGTGCCTGATTTTGCGGATTCTATAGCCTGTTCGAGACCATCGAACTCGACGTAATCCAGTGTTTTACCTTTGAGTTTCGGCAATAGCGCGAACTCGACCATACTTCTGCAGAAATTGCGATAGCTTTCCGCGAGAAGACGGTCGGCATCTTTACCGGTTATTTCCGGCAGACAGAGTTCGAGATTAAAACGCGACACTTTTCGCCTGATGCCGAGCCGCCAAATAAGGCCGCCGATAATTCCACCCAATCCGACGGCGCAACGGTAGGGCAAAATCCGGATAACGAAAAGCAGAATCGCGATAGCGATATTCTCTATTTTATGCCTGAATTTCTTCATCACGAATTTCGGATTTACGGTTGGCCATCCTTATCCGGGCGAGTTTAATTCCGCCGAGAACCAAAAAGAGTAACGTTATTATCGAAAAAGAAACGCGCCAGTCGGCGAGAAGTAAGCTCCAGCCGAACCTTCCGCTGCGTTCGTTCGCCCAGAGAATATAGAACTCGGTCAGCGACAGACCCGAAGCAGCTTCGATGCCCTTATCGAAACCACCGTTTTTACGGATTAACTCGATTAGCTTTTCGGGGCCGTTGTCAGGTAAAATCTCTATCAAAAACTCGAATGCCGCACGGCTTTCGGCGTAAGCAAGATTCGCGCGTTCCGAATCCCACGAGTTAAGGTCCTCCAATTCCCTCAGATTCAGATTTTCGCCGAGTAGATTCGCCAACGCGATTCGGCTCGACTGCTGGAAATCCATCCCGCCGGAGACCCACTGCGCGAAACCCTCGTCGAACCAGCGCGGAACGCGAACCTCGCCGGTCGCTTTATACAAAACGATATGGCCGAGTTCGTGCGCTATCAACTCCACAGCCCTGGGAGATTTGCTGCTTTCGCTAAACAGAACCACAATTTCGTTTCGCGCCGGAATCGCCGCGCCGACGCCCCAGTCGGGAATAGCGCCGGATGTCGCTTCCTCGAATTCGGCGCGTGTATATGTTACCACGATACGAATTGTGTCGATTTCCGACGCACGAACCGAAAACCTCTCCGAGAAACTCCCGACAGCTCGCTCCACCTTATCCTTAAAATCCGGTAGCTCTTTTCCGCCAGTCTCGATAACTACCGGAACTCGAGCGCAAAGACACAAGGTCGGAACAAAAACAAATAGAATTATCGAGAGTTTCATTAATAAAAAATACCTGTTGATATTATAATGGTCAATGATAAAAGAGGCGAGTAGTTCCCGAAAATTTATAATTCCCGTCATCCGAACTTCGACCACCTTCTCCCAATGCGAAAAAGGAATAAGCCCACGTTTTAACCGCGGATAACGGAATTCGATTATAAATTCAAGGTCATGCGGACTCACCTGGGTCGCTGGCGCGAGGGTGGTCTTTGGGCTATCGGTAGGGAATCCGTGCGTCCACCGGAAATGCCACAATAAGTGCGCTCAACGGCTTCGTCGATTCGCAAATCGCCGGGTAGTATCGATATTAAATAGCGAGGTGGACAACGCACGGAGCGTGCCAGCGCGGGCAACTAAAAACTCGAAGATAACTTAAGCTCGAAACCCTCAAACGCGGGCTCGAATCGGCAGGTCCCGCCGGAGCAGGTGAACCCGCCCGGACGTTTGCCAAAAGCGAGAGTTATCTTATGGTTTTCGGCGATTTCGCCGTCGATATAGAGACGGATGGAATATTCGGGTTCGAGTGATTCGGACTCTCTATCCCATTCCATTAGCCGCCCACCCTCGATACCGATTGCTCCATAAGGCGAGATAGATAACTCACTTAGACCGTAGAAATTAGAATATTTTTCGTCGTATTCTTCTCCCGCCTGAAATTCGATATCGAAAAGAAGACTCGTTCTATTGCTAAAATAATACAGAGGTTCGAGAACCGCATTGTGCACCGGCTCCTGTTCGCCGGTTTTCTGATATTCATATATTCCCCTGACAGTTAAGTCTCCGAGTTCCTGATAGACCGACCCGAATATTTCGATATAATCCATAGCCTTCTCAGGATGGTCGAGATTAGCAAGAGCTATGGTTAAATCGAGATTATCCAATGGAGTGATTGCCGCTTCTGCGTTGTAGGCGATAACGTCGCGCGGGTTCGGTTCGCTGAGATGTCGGCTCATTAGTGTGTAGCTCGGTTGACGGACAATCAGCGGGAGCGTGACATAGCTTTCTTGAGTGGCGCCTTTGACGAGGAAGCTGTCGGCGGACAGAAACTCGCCGAAAACCGTTACCGGACCGATAAATAATGAAGCGGTAGCGTAGACCGTTTCGCCATTCAGGTTTGTCCCGAAATCGGCGTCGCTTCGCCACGTTTTAGCGTAATGAACCTCGGCGGAGAACGGACCATACACAGGTAGTGCGCGGATTTCCCACGTCTCGCCAGTCAAGCCCGGTCCCGTTTCCAGACTCGCTTTGGGAACGTCGTATCGAATATAACCGCAACCCGCCGGAATATATGGCGCGTTGACCTGCAGTTCGCCGCCGCGGAAACGGGTATCGTTATCCCAGCCGGCGATGCCGGAAAGAATGGTCGCGTTGCAAAATCTATGGCTAAAATTAACATTAGCTCCATCGAGATGATGGTCCTGCTTAACGTCGCGCAATTCGCGGGCGTCGAGAAGCAAACCCGCGCCGAGCGTAGAAGTGAACGAACCGACCGTAATACTAATAACATCGTGTTTGAGGTCCGCCCAGTATTGGGTTATATCTGTATATGTCGTATCCGGCCTGGTTAGAGCCGTCGAGTCGGAGGGGTGCATCGCCTCAAACCTCGCACCGAGAGTAATTTTGGAAATGTTCAACCTGAGGTCGAAACGGTCCTCGAAAAAATTGTTGCCCTTATCGGCCTGCGCGGCGCGGTATTCGAGAGTATTCCGGGCGGTAGCTGAAAAACCAAAAACAATGGGCGCTATCGTTAATAAAAGTAGCGCAGTAGATAGGCTATTCTTCAACCTCGTCCTCCCCCGGGCCACCGGCTTTTTTCACAACGGGAAATAATTCCTCGACCTTTTGTTGATATTCAGCCTCGTCGCCGGGCTTAAACCCGATATGATGATATAGTATTTCCCGGTCGCCGGAAAGTATAAAAAGCTCGGGTATGTCGGCCACTCCCGCCGATTTTTTTACCGACTCGCCGGTATCCATTATAATAACGAAATCCCAGCCCTCTTTCTGCGCAAACGGTTTAACTTTGGCGCGCGTGCGGGGGCCATCCTCGCAAATAGCGAGTAGCGTAACACCGTGGTTTTCAAGGAGTTCCTCCATCTCGTCGAGTTTGCGGAGTTCTTTTATGCAAGGTTTACACCACGTCGCCCAGAAAGTCAGAATAACCGGGCTTTCCGAGCAAACCTCGCTCAGCGTGATGGTTTGACCGTCGAGAGCGGCAAGAGTAAAATCCGGAAAAACCGGCTCGTCATCGGCGAGTAATATCCCGACAATAAGGAGAATTCCGAAAACCAGCGGTTTCTTTATGCTCATAATTACCCCCTATTTAATTAACACAGTTTTTCTTTCGGCGGAAACATCCCCGCTCAAGCGAATAAGATAAACCCCACTCGGTGCGTTATCCGAATCCCACCGGACGACGGTCCTTCCCGCAGGAAGCGTGCCGTCATAGATAGTCGTTACGAGTTTTCCGGAAATGTCGTAAATCTCGATAATTACTTCCGAGGTTTTCCGAAGGTCGAGTTCCACAGTCATAACGCTGTTAAACGGATTCGGATACGTTTTTATAATCTCGATATTGCGCGGCAGTTCGTTTTCGTCTATACCGAGGCCGCCCCAGTAAGTAATCACACGTTCCCAGAAATCGTCCCGTTCCGTTTCGCTCGCTATTGTTTCTAGATTAAAGGATATATACACGAGTTTTCCACCACCGTCGAAATCCTTGGTCAAACCGCAGGTAGGGCCGATATTGAGACGGAGTATACCCTCGGCGGGTGCTTGAGGAAGAAATCCTTCTGCAGGATACCCGAAACCCGGCAAAGTAGCCGAAAAACCAGAGAAATCGGTTCCGGGATAGGTTCCCATAACGCCTGTAGGTGCAGACTCCATTCCGTCGTAAATAGCGCCGAGAACCATAGTATAGAACGATAGAATACCGCCAACACTCCTTCCGAGGCCAGAAGACGTAATCAGCATCTTGCCGCCGTTTTCCAGGAAGTTCTTTATCGAGAGCCTATCGGAGGAGGTCATCGGGTCGGAAATATTTTCACCATCCTGCCATACTATAGCATCGAAAGCGATATCCGAGAAATCGGGCAGTTCACCGTGCTGCTCTATCGACCAGAGACCGTAATCAACCCCGTTATCGGCAAACATATCTTCATAGTAGGATATATCTTCGGTAGCTTCGGTCGAGCTTATGAGAAGCAAATCCCCTCCAGAATAAGCCTTGAAGCAAATCGTGTCTATAAGAGCGTCCGGGTCGTTGACCGGGTCGATATAGAGATAGGCATAACCTCCGCCTATGTCACCCATAGGAGATACGGTCAATGCCATATCGATTCGTTCTCTGCTTTCTAACGTTATCCTGCTCGAATCGAATTCGGAGCCGCCGGCGGAAACCTGAACAAACCATCCGGCAGGGAAATGCGACTCGAACCATATATCGAAATCGTCGTCGAATAACCCGTAATTTTTCATATCGAAATCGAAAACTACCGTATCGTCGGGGAAAACGAGTTCCTGAATACGGTCGACGTGCAGGATGTGGAAATACTCTTTCAGGTCGTCCGTTTCTTTCTTATTACATTGCGGTATCTCGTGTTCCGGATGGGAAAAATCTTGAAGTAGAACGGTAAACCAGCAATTCTCCCAGACGGATACATAGCCGAAATACGGCCTGAAATCGAACTCGAAGACCATCGATGTGTCACCGACGATGCGGATTTCCTCGCCATCCCAGTCGGGTAAAATATAGCGCATAACCTGATAGAAATTCGTCTGGCCGTTCGGCGCGGCGTAATACATACTGTCCTCGTTCAGAATACAGATAAGATTAAGCGTCCGGTCGTAACTCGGGTCTTCGCAGAGAACAGTTACCTCGCAAACTCCGCTATCGAGGACGAATATTTCGATTTCGAGAGGGGTATACACGCCGGCTTCGGATAGAGCCAACGCCCCGCTGCCGGAGCAGTTACTTCCAACAGTATCGCCATTGACAGCTGTTTGTGGGACGTAGCCTCCGGAGTATAATCCTGCGCGCTGATTATTCTGCCCAGGATTATTAGTATGAAACGGGTCAGAACTGCTCGGTCCATTCGTATGATATCGCACCAGGCAAATCTCGTCGAGATGAGCCGGATACCAATCGTCGAGCCAATCCTCACAAAGCTTGCAATATGAACATCCGGTATTTGTGTTCAATTCGAACATCGACCTGCGGATATAGCCGAAACAAACGGCTACGGCGATTAGAAAAATCACCAGAGAAATCAATCTGGACCTCATAATAAGCTCCTATCGATTTGTATTTACTGGAAGAAAGAACCCGAAGTTCCCATAAATATCCTATTTTGCCAGAAGCAGTTTCCTTGTCGTTTTCTTTTCGCCGACTATCAATCGCGCCATATAAACGCCGCTCGGCAGTTCTCGACCGAAATCGTCGCGGCCATTCCATATAAAAGTATGCCTGCCCGTTTCAAGAGCCTCTTCCGCTAGAACGGCTACTTTCCGCCCGTTAATATCGAATATCTCGAGGCGGCCGTTCTCTGGTTCGGTAATCTCGAAACTGAGTTCGGTCGCCGGATTAAACGGGTTCGGCGCGGCAGATATTATAAGAGGCTTCTCCGGTTTTTGGACTCCGTCCTCGACTACAGGGGACGAACGCAGAAAATCCAGTATCCGCGCCATCGTGGAATCGCGGTCGGCCTGTGTGCTTATCGCCTCGAACGGGAAAGCGAAATAGACCAGACTATAGGCGCCCTCATAGACAACAGCCGCACCAGGCATCGAGCCACCGTTGTATTGCATAGCGAGAACACCGCCACCGTAAGCATTTATTTCGCTCGGATATACAGCGTTACCTGCACCGTCGCCGCCGATGATGTCGTATATCAATCCGTCGAATATCCCTCCGGGAGAACCTATTACGGTTAGTATATCTGTATCATCCGCTACGAATTCCGCCTTGAAACGGTTTTGATAGAAGCCTGACCACGCCATTTCATTGCAGAAATAACCGATATCCTGGCCGGTAATAAATAATTTCCCGCCGCCGTCGAGGAACCGACCGATAGCCGTTGTGTCGTCCGAAGTGAATACATCCGACCAATCGTTACCAGTCATCCATACGACTATCTCGACCGACGATAAATCCGTCGCCGATAACTCGCCGTCGTCGCGGCAGTGTGTATAGGAGATTTCACCGAGATTGACAAGCGAGGTCTCGTAATAATACTCGTAATCCGAACCGGCATCGTCATCGACAAGCAAAATAGTCGGGTTCTGGACCACAACATAACTGGCCGTATCGACGCGCCCCGATGCAAGAGACTTTATAGCGAGATTTACCGAGCCGGCTCCGTCGCCTGCTGTAAACACCTCTACGGTGATTACCTCGGAGTTTCCCGATAGAATATCGACAATACCAGAATCCGGGAAACAGGAAGTGCCCGAACAAAACGCCGCGCTCCAGCCTGTCGGGAGGTCCTTGATAAGCCTGATTTCGTAGGAGTCGTCGCCTCCGCCGAGATTTTCTAAATCGCCCCCGCCCAATACAATCATAGTATCAGAGGAAGCCATACCGGATGTTACTCCTGCGTCGAAACTGAAATAGTAAGTCGGTTCGGTTACCTCCGCCCAGGCGGCGTTGTGGACATTGTATCCCGCGGGCGAAGCAGACATATCCTGCACCCAGGTTATAGCTTTCATATGAGCCGGGTCCCAGTCCGGGTCCCACGGATGCATAAACACGAATTCCTGAACTCCAGTTGTCGTTAAGTCGATAGGTCTTCCATCGTTATCGGGCAATATCTCTCGCAAAACGTTCTGGAAAGAATCTATCTCTATGGGGGACGGGAAATACAATTCGCTTTCCGTTAGCGCGACGAATATTCTCTGGTCGCCTCCCGTAACGGGGGTCTCGACATCGACCTCGACTTTAATGCTTTCTCCCGCGGTAATACTCAAAGCGAGCGGGGCATCGACCGCCAGCCTGGAGATTATCGCCGTCGGCGCAGCGGTATAGTAACTCAATTCCTTACCGTCGAGAACGAACGAAGGGACAGCGTCGACATAAGCGCCGAAACTCTGGTAATGCATAGCCCTGCCGGCGTTAGCGGCAACATTATAGACGAAAAACGGGTCCGCGGACGACGGCCACCACACGTGGACTTCCAGAACTGCCAGGTCGTGCCCGTAGACATCCGCGAGGCTATCCACAAACGGGTCGGCAGGCGCACACGGGCCACAGCTTGTGTTGGTGAAAAAGTCGACGAGGCAGGTCCGGGTTGCGCCCGAGGCCAGAACGGTTAAACCAAGCAGTAGAACAACACCGAGTTCGAGTCTTTTCATTTTTCCCCCTTTCAGGATTGACTTAATTCCAGTAAGTTCGTTTTCAATAACGGTTTGCGGATAAAAGAAGTTGCCGAAGATAATTCGGGGAAATCTTTGATTTCCATTTTATCCGCTGTTATATGACCGAGCGTAAGCGAGGCGAGGAGCGAAGCGACGAAGCGTTCCGCCCGCCAACTTTTTATTATGGGTTTTCGTGGCTTCATTTTTTACACCTACCATGGACCTCTATGACATGCTCCATAAAATCTAAAGTCTCGTCAATAGAATGGTCAGTCATAGAAACATTACACCAGCGGTGACCATATCTAACATTTTCTGCTGTATGAATAATAGCACTTTCAATCAAGGGTTTGAGATGCATAATTTGGATACTTTTATCTTCTCCTTCCGCTCTTTTAGCAGTTCGCCATTCTGGTTGCCATACACTATCTCTTTCTCTTTCAGGTAAATCTGCCACATTAGACTCCAACCTACTTTTACATAACGGACACAATAACAGAGTTTTCTTATCTCTTAAAATTCTTTTTAATATATCTGTTGGCAATTTTATCTTTCTATCTATATCCTGATTTTTTAGTAAATCACTTATTGGCTTAATCAGACTATCTATATCTCGAACATCATATAAAGTTCCAACAATAGATAATCCCAATACTACAAAGCTTTCTAATGCATGCCACCATTCTGTTGATTCCAAGGCTGGAATGATACAT
>Ga0180301_10004405_pt1 | contig 10889 bp, 12 predicted proteins | sample GuaBasSediGuay16_FD_121797 | JGI IMG/M metagenome (GOLD analysis project Ga0180301, IMG submission 121797) | Subseafloor sediment microbial communities from Guaymas Basin, Gulf of California, Mexico - Guay16, Core 4569-2, 12-15 cm | ecosystem: Environmental > Aquatic > Marine > Hydrothermal... | reverse complement strand
CTAGCTAAACTATGAAAATTTGGTTATGGTCAAATTCGGGGCCCACACCGCGCTCCAGTGCCACAAAAGCCCTTGACGAACAGCTCTTACTATTAGAGCTCCACACAGGACAGATACCCACTGATGGCGCTGTCGTACTTGGAGGTCAGACTAAAAACCTTCCGGGCCAAGTGGAAACGGGTCCGCAGGGTGATCTTCCCGCCGGATTCCTCCATCTCTCGCAGCACAGGACCGTAATCAGAGGGATCCACAATCACAGTTACATATTTGAAATTCTTGGCAGCGGACCGTAACATGGAAGGGCCCCCAATGTCGATATTCTCAATGGCTTCGTCCAGTGTTACGCCCTCTTTCTCTACGGCCTTTTCAAACTGATAAAGGTTGACAACCACCATGTCGATGGGCTGTATCCCGTGTGTTTCCATGGCCTTTACGTGGTCAGGGTTATCCCTCAACCCCAGCAGTCCACCATGCACCTTTGGGTGCAGGGTCTTGACCCTTCCGTCCATCATTTCGGGAAATCCCGTGTATTCCGAAATATCCTTCACAGACACCCCCGCATCCCTCAAAACCCTAGCTGTTCCACCAGTGGAAAGGATCTCCACTCCCAAGCCTTCCAGGGCCTTGGCAAATTCCACAATCCCCGACTTGTCAGTAACACTAATAATAGCCCTTTGGATTTTGCCCATTCTCATTCCTCCTTCGCATCGACCATTTTAACTCCCTAAGCCATCCCAAGTGACAAATCTTTCTGTCTCTTGCCCCCTTTCTCACCTTTTAATGGAAACAGGACGGTTAATCAAGCCCCAAGAAGCAGGCTGCTTTTTTCCTTTTCCTATGGTTATGTCTTTCATTTCCACGATGATGATGCTATTTTTACATAGCCAGTTTCTGTCCATAATATGGGAGATTTCCTGCCTGACCCTATGGCGCGCAGGGCTGAAGGTCCGACCCTAACGCCTGGCTATACTGTTCTTTACTTCGGTCTCTTTTTGTCAGGCTCTTAGGTCCTAGCTCCTAAATTCTATGTTTAAACGGAGGTACACATTGAGCGAAGGTGATGTAATTTTATTTGGCAACGGAAAACTCACGGTTCCAAACAGACCAACAATCCCTTTCATAGAGGGAGACGGCATCGGCCCAGACATCTGGAAGGCAACCAAGACCGTTCTGGACAGGGCAGTGGAAGTGGTGTGGGGAGGAAACCGGAAAATTATTTGGAAAGAGGTGCTCGCCGGGGAAAAGGCACATCGGATAACCGGAACATGGCTTCCTGAAGAAACAATTGAGGCTCTCCACATCCATAGAGTGGGCATAAAAGGGCCCCTTACCACCCCAGTGGGCGGGGGCATCAGGAGCCTGAACGTGGCCTTGCGCCAAAGGCTTGATCTTTATGCCTGCGTTAGACCCGTGCGATATTTCAACGGAGTACCCACTCCCACAAGGCAGCCAGACAAGGTAAACATGGTTGTCTTCCGGGAAAACACAGAGGACGTTTATGCCGGATTTGAGCTGAAAGAAGGAACCCAGGAGGCCCGGTCTCTTATTGCCCACCTGAAAGAAACATATGGTTGGCACCTCCCTCCTGACACAGGTATAGGGATAAAGCCCATTAGTCGCGCCCGCAGCCGCAGGCTCATTCAGGCGGCCATTGACTATGCTCTGGACAATGGTAGAAGGAGTGTAACCTTGGTCCACAAGGGAAATATCCAGAAGTTCACAGAAGGAGCATTTCGCCAATGGGGCTATGACCTTGCTAAGGAGCTTTATCCGGATCGCATCATCACCTGGGATGAATGCAATGGACATCCCCCTATAGGCCGGATTCTAATAAAAGACACCATAGCAGATATTTTTTTCCAGCAGGCTCTTACGCGGCCAAATGAATTTGATGTCATTGCCACCACAAACCTAAATGGAGATTATATCTCTGATGCCCTTGCAGCCCAGGTTGGCGGTGTGGGCATGGCCCCTGGAGCCAACATCAATTATCAAAATGGGTATGCCCTTTTTGAGGCCACCCATGGCACCGCACCCAAGTATGCTGGGCTGGACAAGGTTAACCCCTGCTCCTTGATCCTCAGCGGCGCTATGATGCTTCAATACATAGGGTGGGGGGAGGCATCAGCCCTTATTGAAAAGGCCATTGAAAAAACCATCGCCCAAAAAACCGTTACCTACGACCTTGCCCGCCTTATGGGGGATGCCAAGGAAGTATCTTGCTCTGGTTTTGCTGCCTGCGTTTGCGAAAATATGGGTGAGATATCTAATCTTGTACTTTGACAGCATCTGGGAACAAGACGCCTCTTGGCAGGATTATGTGGGTTCGAAGAAAATCCTGAACATGAACCTAGTTCGTTTTCTTGTCATCCTTTTTAGGAAAGGGGATCTTAAAAAACTCAACACCTTCTTCTTTTAGGATCTTTTCTTCCTCTTCTGTAGCTGATCCCCGTATGTTCCGTTTCTCAGTCACGCCATAATGCATCTTTAAGGCCTCTGAAGCAAACTTAGGCCCCACATCCTCGAAATTTTCTTGTACATACTTCACGATTTCCTTTGCAAGGCGCCTGTAATCAATGGCCTCAGGCGCATTATTTGAGTGCACAGCCGATTCTGTACCCTTCTTCAAGGCAACAGGGGATAGCACACGCCTCACATGGATGTCACCACATACGGGGCAACTAACGAGTCCTTTGTGATTCTGCTCTTCAAATGCCTCAATACTATCAAACCAGCCTTCAAAACAGTGACCTTTTGTGCACTCCAGATCAAAGACGATCATAATAATATTGTTCCTCTCTTCAGTACAACAGGCAAGAAAATCCACCCATGGAAAAAATTCGGGCATTCCGGGGTGCTATGTCATTTCTCGGTATACAGAACGGCTAGAATCCTGGTCTTCTCCTCCCCATGGCACTTTACCAGATGAGGCACGGTCGAGTCATAGTAAATGGCATCGCCGGGCTCCAATACGTGAACTTCATTTTGTAGCCGCACCTCCATCTTTCCCTCTAGTACATAAATAAATTCCTGGCCATCGTGAGCAGACCGTTCTTCCTCTGTAGCAGAGGGTACGAGCGTTACGAGGAAAGGCTCCATGTGCCGATCTTTCTTGTGTGGAGCAAGGGATTCATACTCATACCCATAGTGCTTTCCCCTTTTGGAGTCGTAACGGGATACCAACTTCCTATCATGCTGCCTTACAATGGTATAAGGGCGATTCTCCTCTCCTGATATGAAATAGCCCATCCTCATCTCCAAGGCCTTTGCCAGCTTGATAACTACGCCTAAGGGAGGGGCCACCTCTCCGGTTTCAATCTGCGCTAAATAGGAAGGATCAATGTCGGTTCGCTGAGACACATCTTCTAGAGTAAGACCCTTCTGTTCCCTGACCTGCCTTACCCTTTCCCCCACCTTGATTTCGATTTCCCCTTCTTGAGCGACCTCCCTACCCAGACTTTCCATAAATGCCTCTTCCTCATCCTTGCTCTCAAATTGGCTGCTTATGTCGCTCAAAAAATCCTGATAAGGGTCTCTCTTTTGGGTTTCTTCATGTTTGTCTTCCATTGGTCTCTCCAGTCAGTAAGATATATTCAAATCCCTGTTGTGCTCTGCCTTGCTTTTGTTATGCATTATTTAATCTAACATCTTATATCCACAAGGGTCAAGGCCTCCTGCCAATCCGCCTACTCAATCCTTCCCTCAACTTGGGGCAAAGCTCCCCCCTAGGCCATTTGGCAACCTGGCAGGCCAGTTTGATTCTTCTGCTACGCCAGGATATCCTTTTTACACGGCCCCCTTCAGCTTTCCAGGACAAAAATGACCTCCATACGAACCCGATACTCCTTTATCTCTCCATCCTCAACAGCCACCCGTTGCTCCAGGATGCGCAGCCCTGTAATATTTCGCAATGTGCGATTCGCCCTCCTAAAACCTGCCTTAATGGCCTCATCAAAGCTGATGGGCGAGCCAGCAATGATTTCTGATACCCGTGCAATGCGTTCCATCTCATTCCTCCTACACACATTAATGGTCCAATGGAAAAGACGCTATAACAAACCGATCAGTGACCTGCCGGGCTGCAATGGGATCGGCGATACCAAGAAAAGGGATCAATCTCTTGACAGAGCATACACCTCCACTTATGATCGTCCCAAGTGCGCCAAAAGGCTAAACAATCGCCGGGAAAAAATCAACGAAATTTTCCCTGGTCCTGGCTCTATTGGTAGCAATATCAACAGGTCCATTTAAGGATAATCGATGAGCGGGGAAAGGACTATACCATGAAAGAAAGACAATATGTGGTTGATGAATTAACGCTCAAGGATACCTGGAGGATGTTTCATATCCTGGCTGAGTTTGTAGAAGGCTTTGAGGTCTTGCCAGAGGTTTACCCAGCTGTAACCATCTTTGGTTCTGCCAGAATAAGGCCTCAAAGCACCCTATACAAAACCACTGAGTCTATCGCTCGGATGCTTGTGGAAAATGGCTTTAATATCATTTCAGGGGGCGGCCCTGGCATAATGGAGGCAGCCAACAAAGGTGCTGCAGAGGCAGGTGGAAAGTCCGTGGGACTACATATTCAACTGCCCCAGGAGCAGCAGCCAAACCCCTATGCAAACGTGCGCCTGGCCTTTAAGTACTTTTTCATCAGAAAGGTGATGTTCATCAAATATGCGGTAGCCTACGTCATTATGCCCGGAGGATTCGGTACCCTTGATGAATTGTTCGAGGCATTGACGTTAATCCAGACAAAACGCATACGGTCCTTTCCAGTGGTTCTGTTTGACTCCACTTACTGGAATGGCCTGGTAGGTTGGCTCAAAAAAACGCTCCTCAAGAAAAAAACCATATCCGAACCAGACCTGAATATCTTTCAAGTTGTGGACAAGCCCGAAGAGCTTATAGAGATCATTACCAAGACGGTTGTGGTGTGAGGGCGCAAACAATAGATATCCGTTCGTTCGACTCGTACCTATCCCGTCATGCAGTAAGGCTGTCCGAGTCCCAAATTCGGCTTTTGGATCTCTTTCTAAACGAGCTCCTTGAGTGGAACAAAAGTTTTAACCTTGTAGGCCTTCGGAGCCGTCACCAAGTAGTAAGGCATCTGGTTCTCGATTCCTTGATCTGCGCTGCCCAGCTTCCCGAAAAGGGGCAGCTGCTTGACGTGGGCTCAGGCAGTGGCTTCCCTGCACTACCAATAAAAATCTATAGACCTGACTTGGACCTAGTGCTACTGGAACCAAACAGAAAAAAGGCAAGCTTTCTTAAACACCTCAAACGGACCCTGTCCCTGGAAGGGTTTCGTGTTCTAAGGAAAAGGCTGGAGGCCCATGTGCGATCATCTAAACACCCATACCATTGCGTTACTTCCCGGGCAGCCATGCCTGCACAAAAGCTCCTCAGCTCATGTGCTCCTATCCTGGCTCCTGGAGGATTAATTTTCCTCTTTTTGGGAAAAGACGCGAAAGTGATCCTGGAGAGAAGTTCAAAAGAAATAGCGCAGGCCCGACTCGCAATCTATCGTCTTCAGGCCTATCAGCTCCCGGCAATGGCGCAACCCCGTTTTATCGCCATCCTAAAAAAGACAACTGACGAGGCTCTTACTTCCTCAATGCCCTCATGATAGTTGCTAACTGCAGGTTGATATATCTATCAAGGGTCAATCTTCTCTTAAAATGCCATCTTTTCAAGACCCACATATGTGCCATCATGAGGATGTTATATGCCATCAGGTCGACATCCACCTCTTGGAAGACCCCCCGTTGTATGCCTTCCTTGATAATCTCCCCAAAAATATTACTCACATCCACTTCCAGTTGCATAATTTTGGACCTCGAGGCCTTATCAAGGGAACTGGATTTTTGATAAATGAGCAAGGCCTTCTCTCTCTGTTGATCTACCACTCGAAAATACAGCACCAATGCAATAGCCAGTTTCTCTTCAGGATCTTCTATTCCCTTTATTTGAGGCAAAAGACTCTCCTGAAAGATGTTCAGGAAGTCCTCCATGATCATTCTCATAATTTCGGACTTATTTTTTACATACTGATAGGCCACAGGGAGGGTTACACCAGCCTCCTCGGCTATTTCCTGAATGGCCGTGGCCCTGAAGCCCTTTCTGGCATAGAGGGCACTTGCTGCATCGATAATCCGACGCCTCACCTTATCCTTAGAAGCAATTTGATCCAGAACCGTAAGCCTAAGCTTGGCATTTACCATTTCTGTTCCTCTTTTTTCCTTGGAGCAATGGGGCGGGGCACTTGCCCGGGGAATCTTCCGCTCCACACTATTCTTTCAAATACTTAAATGAGACGTTCACCCTGGCCCTATAGGAAGAAACTTTTCCATTATCAATGGTCATATCAAGCCTTGTAATTTCGGCAATTCTAAGATCTTTTAGGCTTTCAGAAGCCGTTTCAATTGCATTCTTGGCCGCATCTTCCCATGACGTTTCACTCGTGCCCACCAACTCAATGATCTTGTACGTGCTTCCCATGGAAACCTCCTTAAAGTCATAAGGTTAAATAAAACATACAGCCAGCCTAATACCTTCTCACCTCCTTTCTTCACCACTTATGTTATTCTTCGCTCCTTCTTCCTACCTGTTCCCACTGGAAGGCAAAGGAGAAGTAAATTCATGGGTGGGCACTAACCGGCACTAAAAGTTCTTTATCCTTTTTTCTTGATTATATTTTGCACAACCATAAAGTCAAGCGGTACTTTCCAGGCAAAAAGCACTTCACCTAAAAAAACAGGGCATGCATTCCTTTCCCTAACCATAAAGGACAAAAAAAAGAACTCTCAGAAAGAAGAATTGCCTGATTAGAATTAAGGGACATAACTATGCCCATAGCATAAACTACACTATTAATCTTTGATCAATCACACATATTTTCTTGACTCTCACGCATTTGTTGCTTATTATAACGTGCGAAGGGCAATATTATTAACCATAAATCAAAGGAGTGCGTATGGCTACTGTTAAACAAATTCAGTACAGGTTGTTGCTTGCCAAGAAAACCCTGACAAGGCTTAACAAAGACATTAAGGCCACCACAAGTAAGATTAAGAAATTAGAAAGCCAGCTAAAAAAGGCCAAGGCAGCTGAAAAGGCCGCCAAGGCAAAAAAGGCAAGGAAACCAAGAAAGGCGAAAAAGCCTACCAAGAGGACATCACGCAAAAAATAAATAATAATTGATGGGCCTCTTGACTTTACCCTTCTCCATCACCGGCCACACCTGGGGACTGGGGCCCGAGAGGGAGTAGTCCCCAGAGGTGGAGTTGTCTCTCCATCCTGTCACGGTGAGTGCCGGGCCAATAGTATCGGCCACAGGATGGGCAATATTTGAGTGCAGAGGCATTTTCATACAATACATAATCGGGCACTCTTGGGTGAACGGAATCCAGATCGGCCTTTGCAAGCAAAGTATTACACCTTAGGCATCGGGTAAACGGCAATGGAGGGGGTGATAAAAGCCCCTCGGCCTTCAGTTGGGCCAGTTGTTTCCCTACGTGATCAGAATGAATGTAGATCGCGGAGGGATAAGTATTTGTATGCTCTGCCTTGCGGGTCAGAAAGATTCTTCCCTCAGCCACATGGTGCTGGATTTCACTAGGCCGGTATCGGGATTGATATATGGTATCAAATCCCAATGCCCTAAGCCATTTGGCAAGTCTCCCCAACATTGAATCGGCAATGAAATTCATCCACACTCCCCTCTGCCTCGCCTGCCCCAAAACTATATGCATCATAAAGCACTTTTAGCTGCTATATTATCCCCTTAAGTATCCACTTATCAAGTCATTAAACCACTGAACTTCTGCTGCGGCACCGGTGGACTCGGCACGCGGTATCAAGAAGGCCCAAAAACACATTGACGAACTTCAAGGATTTGATGTAGACGTAATCAAGTTCCCAGACATACTTTTCAAAGACGCGGAAGCAAAGTGGACAAAATTGTCATCCAAGGTGGATCTCCTCTTGCTGGAGAGGTAAGAATCAGCGGGGCCAAAAATGCCGCCCTTCCCATTCTGGCCGCGAGCCTGCTTAGTGCTGGCACAAGTGTAATCCACAACGTGCCCGCCTTAAGGGACATTGACACCATTAAACGCATAATGAGCCGCTTGGGCATCAGCTTTGAGATTCAGGGCAATGGCCTTGCTGTGGGCTGTGAACAGATTACCCATCACGAGGCCCCATATGAACTGGTTAAGACCATGAGGGCCTCCATACTGCTATTGGGCCCCCTTCTTGCCCGTCATGGAAAGGCCAAAATTTCTCTGCCGGGTGGCTGTGCAATTGGTGCAAGGCCCATAAATCTCCACCTCAAGGGCCTTGCTGCCATGGGCGCGGAGATGTATCTGGATCATGGGTACATCCATGCTGAAGCCAAGAAACTAAAAGGCACGGAAATCTTCCTAGACATTCCCACCGTAACAGGCACCGAGAATATCATGATGGCTGCTACCCTTGCCCAAGGGGTGACCATTATCAGGAACGCCGCCAAGGAACCCGAAGTACAGGACCTGGCCTCTTTTTTGCGTGCTATGGGGGCTTCCATCGACGGAGATGGGACCGATACCATCACCATTGAAGGTGTAAAAGAACTGCATGCCGCACATCACACGGTCATACCAGACAGAATTGAGGCTGGAACGTTTGTGATAGCTGCTGCAATGTGTGGCGGAGATGTAACCATAACGGGGTGTAGGTCCGAACATCTTACTGCTGTAATCGAAAAAGTGGAATCCGCCGGGGCCCGCATTACCTTCAAGGAAAACCGCATCTCTGTCCGCGGACCAGAAAAGATAGAAAGTGTGGACATAAAGACCATGCCTTACCCTGGTTTCCCGACGGACCTACAGGCCCAGTTCATGGCCTTCATGTGTATCGCGGATGGGTGGAGCATGATTCGGGAGACCATTTTTGAAAACCGCTTCATCCATGTAAGTGAATTAAGACGCCTGGGTGCTGAAATCGAGATAAATGGCGGGCAGGCATTGGTGAGAGGAAAGAAGGAACTGCTTGCAGCCCCGGTCATGGCAACGGACCTTCGGGCGAGTGCCTGTTTGGTCCTCGCAGGCCTGGTGGCAAGGGGGGGGCTCACCGAGGTTCACCGTATCTATCATCTGGACAGAGGATACGAGGCCCTCGAAAAAAAATTCCAAAAGCTGGGGGCCAGGATTTGGAGAGAAAAGGCCTAGCATGTTACACCGTCCCCTTATCCTGATCCTCTTATCTACCATAGGGGGCATCTTCTGGAACCATCATCTGTCACTTGACATTCATATTGCGACCCCTGTTCTTGGGGCAGGTATTGCCCTGCTTATTATTGCCCACGTAAAATCCTCGGGAAGGATTGAATATATATCCCTGGCTCTCTTGTTTTTTGCAGTGGGCACCTTTATGTCACTGCCAAAAAAGCCAGATCCTTTTCTCCATTCCCTTTTGGTCCAACAAAAGAGGGTCGTTTTTGAAGGCACATTGCTTGAACCTGTTCACCTTCAAAAAGGAATAGGCCGCCTTAGTGTAATGGTGCAAAGGGTTATGGTAGAGTCCTGCCCCCGCTCCGTGAACTGGAAGGTGAGGGTCACAGTCTATGATAATGTGCCCTCGCTGCGGCCTGGTGAGAAGGTCCGTTTTGCTTCTATACCCAGAGGGTTTCACAATTTTTCCAATCCAGGCTGTTACGATTACGAAACGGCCATGAAATTGAAGGGCTTTGTCTTAGCAGCCTCGGTGTCCGACGGCAGACGCATTGTACCCATGGGAAAAGGCGTACTTCCTTGGCCTCGGGCCATGGTTGAATGGATCCGAAGACCCATCCGCCAATTTCTCAGGAATACCCTGAGCGACCAAGACATGGCGCTCTTTTCAGCCCTGGTTCTGGGAGAACGTCACCTAATCACCCAAGACATGCAAGAGGCCTTCTCCAGGACAGGCCTCAGCCACATCCTTGCTGTCTCGGGTCTACACATCGGCCTGGTGGCATGGTTTTCCTTTTTCATCATCAGAGGCCTCCTCTCCCTATCTTATCATCTAAACCTTTACACGGACATTCGAAAGGTGACAGCCCTGCTTACTTGTATTCCCATAGTAGCTTATGTGAGTCTTTCCGGGTATCAAATATCGGCTACACGCGCCATGATTATGGCCTTTGCCTTTCTTTGGTCTTTGATCCTAGGTCGAGAAAAGGAAATATGGTCAACCCTCTGCCTTTCAGCCCTTGTTATCCTCTCGATCCAGCCGGAGGCCATGTTTCAAATATCCTTTCAGCTTTCCTTTACAGCCGTTGTTGGCCTTGTCTGGCTCTGCCCTCCGGTGATGAGAAAGGTCTCTGCGTGGCTGGAGGAAAGACTCAGGGATGCCCCCCAGACGGTCAAGACATCTTGCCTCTACCTGGTCTCTCTCTTGCTCATTACAGCCGTGGCCACGTTCTTCCTTCTGCCCCTTACAACGTATTACTTTCACCGTATCTCACTTGTATCGCTCCCTGCCAATCTGGTTGCTGTACCCATACTAGGTCTGTGTGTTATCCCCTCAGGGCTTCTTAGTGCATTGCTCTGCCTTATGTGGCCGGACTTGGCCCGGGCCGCTCTTTTTCTGGGAACGGGCGGTATGCATGCTATCATGTGGATTGTGCGTGTGCTTGGGCAGATTCCCCATGCCAGCATATGGGTACCAACACCCAATACATTAGAAATGGGCATGTTCTATGGAGCAATTCTTTGCATGACCTTTATGTGGAAAAGCCCCTTGGCCAGAGTTGGCCTCCTGGCACTTTGTGTTGCCTTTGCGGCAGATGCAGCCTATTGGATCAACAGGGTCCATTTCAACAAAGAGCTCAGGGTCTCCTTCTTAAATGTGGGACAGGGCAATTGTGCATT
>Ga0180301_10004404_pt1 | contig 10889 bp, 8 predicted proteins | sample GuaBasSediGuay16_FD_121797 | JGI IMG/M metagenome (GOLD analysis project Ga0180301, IMG submission 121797) | Subseafloor sediment microbial communities from Guaymas Basin, Gulf of California, Mexico - Guay16, Core 4569-2, 12-15 cm | ecosystem: Environmental > Aquatic > Marine > Hydrothermal... | reverse complement strand
ATGGCTTCAATTCAGGCAAATTTTATGTTTCAGTCCTTCTAAAGTCTGATTAAATCGGTGTTTTTACTCTTGCAGACAAGTATGATCTTGTAAGTTTCAGTCCTTCTAAAGTCTGATTAAATCAGAACAATGGGTTTTTGATGAATTCAAGCTTTGATCTGTTTCAGTCCTTCTAAAGTCTGATTAAATCCCAATCCTTGCCAAACTTACACATCTCGCAATACATGTTTCAGTCCTTCTAAAGTCTGATTAAATCTAAATCAATCTCTGCAAATCAAACTCTCGAAGTTCCAGGTTTCAGTCCTTCTAAAGTCTGATTAAATCGTAAACTTGTTACTACAGAAAAAACGAGAGATCTATGAAGTTTCAGTCCTTCTAAAGTCTGATTAAATCGAAGAATACTTTGAAAGTGAGGGTGAAGAAAGTGAAGAGTTTCAGTCCTTCTAAAGTCTGATTAAATCTTTTTAACGTCTCTCCTCTCTTCTTCTTTTTCTCTCTCGTTTCAGTCCTTCTAAAGTCTGATTAAATCTGTTGAAATTGTACGCATTTCTCTTGCTCTTCAATTGAGTTTCAGTCCTTCTAAAGTCTGATTAAATCAATATTTGATGGCTATTTTATGATGCCAAAGCCATGTTGTTTCAGTCCTTCTAAAGTCTGATTAAATCTACACCCGATTAAGCTTAGATGTCCTGAAGGAGTTTGTTTCAGTCCTTCTAAAGTCTGATTAAATCTCTATGATAAATACAGCTATAGATGAATTGGATCCTGTTTCAGTCCTTCTAAAGTCTGATTAAATCGGACGAGCTTCTTCCTGCAGAACTGTTGGATTGACATGTTTCAGTCCTTCTAAAGTCTGATTAAATCCTGTAGCATGGTATCAACATCATCATGAATTGCATCTGTTTCAGTCCTTCTAAAGTCTGATTAAATCCTATCATAATAAGGCAGTTCAAGCCTTATTCCGCATAGTTTCAGTCCTTCTAAAGTCTGATTAAATAAATAATTTATTAGAGCGGAGATTTTCGGAGTTCCTGTGTTTCAGTCCTTCTAAAGTCTGATTAAATGCGAACACTGCTACACTCTTCTCAAAAATCAGGACTACGTTTCAGTCCTTCTAAAGTCTGATTAAATCGCTATGATAAAGGTCGCAAAAAAGTTAATTGAATACAAGTTTCAGTCCTTCTAAAGTCTGATTAAATCTGGTAGATTTAGGTTGTTTATAAGAGCTGGTAACGCTGTTTCAGTCCTTCTAAAGTCTGATTAAATCTCAACAATTACGGTTGAGAATGGGGAGATTATTGAAAGGTTTCAGTCCTTCTAAAGTCTGATTAAATTAAGTTTGACTTCTCAGTTATTATCTCACTGTTCAAGGTTTCAGTCCTTCTAAAGTCTGATTAAATCTTTTGAGAGATGTTAGTTGTGCTGTTTTCGTAGCTTCAACAGGTTTCAGTCCTTCTAAAGTCTGATTAAATATTCTTTAAGTTTCTCAATCTCTGCAATTGCGCTACTTAAAGTTTCAGTCCTTCTAAAGTCTGATTAAATCTTCAACAATCTCCCTCTTACCAAGCCAAATCCAAAAGTTTCAGTCCTTCTAAAGTCTGATTAAATCACATCGGAGTTGAGATGACAGAAGCGTTCTTGAAAATGTTTCAGTCCTTCTAAAGTCTGATTAAATCTTAATTGTTTCAGTAGCGAGTATGGGATGTCTACAATGTTTCAGTCCTTCTAAAGTCTGATTAAATTATAAACTACTTGAAACAGAGATTGATGAAATAGATACGTTTCAGTCCTTCTAAAGTCTGATTAAATCAAAATTACTGTCTAAAATCAAAACCAAAAAATTGAAAAGTTTCAGTCCTTCTAAAGTCTGATTAAATCACTACAATGTCCCTGCTTGAAGTTCAGGGAATAGTCGAGTTTCAGTCCTTCTAAAGTCTGATTAAATCGTAAGTAATATTCAACTGAAATAGAATTTAAACGTTTCCAAGACCTCTGAATATATTTAAATTAAGTCGATCGTCAATGTTGCAGTAGTTTATAAACATTAACGACTTGAAATTTGGTGTTCAAGTCGTTTTTTAACGGCATTTTAAGCAGAATTTAAAAAACAGAGTTTGATTTTGTTGGAACTTTGGAAAGACTGTCAACTCTAATCTTAGAAACTTGAAAATGGAAGATAGAAGCATTCAAAGCAAAAAATTTAAATTTTGGAATGTTAACTTTGACGATTCAAACCGCAAATTTACGTTCATAATTTTAGACTTTATTAAAGAGAGACTAATAATTAGACAAAAATCAACATGTGTTTCAACGCTCTAATTGCCCTTTCTGGGGTTGAATATACAGGAAATCCCAAATTTTCAACCTTCATCTTCGCCTGCCTGAACATCTCCAAGTCATCCTTAAACGTGAACAGTATTGGCTTCTCAATCTTCTTGAGCCATCTAAAATCTTGCTTAAGCAATAGAGATATAAACGCTCCAGTAACTATGGCATCCACGTTGTCATCATTAGCCACTATCTCCAAAATCTCAAAAAACGCTTTATCTCCTGATTTTTCTATTATTGGGTACAAATCGAGAGGGTTGCTTATCGTATGCCACTCAGGTGACAGTTCAACCAATCTTTCCAATGTTTTGTCGGAATATTCAGCAAGTCTCAACCCATTTTCTTCCACTGCGTCTGCTGACATTACACATTCAGCCCCCGAAGGTTGAATAACTGCAATTCTATCCCCTTTGGGCAGTGGTAGAAGTGACAAAGCCTTTACGACATCAACCAGTTCATCGTAATCTCTAACCTTCACAACCTTCGCTTGCTTGCATGCCGCTTTGAATACATCATCACTCGTTGAAATGGATGCTGTGTGGGTTAAAGCACTTTTCTTTCCTGCCTTAGTTCTTCCAGATTTTAAAACAACGATTGGCTTATTAGATTTCTTCATTAGCTCATAAAAAGCCCTACCGTTTGTAAACCCCTCAAGGTATACTGCAATAACCTCTGTTTTCTTGTCATTGAGCAAGTAATTCAAAGACTCTACTTCATCAACATCACACTTGTTTCCAATGGAAATTATCTTGCTAAAGCCAATGTGATGGAGTGAAAAAAGCAGAAAGTTTGCAAATGCCCCACTTTGTGACAAAACTCCTATGTTGCCCAATTTTGTTTTCAAATTCATCCTCGTTATTGGAGAAAAGAAAGATGTAAATCCGTTTTCCGGATTTAAAACACCCATGGTGTTCGGTCCAATTATTCTTATGCCTTTACTCTTTGCAATCTCCACAATTTCTCTTTCAAGCTCACTTCCATATTCCCATCCCTCAGCAAATCCACCACTTATAACAATAATTCCTTTAACGTTCTTCTCTGCACACTCATTAACGATTTCTACAACATTCTTTGATGGCACCGCTATTATTGCCACATCGATGCTATCAACATCTCCCAATGAAGGATAACACTTCAAACCAAGAATTTCCTCAGCTTTCGGATTTATCGGATAGATTTTTCCCTTGTAACTCAACAAGTTCTCAACTATGGTATGTCCAGGACTTCTTGGGTCTCTTGACGCTCCTATTATCGCAACAGATTTGGGGTTGAAAAAGAAGCTTATATCTCCAATTTTTTCCTTGAAGCTCTTTTTATTCCCAACAACAATGCGGGCATCAGCAACAACGTATCCTTTTTCATAGACAAATACGGGATTCAAATCCATCTCTAAAATGCTTTCATTCTCAACAACGTCAGACACCTTCAAAATTAGCTCAATCAAAGCATTAACGTCTCCTTTGCATTCTCTACACCCTTCCAATAGCCTATATCCTTTAGTCTCTTTAATCATCTCCTCTGCATCTTGCTTTGTTAGAGGGATGAGTCTGAAGGATACATCTTTCAAAACCTCAACAAAAATGCCACCTAATCCAAACATCAAAACGCTCCCAAATTGTTCATCATGTGTTACACCAATAATTATTTCGATACCTTTCTTTAACATCGGCTGTACGTTTACACCCTCAACATCTTCTATTGACATCAGTTTGTTGAACGCCTTTTTAGCTTCGCTTTCATTATTAACGTTCAGAATCACACCACCAACATCACTTTTATGCAATATCTCGCGAGATGCAACTTTCATAACAACGGGAAATCCAATTGATTTTGCAGCTTTAATCGCCTCATTTTCATCCTGAACAAAAATGCATCGAGCAGTTTTAATCCCATGTTTTTCGAGAAGTTCTTTTGACTCATGTTCCATTAATAGCATAGAGAACAATTTACGTCACATTAATTTAATTTTGCTTTAATTGGTTTTTACAATTCAGATAATCAAACCTCAGTTTAATTCAACAAATCAACAAAAAACTACAAAAACAAGTTTATATTTCGATAAAAATACACATAACTATGCTTGGAATAACCTTTGCGGTAATCTCATCCATACTCTGGGGATTTAATGGAATATTATTGCGAAAAGGACTTGAAGGGGTTGATACAATCTCAGGAACTTTTACAGTTGTTTCAACAACCACTTTAATTGCATCTTTGGTTGCACTCAAAGATCTGTCTTCAACATTCATTGATTACAACAAGGTTTTGATGCTCGCATTGGCTGGAATCATCTCTTACTTTATTGGCAGACTGTTTACGTACTCATCCGTCTCAACTATCGGCTCTTCAAGGGCTTTTTCTGGCACATCTACAAGAATTCTGTTTTCTGCAATCTTTGGTGTGTTCTTACTGCATGAAATGCTGAATTTACCTATTTTGTTTGGTACTGCTATGATGATCGTTGGCTTGTACATCTTCTCCACTGAGGGTTTTGCCATTAAAGGCATATACGCATCGGTTGCTGGGGGTTTTGCCTACGGATTGGCATCCTTATTAATTAAAGTAGGAATGCTAAACAGTGTGTTTGTTAGTGTTTTTGTAGCATCTATATCAGGCTTAACGTTTCTTGGCATGTTTGCTAAAACACAAAATCGCCTCAAATTCGTCAAAAACAAGTATCTGGTTCTATCTGGAACATCCCTTGCTTTTGGAAACATTTCATACTATTTGGCTTTATCAATGGCTCCAATAGTTATAGTTGTTCCCCTCTCCAATCTATATCCACTCGTTACAACTTTGCTGTCTTATTTACTAATTCAAAAACTTGAATCTGTTGGCATTAAGACATTCCTTGGCTCTTTACTTGCCGTAATTGGGTCAATACTAATTGCAGTTGGCAGAGTTTAGCAATCAAAAACTATTTTCTTATCCTTGTTACAATTGCTTCTTTCGTGATTTCATCTGTTTTTATTGAAAGTAAGTGCTTCTCATCCCCTCCACCACCGTAAACTCTCTCATTTTTCAAAACCCTGTCATCAACAAAAACCTTGCATTCATGTCCTATTGGTGGAACACCACCCGCAGGAAATCCTGTTAGCTTTAAAACTTCGTCTCTTTCAGCAACTCTTACGTTTTTCCCAATTAATTTCTTGATTCTTTCCAAATCAACAGACGATGTACCATCTACAATTGCAACTATTGCTTCATCTTCTGCCACAAGAACGATGGATTTGATTATCTGTTTCTTACTGCAATTCATTTCTTCTGCTGCCTCTTTAACAGTTGAGGCTTTTCTGACTTTCACGATTTCCGCATCAATTTTCCCATCCTTTATGTATTTTTTGAGCCATTCAACGTCTTTCATTTTAGCCTAGTTGTCCTAATTTCTTAAAAACATGCCGAAAGTTTAACCACTCACAACAACGTCCCTAAACAGAATTGAAGGTGTGATGGTGTTCTCAAATTGTCTCGTATCTCTGCCAAACCCATCTATTTTTTTCAAAAATTCGTACACGTTGCCATAAATCATCGCCGTTTTTATTGGAATTCTTTCCTTATCAATCAAAACCGCATTCATGCACTCTAAGCTAAAGTCTCCGCTGACAGGATTCGATGTGTGGGAGCCTATGAAAGCGTGGATTTCTAAAATCTTTTCACCTTCCAACTCAACTTTGTCTTTAAAATCTAATACAACGTTTGTTGGGGCAATTGTTGGATAGGAGTTTAATTCCTCCCTATAACAATTTCCAGTTGCATCGATGTTCAACTCCTTCGAATACTTAAAGTCCGCTAGGAATGACCTAAATTCACCCCTATCAACAACTACTGTTTTTTTTGTATCCATACCTTCATCATCAAAGGATGACGTGAACAAACCGCCTTTCAACTTCCCATCATCGACAATCGTAATCTTTCCCACCTCATCCCCAATCTTCAACGCACTTCTCCCCTTTAAGAAATTCTCAGCAGAAAATGCTGGATATAGAGCGAAAAACAAAAGCTGATGGACTGCTATTGGTGATAGCACAACATCATAAACGCCCTTATCCAGCTTAACAGCTTTTAAACCTTCCAGTGTCAATTTTGCAGCTTTCTTGGTCATCCATTCAAAATCTACATCCATTTTTCTGCTCTCCTGAATCTCATAACTGCTACTGTCCTCCCTAACTACTTCAACCAACCCACCAAACGATGTTGATGTTTCAGTGCAATCCAAACCCGATGAGTTTACGATTGTCACCTCATTCTTGCCAGCTTCAATTGTTGAATTGATGATGCACCCAAATTCATCAATTGTGTTCAAAACCACTTCAGCAGACTCAAGCAACCAATTATCTGATTCATCGAACCTTTTATCGTGAATCCCCTCAGCCTTTTTGTGTTTGCTGAATGGAAATTCTTCAAGCCTTTCTTCAGAAATCCTTGCAATTTTTATGGCATTCTTGCAAATTTCCATCAAGTCGTTTCCCGAAGCAAAACCAACCTTTCCATTAACAACAACTCTAACAGCGTAACCCTCTTCTAAACCCTCATTCACCGATTTTATCCTATTGTTTTCAATTTTTAAAACCTTAAGATGTTCCTTTGCTTTGAAAATCTCCCAAGCATCGGCATTTTTCTCAAGAAATTTCGCCGCCTCCATTCAGGCACCCCCGACAAAAGCTTTAACTAAAGATGGTGGTGCTCCATCTGCAACGGGCACGAGTTGTCCGGCTTTGCCACAAAATCCGGGATCAAATTTTACCCCTTTGCCCACTTTTATTGAATGCAGGATTTTTAGCGTATTACCACTCAAGGAAACGTCCCTAATCATCTCGGCAATTTCACCATTTTTAACGATGTAGCCATATTGGGCATTAAAGTGGAAGTAGCCTGTTGCGGGATTTGTCTCACCACCCCTCGAACCTATCAGATAAATTTCCGCATTCTCCAACAGCTCATCAAATGTGTAATTTCCCTCATCAATGTAAGTGTTGCTCATCCTAACTAACGGCTCATCAACTCCCTGCGCTCTGGCATTCCCAGCCTTGCCATTGAGTTTTGATGCAGTCTCCTTTGAATGCAAAAAGCTCTTTAAGATGCCGTTTTCTATAATAGCCTTCTTTTCAGCTTTAACACCCTCATCATCAAACGAATAAAAACCAAATTCCTGAATGCTTGGATCATCATAGACATTTACACTTTCATCTGCCACTTTTGTGTTTAATCTGTCAGCAACAACACTTGAATTCTGCAATACATGATCTGCTTCAACAGCATGTCCAAAAGCCTCGTGTATAAAAACTCCAGCAAGTGAAGAATCCATTATCACGTTCATTTCACCAGATGGTGGCGTTTTCGCGTTAACAAGCTTGTTTAAAACATCTTTAACCTCTTCTGCCAGCTCAAAGGGCTTGTTGTTAAACACTTCAAATCCCCCAACCTTCAAAAGCCTTTTGGAGTAAAATTGTAAGGTTTCACCTTTTGCAAAAGCGTGTATTATTACACCAATTCTCGGCACTTCGTAGTATACCTCACTCCCATTCGAATCTTTGTAAGAAAATTTTCTTACGTTCTCTAAATAAGCAATTCTTGTGCTTACAATCTTTGAGCTTTTTAAAACACCTTCAATCTCCTTTAACAAATTTATCTTTTCTTCAATGTCCACATCTTTCGGATTGATCTTCGCTTTAAACAAGAATTTGCCTTCACTTTTAACGTTAACAACCTCCGCATCTCCTTTGCTAACAACGTTCTTCTCAGCAAGCTTCAAACCAACTTTGTCATCAGCGTTTCCAAAAAACAAACCCCAAAAACCATTCTTCAAAACCCTAAAACCCTTAGACATGGAGAGATCGTACTTTGGCTTTTCAACAATATCATTCTCAAGGTTTATTGATAGGCTTTCACTGCTAACCTCCCTTATGTCGTAAAATTGAACCATGTCGAATGTTTTGTTTTAGGTTTAAAACCGTTTACATTTTCTTCACTAAAGCAGAGGATAAAAGTCTTTTCTGCTTGATTAGTTGTTTTAAATCTAAGGAATTGGAATGGTTGTAAGCTCTTTGTGCTGTATTATAATAGGTCGAGGTGGTGTTTGTGTTAAGAGGACACGTCCGAATAACCAACAGAAAAAATTATTAGTTTTCTGCGATAGGATAGCAGAGGTGATGGAATGTATAGGATTGCGGTAATTCCTGGAGATGGTATTGGTCCTGAGATAATAAATGAGGGTAAAAAGGTAATTGAGGCTGTTAGCGAGAAGGAAAATTTTGAGATTGAGTGGATTGAATACCCATTCGGGGCAGATCACTACTTAGAAACAGGTGAGTTGCTCAATGAAGATGCGTTGAAAGAGATAAAAAAAATGGATGCAATATATCTTGGAGCCTTAGGCGATCCAAGAATTGAGCCTGGAGTTCTTGAAAAGGGAATACTGCTCGCTTTGAGATTTTACTTTGACCAATACGTAAACCTTCGCCCAGTGAAATTGTTAGAGGGTGTCGAATGTCCTTTAAAAAATAAAAAGCCTGAAGATATTGACTTTGTTGTTGTTAGGGAGAACACTGAAGACTTCTATGTCGGCATAGGTAATCACGCTGATGTTGGTAAGAATAAGCAAGAACTGGAGATAATTAGGAGCCTATACAGCGTTAAATTTGGATTAGATATAGAAGTCGATGGATGTGAAATAGCTTACCAAATTGGTGTAATCAGTAGAAAAGGAGCGGAGAGGGTAATAAGGTACGCTTTTGAGCTGGCAAAGAAAAGGGGGGATAACAGAGTCACGGCAGTTGATAAGGCAAATGTTCTTAGTCACGTTTACAACTTCTGGAGGAGCATAGTTGAGGAAGTTAGCAAAGATTATCCAGACATAGAACACGAATTCAACTTCGTAGATGCAATTACCATGTGGTTTGTCAAGAATCCCGAGTGGTATCAAACAATCGTAACACCAAACATGTTTGGTGACATAATTACAGACTTGGGGGCAATGATACAGGGTGGTTTAGGCTTAGCTCCTGGTGGTAACATAAATCCCGATGGCGTGTCGATGTTTGAGCCAATACACGGTTCAGCACCTAAATACAAAGGAATGAATGTAGCAAACCCAATTGCCACAATCTGGGCTGGAGCAATGATGCTCGACGAGATTGGAGAGGAAAAAGCTGCTAAGGATATAGTGAGGGCTATAGAACTTGTGTTAAAGGAAGGCAAGGTAAGGACAAAGGATTTGGGAGGTAATGCAAAAACATCTGAAATGGGAGATGCAGTAGCTGAGAAAGTGAAGGAAATAGAATAATTAAGTCTCCACACCCAAAATTTCTTCCGCTTTTTTCAAAGCCTCATCATCTCCGATTAAATAAACCAAATCCCCCTTTTTGAGTTGTGTGTCTGCTTCAGGCATCATCAACTTCCCATCCCTCTCAATCGCCACAACCGTGCAACCCGTTTTTCTCCTCAAATCAAGTTCCCTCAAACTCTTGTCGTTTATGCCAACCTTTACCTTTTCCAACGTTAAAGTCTCACCTTTCTGACTCATGATTGATTCGACAAATTCGATTGCCGCAGGTCTTTGTAATGTAGCTATAACCTTTTTTGCAGTATCTTTGTAGGGAGATAGGATAAAGTCGACATTCACTCTCTTTACTTTTTTCTCAGATTCCGGACTTCTCAGAATTGCGAGAGTGTAGACGTTGGGATTCAACTCCTTAGCAGCCATAATCGTGAATGCGTTGGATGCATCGGTCATACAAGCTATTAATGCCTTAGCCTTTTGAATATTGGCTTTTGTTAAGACTTCCTCTTCTGTAGCATCGCCCAAGACAGCAACGTATCCGCTTTCCCTCGCAACGTTTACTTTTTCAGAGCTTGAATCTATCACAACAACTCTATCCTTGGGAAATTCGTTTGCAATCTCCTTCCCCATCACTCCAAATCCACAGATGATAATATGATTTTCCATTTTTGATAGCTTTTTTACATCCTTCATTTCCATTCTCCTCTCAACTATTAAGGGCATTAAAACGTTTATAGCATAAAAGAATATGCCTATACCAAAGAACATTAGAAGCATTGAAATAATCCTACCAGCAGTACTCATTTTGTAAATTTCACCGTATCCTGTGGTTGTTATGGTAATCACTGTCATATATAGTGATTCAAACAAGCTCCACCCTTCTACTACGTGATACGCCAAACTTCCGAACAAAATTACAGCAATCAAAGCTGCAATGATGTTTGCAACATCCCTGCCAACATCGTTCATTGCAACATCATCTCTTGCACCACTTTAAAACCTTTCATTCTATACTTTAAGTTGTTAAGCTGTCAATTTATGATATTTATTGCCTCGTTAGCATCTCTTGCAATCTTCAAGCCCTCTAAAGAAACATTTGGCTTAATTGCTACGACAATTTTGTTTTCTTTCAAGGCTATTGCCATTTCTGAAATTGTGCCATAACCACCACAGACCTGTCCACATTACATAAAACTACAAATACTTAAAATCATGCATTATTATGCTAAAAGTAAAGGAAATTGTAAAGAAGTTGAAAATCTTCGAGAGAAACAAAGTACCT
>Ga0180301_10004403_pt1 | contig 10891 bp, 9 predicted proteins | sample GuaBasSediGuay16_FD_121797 | JGI IMG/M metagenome (GOLD analysis project Ga0180301, IMG submission 121797) | Subseafloor sediment microbial communities from Guaymas Basin, Gulf of California, Mexico - Guay16, Core 4569-2, 12-15 cm | ecosystem: Environmental > Aquatic > Marine > Hydrothermal... | reverse complement strand
GTTTTTCATTTTTATGATGGACCTCGAATAATTAGTCTAATTATTCTAAGGATATGTTAAAATACCGAATCTGCAGAATAATAGTCAGGGGTGAGAGAGTGTCTAAAGGTATGCTTCTGACAGATGAGGATAGAGCTCTACTTTTAAAGGTAAGCAATCTTCTTGAGGAATTATAGAGACTTTTGAGATGCTTGAAGATGAAGAGGCAATGAAGTCAATAAAAGAATCTGAAGAGGATGTCAAAGCGGGAAGAGTAAGAGATTATGATGAATTCATTAAGGAGCTGAAGAAGTCTGGGGAAATATAGGCTTAAAGTCACAGACATGCTCGAATCCAACATCGATTAGCTGGGTAGTTTCTTTAAGATTTTTTGAAATGTTGTATATGGATTCCCAGTTGTATAACCAAAAGCAAGGATGTTTACTTGTTAATAATTATATTTTTGGATTCCTAATCTATAAGAGTGGAAGAATGAAGAAAAGAAAACAATTATCACTCGAACTAAATTCCGTTCCATATATTCGAATTTTATGCTGATCTAGACTCACAAAACACATAGGAGGTTTAAAAGCCACAAAAGAACTTATTGAGCTGTGTCACATAGACAAAGATAACCGAACGTGACGCTCTGATCCTCCTAAGTCTAACCTCAAACTTGGGAATATCACAGATAGTTAACCCCCATTTAAACGGCGAAAGTTAAGATACCAAAGAATGTAGTTTCCATAAGAATAGAAAACCTTTTAAAAACTAAAAGGCCCTCAGGGAGTTAGGTGATGCTTGTGAATGAAAATCTTGTTAAGGATCCCTACTTCACTCTAGGCTTGTGGAAACTTGTCTCTAAATCCGGAGGATTAGAGGTCTCATTAGACAATATTCATAGGTATTCTGGAATGGGATCTTCACTAAAGATTGAAAACCATGGATGGGAAGAATGGATCTTAGTTTATAACGACCTTATACCAGTAAGGCCAAAAGAAACCTATCGGCTTTCAGTCTATATGAAAGCAGAACTTGAAGGTAGAAAATCGTGGGCTGCCGTTGAGCCCAGAATATTAGATAAAAAAGAAGAAAGAGTCAAAGCTATAAAGAAGACATGGATAGGCGATAGTGGCGAACCATTCATCAAAGAGGATCTCGGTTTTTGGAGAGGTGGCTTCACTGCAGTTACAGGCGTCTGGGACTGGAGATGTATGAATGGAGGTTTTATGGTTCCGAAAGACGGAGCATTTATACAGCCCATGATCCGGGGAGAGGGCCCAGGCAGGGTTTGGATGACAGGAGTCGAACTTTACAAAGGCTTTAATTCACTAGTTAAAGATGTGGAACCTCCTCCGATTCCAAATTACCCGAGATCTGTGCTTTACAAAAGGCTTAGGCTTGGCAGATACGCCGGGAAAGTTTTGAGGCTTGGCGATCTGAACGGCGACGGTAAAGTTGAATTTCTCTTCGCTCAAAGGATGAGTCCAAATCCGATAAAGCAAAGTGATGTAAAATATGTGGCTTTGAGATGTTTAACTGCGGTGAAGATGGATGGTAAGGTTCTGTGGCAAGTAGGCGAACCAGACATATCTGGCTATGACGTATGGTCTGACCTTCCTGTCCAAGTCTTCGATTTCGACGGGGATGGACAAATTGAAGTATTATGTTGCAAGGACTTCAAAATAAAGCTTTTAGATGGAGCCACAGGAGAAACCATTATGGAGACGGATACTCCTGAGGCTAATTCAGGCGAATGTTGGGGAGAAGGGCCTGAGGATGGCTTCCCCAGAATTTTAGGAGATTCAATAACAATATGTAACCTTACTGGAGAAGGCTTAGGCGACTTTACAATTAAGGATAGATATAACAATCTTTGGGCCTATGATAGAAGGCTCAGGAGACTTTGGTCTTATACTGGTAAGATGGCGCATTACGTTCAAGTATATGATATAGACAATGATGGACTTGATGAAGTCTTTTCAGGAGATGCCTTAATAGACCACGATGGTCGAGTCTTGTGGCGCATAGATCTTTATGGTCACTGCGATAGTTCTGTCTTCTATGAAGATCGAGATGGTCGCCTCATATTAGCTATTGCATATGAAGATGGAGGCTTCTACTTTTTAGATGCTATCACTGGCGAAATTTTAAAAGAGTGGCATCTAGGCCATGCCCAAGGAGTCAACTTTGCGAGTTACCGGCCTGACCAGCCTGGAGGACTGGCTATAGCCGCCAACACCTTCTGGGGTGGTGCTTTTTGGTTCATCTTTAGTCTTGAGGGAGAAATCCTGAAGGCTGACTTTACGGACGTGTATGGGTGGGTTCCTGTTAACTGGTCAGGTGACGGGGTAGAACTACTAGGTTCCCCCCACGGCCTCTATGATGGCTATGGAAGGATGGTAGTCAGATTTCCAGATTCTCATCCCGGCAAAGTATGGGTTTACGATATATGCGGGGATCCGCGAGACGAAGTCATCGTTTGGAACGATAAATTTCTCTCGATCTATACCCAGAGTGAAAACTTCACAGGTAAACGTCTCTTCACTCCGAAACGAAGAATCTATAACCAAACCTTCTATGGAAGCTTTATCTCGAACCCTAGCTGGACTGCTTGGTCCACTACATAGGCTCTTTCAGATTATTAAATGTCATACTTGATTATAGCATAGTTATGGGCTGCGAGCTGCGAGAATTACGTTCAATCTCCTTCGACCATTATATATTATGATAAAAAGTTGGTCCCCACCTCAGCGTATGAAAACATTATCCTTAAATGCTAATGTAGATATCAAATTCATTATTCGAGGTGTCGATATGAGTGACAGGGGTTATGGTAGAGGAGGAGGACAAGGAATAGGCGGCCCAGCTTACTGTGTATATCCGAAATGCGGTTACAGAGCCTCCTCATATTCGAGGAGTTCCGTGCCTTTCCACTCGATGCCCTAAATGCAGAACATCTATGATGCCTTCATCTTAAGCTGCAGAATTCCCGAGATGCGAGATTAGCTAAATTTTAGAAAAGCAATCCGCTATCAATTAATTTCCTGAATAAAGAGAGAGTTCCATACGAATTGACTGGAGTTGTAAGGATCCCAGGGGTATGGATTTTATCAGGTCTTGATGCTTATTGTTAACATTTATTTATTATGTTACTGCCCCAATTCTTATGGCATAAAATATGTGTAGGAAGATAGATGTTAAGTTTCACATTGTTCAGTCTGGTTGCGTGATCAGCGGAATAGCGTTCAAAGAGGGAAGGCAACGTGGTGAGCTTCAAAATAAAAACGAAAGAGAGCCGCATCCCAACGAATAGAGGACCATTAAATATCGTAGTTTTGAAGGTTGTTTTCAATGAGTACGTGAGAAAGTTTATGATATCTTTCGCCATATTTTCTTCTTAGGAGACGGGAAACGTGCTGCTAAACATATAACAGTGAAAGATGATATGCAACGGTCTATTTCGAATTAAACGAAGACGAACTGGAAAAGACTCTGAAGAAATTGAAGAGCTTAACGTGCATATAACAGTCAACTCGCAGTCGCGGTTAAGAGAATGCAAACCGGATGAGACGCTGAGGAAAACATAGCTAAGTAGCTTTAACTCTTTTAATGCTGGAGACAGGAAATTTTAGAGACGCTCACGCCTCCGCCGAGAGAAAACATATCGAACCACAGAGATATAATTCTCTGTGTACAGTTTAGAAAGAAACGTTAAGGCCTTTTTGCACCATAAAACTTTAATCTTTTTCATCGAATGCCTTTACGGTAGGTTATGGAGGCACATCTTTGGGTCCTAAGATTGCTTTTATAGGTGCTGGCAGCGCTAGATGGACAAGTAGGATTCTGGCTGATATATTCTTGAAAGAGGATTTACGTGGCTCGGAGATCTGGCTTATGGATATCGACGATTATAGGCTTAACCTCATATCGACGTTGGCTAAGAGGTATGTTGAGGAGCTAAAGCTTTCAACGAAGATACATGCCGCGAAGGATAGAAGAGAGGCTATCAGGGATGCTGATTTTGTAATATCGACAGCTCTCCCTAAGGGCTACATGTATTACGAGAGGATGAGGGATGTATCTGAGGAGTGCGGTTACTATAGGGGAATCAACAGTGTAGAATGGAATTATGTGGGAGACTATCATACGATATGGGGCTACTACCTTTTCAAGCTCCACATAGATATGGCCAAGGATATAGAGGAGCTCGCCCCGGATGCATGGTTCTTCATAGTCTCAAACCCAGTTCTCGAACTGACGACAATGGTGGGTAGAGAGACTAAGGTTAATGTAGTAGGGATATGCCACGGCTTCTTAGGCTACAGATCAGCTGTAGAAGCTCTAGCGATGCGTTTAGCTAAGGAGAAGCTAGGCAAGAATATAATTCCATACTGCGCCGCTCATAGAACTGAATGCTACAAGGAGGTTATGGAGATTATTGATTTAGATGATGTTGAGGTTGAGATGAAGGGGTTGAATCACGTTTTATGGCTGACGAAGTTCAAGTACAAAGGAGAGGATGCCTACAAGTACCTAGACGATTGGATTAGAGAGAATGCTGAGGAATACTGGTCTGTATGGAGGGCGCATACAACGAGCCCATGGGATCTAGATTTATGCCCAGCAGCCATAGATATGTACGAGACCTACGGATACCTACCCGTGGGAGATAGCGTCCGCGGAGGCACATGGAAGTACCACTGGGATCTCAGAACCAAACAGTACTGGTATGGCCCTTATGGAGGGCCAGACTCGGAGACGGGTTGCGCTATAAGGATCCTGCAGGTTAGGAGGAGAGTTAGGGAGATGGCTAAGATAGCCTTCAACACATCGAAGCCCATATTACACTCCATGCCGTTGAGGCCGAGCGGCGAGGTTATAGTAACCCTGATAGACTCCTTATACAATGATAAGCCAACCGATAGCTATGAGATACCGTTCTTCGATAGGCAGATGCGAACTCCGATATATGTGAACCTCATGAACAAGGAAGTTATACCTAACCTCCCGGACGACATAGCTGTAGAGACCCATGTGAAAGTAGACGGTAAAGGCATTCACCCAATACCCAAAGATGCAATCCCCGATAAACTATACAAGTACGCTATGCTGCCTAGAATAATGAGAGTAGAATGGGCTCTAGAAGCCAATCTAAAAGGAGGCAGGGATACGCTCTTCCAATGGCTAATTGTTGATGTGAGGACTAAAAATATGAAGCAGATAGACGATGCCATAGACGCAATACTGAAGCTCCCGGAAAACATGAAGATGGCTAAACATTTCAGTTAACAACACCATAACCAAATTAATTTCTATGATCATAAATCGGTTTGACACTGGTATCAAATAGATCGTCAAAGGCTGTCTTCATTTCTTCAACGCTCGCATTCGATGAGACACCCAAGTCTACTTGACTGAAACTTGGATCAAGTAAATCTAGATTAGAAAAATACGTTATCCTTGTTTCCCAACGTACTGGTGAGTACAATTTTCCGGAATAGACTTTTCTGGGCTTTGCGATAAGCTGATTCATCCTCTCATCAATTAAATCGATGTACTGATCAGTTACGGATGGAGGCGGCGAGGGGATCTGTATCACTTCAATACCTGCTTCCTCTGCGACCTTTGCAAACCCTATGAAGAAGTGCTCCATTTGGTCAAACCAAGCATTGTACCAATCAATACTAATCCCTGTATTTATACGCTCATCAAAGAATTGCTGGTATTCATGGCTAAAACCGATCACCTAAAAGACACTTTAAGGCCCTTATTATGCGCGATCTTCACTGTTTCTCTCAAATCTTCCATCGGCGTAAAACCAGTGGAATCTCGACTTGAGCTCCACTCTAAGATAGTTAGTTATCATTGATGTGCCAACGTAATCCTGTTTTTTCTTTACTAAATCATCCGTAAGCCCATCAAAGTTTGTTAGGAAGTTTGGAGCCCACGAGACAGGTCTCGAGCTGCTCTTCAACCAGGTGAGTTATGTCCCGTACTGAGTGAATACAAGCATGCGTGAGGAGGATTTCTATCTAGCTGGTTCTCAAGCTGTATTGTGATGGCAATGTTAAAATGTTTTCTTTACAGGTCTCGTAGCCACAACATTTACTCCCGTATCTATAACATTTTTTATGATTATCTGACCTATTTTTATTGGTGCCTTAACCTCTGCTCTGGCTAATTTCTTCATTACTGCAGGTATTAGTTTTTTAGGTACAGGCCTATTTGTCTTAACCGAAACCGTTGGAAAATCGCCGTGCTTTACTTTCACGACGCTTATTACGATTCGTTTAGCTTCTTCAATTTCTTGCTTGACATAATCTATGCCTTTTATGCATTGATTCCCCGTTATTTTGATTATCTTCCCCTTTTGAATTTCTACTTCGATTTCACATCCCCTTGGACATACAACGCAGATGAATCTGTGAACTTCACTCATAGGTGAACAAGCTCCATTCTAATTCCATTCTTTGATCTTGTAATTTCATTTTTTCCTAGCTTAACTTTAATCATCTCGGCAGGTCTAACGGCTGGAAGGTTGATCTTCTTCTCTATCTCTGGGAAACATACTGCGATGTCCCTCATGGGCTTTATGACTCTAGCATATATTATCGCGTCTTTATCTCCGCTCAGATATTGAGGGACAATTAGACGAATATTTTTTCCCTTTATCATCCTCTTGAACCTTACAGTTGGAAGCCCCTTATTCTTGATGAACGTATAGGCTCCTTCTGCAGCTCGTTCTCCTTGTTCGAGAACATGATCCACCAGATCGTTTATTACCAATGCATTACCACTGGCGAATACTCCAGGTATACTAGTTTCTAGATAATCATTTACTACGGGACCTCCAGTTGCAGGATCGATAATTACATCTTTACTTTCAAGTAGTGGAAGATAAGGTCTAAGCCCCGCTGCGATTATGATAGTATCGCATTCAATTTCCCCTTCGGTCCCAGGCACCGGCCTGAGATCGCCATCGACTTGAGAAATTATTACCTTTTCAACTCTTTTCTTACCTATAACTCTCGTAACCGAAGTATTCAGATGTAATGGAATGTTATGATCATACAGGCATTGAACTACATTCCTTAAGAGACCTCCAGGATATGGCATGGTTTCTATAACTGCCTTAACTTTAGCTCCTTCCAAGGCGAATCGTCTCGCCATTATTAATCCAACATCACCTGAACCGACAATCACTATTTCTCTTCCAGGCATAATGCCCTCAACATCCATCATGGTTTGAGCTTCTCCGGCAGTATATATGCCGGCGGATCTGTCACCTGTAATCCGAATGTCAAAAGCATGTCTTTCGCGAGCCCCGGCAGCATATATTATTGTAGGAGTGGTAATATCTAGAATTCCTTTTGCAGTGATGACTCTAACCTTCTTCTCTAAATAAGAAACAGAAGCGAAGTCGGTCACATGGGCGCCAGTGTAGTAGTCTATATCGAGTTCTTCAAACTTGTCTAAAAGTCTGTACGTTAATTCTGTCCCTGTTAAATCCTCCTTAAAATAATGTATACCGAATCCTGTATGAATACATTGCAGAGGAATACCGCCTAGTATTTCCCTATTTTCTATTAAAAGAGGCCTTAAGCCTAGTTCTTTTGCCTTTATTGCCGCAGATAGCCCCCCTGGACCCCCACCTATGACAAGAACATCATAATCGTCTTGCATAGACATTCGCCTTTTAAGAAGGAATATTTCTTAAAAGCACCTTAACATTTCCGATGCCGTATTCCGTGCCTTTACCTTTCGCTGTAACGCTCCATAATGGAATGTCAAGTTTTTTCGCAATAATCTTTGCAATTCTTATTCTACAATAAGATCCTTGACATAAACCGGTTAAAGCAAATGTCCTAAATTTAATGCCGTCTAATGTTATTGTCTTTATACCTATTTTCTTCATTCTTTTGATCGCCTCTAAAATCTCAGCCTCAGTAACAACCCTGCACATACAAACCACATTACCGTAGGCAGGATTTCCTTTTATGAGGGCGTTCTGCTTTTCTCTAGGCAAATGTCGAAATTTAACAATGTCTTTCCTATATGGAATCCATTTCTTCTTTTTTACAAGTTTGACATCGAATTTTCCTTTTATGAGGCTTTCAACAATATGGTGAGCTATTGCGGGAGCTGATGCAAGTCCAGGGGATCTTACACCTGCGATGTTTATGAAGCCCCATGGATCATCATAAGCCTCTATAATCCATCTTCCGTCAGGGGGCTCAGGTCTAAGGCCTGCATACGTCCTGATTACTTTACTTTTTGAGGGCAGTTCTCGAATGATTTTCCCCGCCCATTTCAATAAGAAATCTAGTCCTTCTTTTGAGGTTGAGGTGTCTTCTTTAGCATCTTCAGGTAAATCTTGAGCTGTTGGTCCTATCAACAAGTTACCCTCAGGCGTCGTTGTAACATAAACTCCCTTAGTTATGGGGGTGGGCGTTGGATGCAGTATCCTTCTCACCTTAGGATACGCGGTTTCATCGAAGACGCAATACTCCCCCTTTCTTGGCCGGACAATGACATAATCTATCCCAGCCATTCTTGAGATGTGGTCCGAATAAAGCCCTGCAGCATTAATAACTAGATCCGCTTCAATAAATCCCCTGTTTGTCTCAACCCCTCTTATTTTCCAGTTTTCAATCTTTATACCCGAAACACAGTTTTCGGTATGCAGTTTGACCTCATTCTCAACGGCGTTCTCAATAATCGCTATAACCGCCTTCATGGGATTGATTATTCCTGCTGTTGGAGCCCATAAAGCTCCTGCAACATTTGGATTCGCATTCCGCTCGAGTTTTAAAAGTTCTTCATTATCGACAAGCCTTACTCCGGGAACCCCGTTTTTTCGAGCAATCTCCCAATAATATTCTACATTCTTTAAGTCCTTCTCTTTCAATGCGATCATTAATTCACCTGGCCACCTTATGGGTATGTCAAGTTCTTTTACCCACCGGTGCCACAGATAATTTCCTCTAACGCATAGCTTAGCTCTTAACGGATATTCTTCAGGATCCTCTTCATGACCGGGATGAATAATGCCGGTAGTTGCTTTACTAATGCCCCATCCTACATCAGGTTTCCTCTCAAGTAAATGTACTTCCAATTTTTCATATTGACTGAGAACTCTAGCTACTGAGGCTCCTACAACTCCCGCTCCTACTATAATGACTTTAAGTTTCATCATATATCCCTTTTGAGTCCGGATGTTTCATTCATAACCATAGGCCCAGGGTACTTCTTTAGCCCAATCCAAAGCTCTCTTGACGGCGGCTTTCCAACCTTTGTAGAGTCTCCCACGCGTCTTTTCATCCATAGCAGGTTTGAATATTCTCTCAACTTTCCAGTTGTTTCTAATCTCGTGAAAGTCGTTCCAGAAGCCCACGGCTAATCCAGCAAGATATGCCGCACCTAACGATGTAGTCTCAAAGACTATGGGTCTCCACACTTCTATTCCTAAAATATCAGATTGAAACTGCATTAGAAAGTCGCTTCTTGCAGCTCCACCATCAACCTTTAACTTCGGCATCTTCATCTCTGTATCCGCCATCATGGCCTCCATAACATCTCTCGTCAAATAGGCTATGGCCTCAAGCGTTGCTCTAGCTAAATGTTTTCTCCCGGTTCCTCTTGTAATGCCTATTATAAGGCCTCTGGCGTATTGGTTCCAATATGGAGCCCCTAACCCTACAAATGCTGGAACAAAATATACTCCTCCGGTATTCGAGGCTGCTTCGGCTAAAGGATCAACTTCCGCTGATACTTCAATAATCTTTAAACCATCTCTTAACCACTGAATAGCTGCACCTGTAATGAATACGCTTCCCTCTAATGCGTATATGGCCTTGCCCTCTTCGAGACTATAATACACCGTTGTTATGAGATTATGTTCAGAAGACACGGTTTTCTCACCTGTATTCACGAGAATGAAGTTGCCCGTTCCATAGGTCGCCTTTACATCGCCAACATCGAATCCTGCTTGTCCAAAGAGAGCAGCCTGCTGGTCTCCAGCATCACCACAGACGGGGATCGCTACCCCTCTAAGCAATTTAGATACTTCAGGGCCTGTATACCCATAGATTCTCTTATCACTTGAAGGGCTTGGAACGGGAAGGATTTCTCTCGGAATTCTTCCCTGAATTTCTAATAATTCGTTATCCCAGTCTAGTATGTGAATATTGAATATCATGGTTCTTGATGCATTAGAATAATCGATGATGTGTGCTCCTCCTCTCTCAGGGGTCTGAATCCCCCTTCCTCCGCGTGTAAGGTTCCATATAAGCCATGTATCAATTGTTCCGAATATCACTCTTCCCTTCTTAGCCTTCTCTCTCAGACTTGGAACATTATCCAATAGCCACCAAATCTTTGTACCAGAGAAGTAGGGGTCGGGTACTAATCCAGTTTTTGACCTGATAACATCAGCATAATTAGCTCTTAAATAATCAGCTAGCGGCGCTGTACGTCTATCCTGCCATACTATAGCATTGTATACAGGATTGCCAGTTTTCGAATCCCAAATGATAGTTGTCTCTCTTTGATTAGTAACTCCTATGGCGGCTATTTTTCTCGGGTCAATCTTAGTCGTCTCAAGCACTTCTTTAATGACTAGCTTAGTGTTTTCCCATATTTCAAGCGGATTATGTTCTACCCATCCTGGCATAGAATATATCTGCTTATGCTCTTGATGAGCCCAACCGCCCTTAATTGGAAGCCCGTCATAGGTGAAGAGTATGGCTCTAGTTCCAGTAGTACCTTGATCTATTGCTAGAATGTATTCCTTCTCCACCAAAGTTTTTCACTCGTCATGATTCTTTGTTGATATTATATTTCATTTTTATTTACTTACTATAATCTTAATCTCTCTGAAAAATCAGATCTTTCACGGTTTAAATATGAT
>Ga0180301_10004402_pt1 | contig 10891 bp, 7 predicted proteins | sample GuaBasSediGuay16_FD_121797 | JGI IMG/M metagenome (GOLD analysis project Ga0180301, IMG submission 121797) | Subseafloor sediment microbial communities from Guaymas Basin, Gulf of California, Mexico - Guay16, Core 4569-2, 12-15 cm | ecosystem: Environmental > Aquatic > Marine > Hydrothermal... | reverse complement strand
TATGAGAAGATCCTAGGACAATACAAGGTGATCCTAACATTCAGGGACAGAGACAATAATCCGATAGACTATGTCTCGGATAGGAGCTACGCAGCAATAAGCTTCCTAAATGGAACACACTATACTACCATAGCACCAACGGGCTCCTCGATAGAGACCCTACTACCGCCAGAGAGCTACACCATCACATTCTACGTCTACGGCATCCCAGTATTCAATACGACCCTGAACGTGAATACAAACATAACTGCAACCTATACTCTTAACAACCTTAAGTACGTTACAACAGCTTTCGGAGACATCGTTGCCGTAGTCGAAGTTCCTGGAGAGATAGGGTGCATCTACCTTGACCCAGAGAAGCACCTAGGAACGCTGATAACCAACAGCACCAAGGAGATAGCACTAAGGATATATCCCGAGGTGTCCTGGAACTACACGTTTGTTACAGTACTAAATGCATTGAACTTCACCTACAACCCGTTCGCTAAGAACCTGCTAGCCTATGCCCCAGGAAACTTCAGCGGGATAATGATGATCGGGGCACCCGAGGACTACCCCGTGTTCTTCTTCGCAAACGGATCCATCAGGGGCTACGTCTACAACCACGAACTAGAAGAGCTGGACGCATGGATCACCAACGGCACCTACATGATATACCACATCAAGGCACCCTTTGCTATAACGCTGAACAATATTGCATTAAAGAGGGGCGTTGACTACGTGGTTGACGTGTTCAACACAACAACAGTCAGCGTTAATGATAGTGGAGAACTTAGAGTATACTACAAGAACCCGGCGGACATAGAGGTTGTGGTAGACGGTTCAAAGGCGAAGATAATTGTCTCCACACCATACATGTTCAACGGAAGCTATACCCTCAAGATATACAGGGATGGAGAGCTTATTGAAACCATATCTGGGGACTTTGTATCGACAGTGCCCTTGACTGTAATCGAGGAAGAACTGGATCTGGAGCCGGGATCCTATAGAATAGAAGCCACGGTAGCCGACGAGGACTCTGGCCAGACACTAGGATCCGTAGCAGTATCCTACAAGATAGAGGCTTTGCCGATGCCTCCTGGCTGGGAATACTACATATTAATAATAATCCTGGTACTGCTGACTATAGCATTAATAGCAGCCTTCAAGACCGCAAGACACATGATAATGGATGACGTGAAAAGATTTGTCAAAAAGAAAAGAGGCTGAATTTACATTAACCTTTTTCCTTCTACATTATTTATATTTAAACGGCTTAAAGGTTTGGGGAAAAAAGAGGTTTGTTTTTAGAGACTTAGTCCTCTGTTTTTAGTTCTCCGACGGCCCATGCTTCCGCATAATATTGGCCAGGCTCCTTGAACATGATCCTGAACTTTATTGTCTGCTTGTAGCCGGGTTGGCAGTCGAATCCGTAATCTGCCCAGTTATGATATAAGAACTCTGTACCGTCCTCCTTGATGCCGTGCTTGAACTCTATTGTCTTCCACTCATAGCCGGGTGTTGCCTCCGGGTCATAGTACTGCACGACTATGTCGTCTGGAGAGATCTTCTTGTCGGAGAGATCGTAAATCTCTACACGCACATGGTCCACATGCCATGTATAGATTTCGTCGGGGTTCTCAAGGGTCATTTCGTATTCAAGCCACTTGCCCATTGGCAGGGTTAGCTCATCTTTATCGTCGAGGCTGAAATACAGTTTGAGCTTAACGGGAGCCGGCACATTGATCTTGGGGGACTTCCAGACGTTGCTGATTATTGCCCCGGTTGCTCCCACGACAACAGCTATGACGATGACGGCTATGACCCATACCGGGATGGTTTTTAGAACCTTGATTTTCCTCCTCATGTACTCCACCTATTTGTCAAAATATACCTTGGTGGAAGTATAAAAGCGTTACCGGCGGGCTTAGGCCAGCTTCTTCTTGAGCCAGATCCTGTGTTTCCGGCACCTGAGCAGATGCCTTGGGTACTCTTCCTTTGGGATCTCTCTATGGCACCACCTGCATTTCATTCCAGGCCCCAGTATACTTACGGGGTATAAAACATGATGCGTATCTACTTCTTTTTATACCTTGCTTCATGGATGGCTGATGATACTTCCCTGTAGACAACGTATGCCGATAGGGGCAGTAGGGCCGATAGCAGCACTAGCTCCGCCAGGCCTTCATGGTACTTGTCTACTAGGACCACAACCCATCCGCCGCTGAAATGTGCGGCGGCAATAGTCAGCAGGAAAAGTATGTAGACCCCGAGCATGAAGGGAAGAACAAACGCCTTGGCAATAGGGTAGAGCCTCGTTTCCACCACCGTATTCCTATATATGTAAAGATATAAATAAGTAATTTGACAAATTAGACTACTGGGGCCGGGGTCTTGGACTGGGCCTTTGATGAGGAAGAATACTTGGATGAAGAAGAACAGCAGCTTCTAAATAAGCTAAAAACCGTTAAGGAGAGGGTTGAGTGGATTCTTCAAAAGTATCCAAATGCTCGGAACTCGGATCTTTACTTAACGATAATCTATTTGAGGAAGTTTACGGAGCTTGGTAAGTACATTAAGTTCATTCCCTATGAGGTTATCAGGAAGTATGACGGTATCTTTGAAACAATAAGGAGAACAAGACAAAAGATACAGGAAGAAGGCAAGTACCTGCCAACAGACCCCAGCGTCCTGAGGCGGAGAAGGAAGCTCGCCATGAAGCTGAGAAGAGTGTTGCCGAGACTGTGAAGGGTGTTATTATGAGGGCTAAGATTCTCCTAGTGCACTCTCTGTTTAATGCTCTTGGTGGAGCCGAGTTTTTGGCACTAAATGCTACCCGTGTTCTCAAGGAAAGTGGATACGATGTAACAATATACTCTTGTACTCCCCTCGATAGAGAACGTGTCAAGAAAATATTTAATATTGACGTAAGTGGCTTCAAGATAGTTGTTAGGAATGTTAGGATAGCGGATTTGCTTAAAAGGATCTCGCATGGGAGGTTTGTCAGGCTCCGAAAACTTATGATATTCAAGAGGCTTTTCAAGAAGTACTTGAGGGAGATGAGGGAAAACTATGACCTGATCATGGAGACCAAGAGCAACCTCCCCACACCAGCAGATATAAGCTACATACACTTCCCCTTACTAGCCGACAAGAGAGAAGAAGGCGGACTCTATAGAATCTACAACAAGATCATAGACTATTATGGCAGGTGGTTCACCAAGCATGTTCCCGGCAAGGTTCTGACAAACAGCTCGTGGACGTCAGGAGTAATATATAGAATACACCATATTATCGCCGACATAGTCCACCCGCCTGTTGACGTAGAGTACTTCATGAGGGTTGCCGACAATGATAAGCGTGAGAAAATGGTTGTAACCATAAGCAGGTTTACGCCCGAGAAAAAGCTTGATAAGATTGTAGACGTGGCCGACAGGCTACGTGACTACCTCTTCATCCTCATAGGTACAACCGATGAGTACTCTGGAAGAATCATAGAGGCGATTAAGAGGAGGGCTAGGGAGAAAATGGTTGACAACATACACATCCTCACGAATGCCCCAAGGCACGAGGTCCTCAGGTACATGAGGGACTCAATGTTCTACCTGCACCCGGAGTTCCTCGAGCACTTCGGCATTTCAGTGGTTGAGGCAATAGCCTCAGGCCTGATCCCAATAGTCTATCGTGATGGCGGGGCATGGTACGACATTGTCAGCAGAGTCGACGATATCCTAGGCTATATCAGCATTTATGAGGCACCTAAGATTATTAGGCGTATTGAATCCGATAGGGAGCTTTATGGGAAACTTAGAGCCAGAAGTATCGAGGTTTCCAAGATGTTCAGCTACGAGAACTTCAAGAGGAATCTTCTTGAAAAAATCGAATATGTGTTAAGGGTGAAGAGGATTGCGTCTGCTCATAATAGGGCTTGATGCTCTGGATCCGGATTTGGTAGAGAGATGGGGGATGGACTGGTTTAAGCAGAAAACGTATGGTAGGCACTATGTTGGCTTCTTTAAGCAACTCTTTACACCGATTATCTGGGGTAGCTTCTTGACCGGGCTGAATGTTGAGAAGCATGGATATGACCGTGAGAATCTTGATGAGAAGATAGTGAAGGAGGCTTACAGGAGCAGGATCCTATACATACTGTATTTGTTGAGAAAGAGGCTTGCTCCCGCAAAGGATCTTGGTCTTAGGAAGCTGTTGATGAAGCTTGGTCTCTTTAATGGGTATCAGGGGGCTATCATGCCGGAGCATTTGCTGAAAAGGACTTTTATCGAAGAGCTTAGGGCTGCGGGGTATAGGGTGGTTGCTTTCGATGTACCGGGATATAATGAGTCTAGGAACGCAGTATTTAGGGCAAGTATCCCAGAGCTTTTATCCAAGCCTTTTGATGAGAGAAAGAAGATTGCCGAACTTGCACTACTTGACACTAGGGCTAGGGTTCTTAAAGCTGTAAAGGCTGTTGAAATGGGCTATGATGTTGTTTTTGTCTATTCACCGCTCCCCGACATAGCCTTCCACATTGTCACCAAGCCAAGCCTAAAGGCTAAGCTATGGCTTAGAACCCTGCACTACAGGCTCTACAAGAGTACCGAGAAACTACTTGCACTAGCTGAGAGAAAAGGCTACGCCATACTAGTAGTGTCGGATCACGGTTTCGACCTAGAAAACTACTACCACAGCGACTACGGTTTCTGGAGCCTAAACATCAACCCGCCTAGATGGTGGGAAATAAAGTCTGTCTTAGACTTCAAGAACAATATCCTAAAACTTGTAACCGAGGTGTAAAATATGAATGTGATTGAAACATTTAGGAGGAATCCCAAGAACTTTATCCTAAGGCTCTGGACCTATTTCCGTAAGCATGGCTAGGGTCTATGTGTTTACGTGTGGTGATGAAGAAACTGAAACTATAGTGGTTGTTGGTAGAGCAAAGGTTGTTATAGTGGATTCAATTGAGAAAGCTAGAGAATATCTCGTGAAGTCCAAGTGTAGGATAGTGGACTTGGTATGGGATGGGGAGAGTCAGTTATGTGAGGAACAGGGTTACAGGTGTAACTAGTGGTTACAAGCATAGCCAAGAGGGTGAAAACCTACGTTTTTAGAGATAAGGGAGTGGTTCTCCTCTTCTGTCCTAGAATCAATGTGTGTTCATTCTTCTGCTCAACCTATAGGAAGTACGCTAGGCTAGGTTACGATATAGTCTGCCTAAACACGGACTACTATAGGACCGAGAACGTAGAGAAGATTCTTGAGGAGGAGCTTAAGAAGAGGAGTGAGTTAAAAAATAGGTTGGGTTTTAGTGCTAGTCCTCCTTCTTCTTAACGAACCTTTTCTTCTCCTCTCCTTCAACGTGGTCCCATATTGACTCTGTTAGGAAGCTCTTCCTCTTCACGAATTTCCTTGACTTCTCTCTTATGTCATGTATGGTGTGGGTTAGTGCCCTGATTGCCACCACTATTGCGATCAGGATTGCTATTGTAGCCACTACCACGAGCCACTGGTAGCTCGTCACGGTCAAGGTGAACTCGTCGACATTGTTTGCAACATACATGTCGTATCCGGTGTACTGTGTTGATATGGTATGGGTTGTTACCGGCGACCTGAATATCCAGAATACCGCCGGGTTCTCGGGGGCCTTCCCTTCTACCTCAACAGTCTTCTCGGGCTCCAGAACAACCTTAACCCTGCTGATCAGGGTGTCGGTCGTGTTGTCTATTAGTGTCACGAATCCCTCTGCAATGCCCGGCTCGATGTTACAAGTAATGTTCACTTTAACCCTGAACACGCTGCCCTCCATGACAAGCCTTGGAGCCTCTATGATCGCTATCTTGACGTCCGGGTCAACGGGTATGGTCACGGTCATGTAGTTGTTGTATCCGAAGTCCTCCCATTCATGCGTCGCATTGACTCTAACAACGATCTTTGATGTCCACGGCACCTTTACCGTTATGTTCCTCCATATTATTCCGGGCTTAACGGCTCTGACATCCTCGACCGATCCTCTGTCCACTACGAGCTTTCTTCCCCTTAGGTCGTACTTCTCCATTTTCCAGTCAAGCCTGACTGGCTTATCTGTTGTGTTTATTGGCACGTCTATGCCTATATCAATCTCTATGGTGTCCTCTGGCAGGAGGGTCCACGACTGCTTTTGCTCGACGGGTCTCCATATCACGAACACTTGTATGTCGACGAAGGGTTTCAGGAACTCTGTTTCGCTCCACTTCCAGTTGTTTTCTACCTCTGTATCATACTCCCACTGGGTTATGTTGGCGAACACCTTGAAGTATCCGCCGTATCTTGCATCGACATCAATCCACTCGAAGACAACGTTTACTCCCTCTTCAAGGGATATTGTCACGGTCTTGTTCACTACCCATGATCTGCCGGTCACGTTGTATAGGGCGAGCAATACCGTCACGGTCTGCGGCTTGTTCGTCCAGATATCAAGTACTACTAGGTGGCTCACGTTGCCATAGTAGTATCCTTGTCCTCTATGGGTCTCGAATCTCACGCTCCTTAGCCATACCTCCGGGCTGTAGTACTTTGACGCCCATGGCAGGGTGTGTACGAAGTAGTAGTGCTGTGTCATGTTGACCGTCCTTATGGCAATATATGACTCGTTCAGCTCAGGGTTGTATGCCTCGACGATGTATCTTATCGTCTTGTTCGCCGGGATCAGGAAGTGGACGAACCCGGTTCCATTGGTCACGCCTCTTGCTATGATCTTGCTTGTCTCAACGTCTTCAACGGTGACGTTGGCACCGTGGAATGGGTATCCGTCGCTATAGATCACTTGTATTGAGAGCCAGTAGTGCGGAGTACCATTAATGTAGATCGGTGGGTAGTCGGTGCTGTTCAAAGGCGGTGGGGGCACTTCCTTCGGCAGTAGGATCGGGGACATCGGTATGCTGACAATAGTGTTGTTGTCATAGATCTGCTTGTCCATTACAAGAGGCTTGTAGTCTGGGTGTATGCCGGTCACAGTAAATAGCCCTAAGAATGGTATCCAGATCTCTGCAAATCCTGTGCTGTTGGTCTTTGCAGCCCATGCTACATCTCCCTTCATTAGAATAACCGTTGCTCCGGGGATGCCCTTTCCGTTGGTCACGTCGTATGCAAATGCGATCACCCTGTAGTTCCTAGATAGCTCTGGCTCCTCGGGTAGCCATGGCAGCTTGATTGTTATCCACCTGTTGTCTGTTAGGTTTATTACAAATACGTTGGAGTAGCTCTGGGATGGGTTGTACGGGTTTGTCGCACCAACAGTCACAACGTATAGCTGGAACGCCGGCAGCAGGAAGAAAGCAGTGCCGGTTCCATTGGTTATCATGGTGTCTATTACTTCTCCGGTGGTAAAGTTCCTCACGGTAACAACAGCACCATGGAACGGCAGCCCGTTCTTCCAAGTAACCTGTACCACCAGCCAGTAGGTATTAATTTGTGAAGGCGGTTGTGGAGAGCTCCAAGGAACTATGAACTCGGCAACCGTGTCTTGGTTCAGCGATACAACCTTGTAGTCGAAGTAACTCCTGTTGTATAGTGTCTCTACAACTGATACTGATACATTATAGTCGTATCCCTTAGGAAGCATGAGCGTTGCATTGCCAAAACTGTTTGTCGCCAAGGCGGCTATTAATGACCCGTCGGTGGCATTCCTGATCTCGACATGGGCTCCTTGATACGGCTTACCATCAGCGTAGAGGACTCTTACCTCAAGCTTGGCATAGTCGGTTACATTAACTGCCTCGGGTATTAGCGGTATGTTCACTATGGTGTCTTTGTCGAAGAGGTATGTTGCATTAAAGACCCGGTACCCCGTAGCGTTTACTGTTACATTATATTTGCCTATAGGTAGTACTAGTGTTGCGTTCCCAGCTTCATTGGTTGTCGCTGTGAATGTCGTGTTGTAGTAGGTGCTATTTGTTGGCTCTATGAGTGTTGCCGTGATGTTTGCTCCCGATATCGTCGAACCGTTAGTGGCGTCGTAGACTAGGAATGTTACCGTGACATTCTCCTTCACGTAGGTCACATTCTCTTTCGGAGGCTTTGGCACAGGGCTTATGTATAGCTGTATGAGGGTGTGGTTGAATATTGGCACGGTCACCCTATCCTCTATGAACCCAGCCTTTACCGCTCTGAAAGTCCATGTACCGCCGAAGAGTGTGAAGTTTACTTCTCCCTTCTCGTTGGTCGTGCCGTTGTACTTTATCTTGGATTTAAGATCCGTGCCGAAGCTTACCTCTACGAAGGCTCCCGGCGACGGTGCCCACGAGCTGTTCTCCAGCACATACTCGAACACTCTCACCGTGACATTGAATGGTCCTTCCGGCAGTGGCTGGGGTATCTTGTATGGCGGGTAGTATACTACTCTGAACTCGTTGTTAGACTTCACGTAATCGTACTTTGCATCAATTATCCTTGCCACGATCTCGACGAAGGCTGTCTTGTTTGTCGACTTCATAAACTCTATTGCATTGTTGACAAACCTCGATATGTTGTAGATATGGTATTTTGTCGTGTTTGCTGGGATGAAGGTGTAGACTGTACGCCGATCGGGTTCTCTAACCAGCTTCTCCTCCAAGCCCTCAAAATACTTCACATTAATGATCAGCTCGTACTCGACGCTCTGGTTCGCATTAATGCTTGTGACCGCAACGGTTGCATGGTGTGGGAGAGTTGACGTGATTTTTGTCCCGTTCAAGTACACTTTTATGCTAACGTCAGGCGGTTGCTTGTAGAAGTATGTTATGATGAACTTCTCACAATATTGTAACATCCCGCCGTTTGCCGGATCCAAGTACTTGGTGTTTTCTCTCGTCACATAGTAGTAGAGGTACCCGCTCGGGCTTTGGTTGTACTCTATGCTTCCGGCTAGCTCGAATGCCTCGGTCATGTCGTGGGTCCAGTTTCCTTCACGGTAGATGTACGTCCTCTCCGCCATGACCATCGGATACGGCATGTCAAGGAACTCTACCCGCTCGACTCTTAGCGGAGACTCCAGTATGTTGTAGTGGATTGTCGTGGTGTAGCCAAAGCCGTCCAAGGGATCCAGGGTCTTGACAACCGATACATCCACATCGATGTTCACGTCGACATAGTATCCAAGCCTCTTCTCGAACTCGACAGTTATGTTGTCGGCTCCAAGATACAGCCCGAAGTCCGCATAGGCTCCATTCTCTCCAGCCGTCAGCTCATACCTTATTCCATTGATGGTCACGCTACCGAGGATGTCGGCTATCTCCGTGGGATCGGTGTATATTTGTCCGCCGGCGACGACAGCCCTAGGCTGGATCTGTTCTCCGCAAACCACTGTTGCGACAGGAACTCTAAGTCCGCCTGTGACGAATTCCCACAGGTTTGCGTATCCATGTATCAGGGTTTCTACAATGATTTTTGCCCCAGTGATCTTAAGCTCGTCTAGATCGTAGCCATATTGTCCTGCTATAGTTGTCTCAATAATGCTCTTGAGGTCGATTACCGGCGGCAGGTTTCCTTCCTCTAATCGTTTCCTGTATTCGTCCCAAGTGTCTCCCCATGCTATGAAGTGTACGCCAACATCCTTGATGCCGTACTGTTGGGCTATCTTCTTTATGTGCTCCACGTACTCGCTCCCAGCCTTCTGGATCTCTTCCATTGGTAGTACTAGTGCGACTGCTGCATACTTGTTCCCGTAGGGATCTTCAACGATCGGCATTACTGCTATGAAGCTCCTTGCACTCGTGTATGTTAGATAGTGCGTTAGTATCCCTAATCCTGCGTCAACCATCAACGCTATCCCAACGATCTGTAGTGCTCTTCCGGCTGTCTTCATTATAGGCTTTAGTCTCTCCAGCTCCAAAGCCCTTAGCAGGTCGTCGAGATAGACTGTTGCCCCTTCTTCTGCCGCACCCCATTCGACGGCACTTTCAAGAGCGTCTTTAAGAGCCTGTCTCAGCACGTATGTACCGGTAGCGGTGCTTATTCCACCGGATAGTATTTCTAATCCAACCGCTCCGAGAATCTCCTTTCCTAGGTCGAAAACAGGGGCAGCGGTTACAACCATTAGCGAGTGCCTTAGCTTGATCTCGCTGTAAACGTCCATGGGTGCCGTGAATGGTACGTCAATGACCACGGCTGAGGATACTGTTGCACCGCCGAAACCGTAGCCCGTCCACCCATATAGTGCCTGAACATTATAGAGGCTGAGCATCTCGATAGTATGCTTTTCATCAAAGCCCATTTCTGGGAAAGACGCTGTCCTTAGCTCCAGTTTTTCGACATAACCGCTACTCTCCACTACTTTGGTTACCTTGACCAGCCCCTTCTTGTACATGTTGCCGAGTCTTCCGTAGAGTATGTCGGGGTCGTTTGTCAGGTTCAGGGGCACCGACTCGGTGAATACTCTCGATATTGTTATCCTGCCGGAGTGGAATAGGAGCTGGAAGTCTATGTCCTCTGGTGCCTCGATGACTATCGGAGTGTTTGTGTCATACATGTTTCTGGAGAAGTTCATTGAACCCCAGAACCTGATCCTAGGCTCCCCTACGCTAATGTCCCTCTTCACGACCATGTACAGCGAGTTGCCGACGAAGACATAGTTCGCCTTCGGACTCACTGCGGCTGCATACCAGCCTGGCGTACCGGGGTCGGCGAAGTGTATTATAGTTGTCTGGTTTGTCAGAACATCGTAGATTATTGCATAACCGGGTCTTGATGAATCTCTGTGCGTACATAGTGCGAAGACCTCGGTGACCTTCGGTATCCACCTCTCGTAGAACGGGTTGTAGATCCATGAGTCATCGGGTGCTTCCTTGTTCTGGTATATTACTTTGAACTCCTTTGTCGTGGTGTTGAAGTGGGCTATTATGACCCAACCATTCTTTGTTCCGCCTATAACATATCCTACATTATATGGATCGCTTAT
>Ga0180301_10004401_pt1 | contig 10892 bp, 6 predicted proteins | sample GuaBasSediGuay16_FD_121797 | JGI IMG/M metagenome (GOLD analysis project Ga0180301, IMG submission 121797) | Subseafloor sediment microbial communities from Guaymas Basin, Gulf of California, Mexico - Guay16, Core 4569-2, 12-15 cm | ecosystem: Environmental > Aquatic > Marine > Hydrothermal... | reverse complement strand
GTAGCGGTGTGCGATGGTGAGTTGGTAATACACATGAATGTGCCCGTCTCTGACGGGAAGAAGCCATAGGCCACTTTCAGATGCAGAGGTCTTCAGCGCAGCGGATGTAGTCATACAGGAGCTTGAGCCAATGAAAAGGAAGAAAGAATACGCTGCTGACTGAAAGAACTTTCAGGCAGATAAGCTAATCGAACTCCATCTCGAATTCTTCCCAGCTGTCATACCCTTCCGGGGGCGGGGTCGGCTCATAGTTGGATGGCGGCATCTTTCCGGTCTCTGCCCAGTCAGCAAGGCTCTCCAGCGGGGTCGGCTCGGTTATTTCAGGGAATGACTGCGGTGGAGGCGATTCCGTTATGGTCGTTGGCGGCGGTGAGGTGTCACCTGACGGCGCCGCTGACGGAGTTTCTGCCGGCACCTTACCATCAGCAGTCTGCTGTGCACCCTTGGGGTCGCTTGCCCCGAATGCCTTCATTATGCATATTATGCACACTATGCCCATGACTGCTCCTATCAGCAATCCGCCTATGTCAAAGCTGTTCATGTTGCTGCTGCTCAGGCCTGCGAAGTTGTCGGTGTTGCATGTCGCCTCTCTCTGCGCCTTTATCTCCTGTATCTTGCCCTCTACCTGGCTTAGTACCGGCAACAGGATGCCTGTCACGCATGCTGCTATGCACATGAACCACGGCCACGCCTCGCAGCACCACTCACACGAGCCTTCCGACACTATGCATATTATCAGAAGGACTATCGCTATGCCCCACATGGCCGCAAGTATCATCTGTATTATCTGCTTGTTCTTCTTCATCTTCGCTTCCTGCTCCTCAAGCTTCTCTATCTGTGCCTCACATGACTTGACGTAGTCGCTCTTGATTCTCGTGGCGGTCACTGCGAATGAAGCTGTTATGTTCTGCGTAACCCTCGTGTTGTTCCTTGTGTATGATATGGTCAGAGTTATCATGCCGTCGGACTTTGTGCTGCCTTCGGTGGAGTCCTCAACCGTGTCCATTGTCATGGAGCACGTATAGCTCGCATTGTCCCCCTCTACACAGTTCACATCGCGCGTATCGTTGCCCTGTGTGTACCATGATGATATGACCTCCATGTCATCCGGCGGATTCATCACATGTGTACTCATGAGAAGCGGGTCCACGAATATGCAGTCCCCTTCCAGCTGCATTATGGTGCATGTTATCGGGTCAGGCTCCATGCCATCGAACATAAGGTATATCTGGCTGCTCTTCAGGCACTGCCCTGCAAGGTTGACGCCCGTGTAGCAGTACTCGTCCGCTGAGGGGCACGTGCAGTCAACGCAGCAGTTGTCATACGCCTCCCCGAGGTCCCACTCACAGAGGCCGTTCCCGCAGTGGAACGTGGGCTCTATGCTTATCTGTGGTATGTCTATGAGCACCGACTTGCTCGCCACTGACGAGCCGTTGTTGAAGTCAAGGCTTATGTTCACGCTGTTCTGGTCCAGCAGTATGCGGTTCGATGCGTTGTTGTAGTGCGGGGTCGTCTTGTAGTTTATGGAAGGTATGACTATGTTGCAGACCGATACGCCGCTGGCGTTTATGTCCGAGCACGTTGATGCGCACTGTACGCTGCCGCCTGCCAGCCTGCACACAGGATGCACCTCTGCGCCGCGGGGCACGTTGGTGACGGAGACCGAGAAGTCCATTATATGTTGGTACGTGGAATCCGTGAAATCAACCGGGCCTATATCGCTGACTTCCATTCCTATCCCGGACATGGGCTTGCACGTGTCCCCCTGTGTGTGGTATGCAGTATCCTTTGTGTCGCAGTACTGGCCCGACGGGCACGCGCAGTCGTAGCAGCAGCCGCCCGGGCTTTCGTCCGGGTTGCATGTCCCGTCACCGCACCAGTGCGCACCTATGAACAGCGTGGCAAAGGTGTTGCTGAGCGTCTTGCTTATGGTTTCCGTTCCGTTCCTGTATATCAGGCCATAGCTCATGCTCGGGTAAAGGTTGTAATCTATAGTGGAGTTGTAGTCGCTTATCACAAACCCCATCGTGCATGTCGAGTTGTACACGTTCGGGTTCTGTGACGGCTTCTCTGTGCATGATATCGTGCAGCTTGCGGTGCATGGCACGCTGTCATCCCTGGTGCATTCCATGGAGCAGGAGGGTGACATACCGGAAAGACCTCTGGGCTTGCTGGTTATACTTATTCCTAATGACACTGTATCACCTGGCTGGTGTGTGTAGAAGTGTATGGGGGCCACGTTGGATATCTGCAGGTTATTGTCAGTCAGGTCGTTCATGCAGCGCACCGAGCTCATGTTGCCCGGCTCCATGTCGCAGTACCTGCCCTGCCCCAGGCAGGGGCAGTCATAGCAGCAGTTGGAGTCATCCTCTCCCAGGCTGGCCTCGCATGCCCCGTTCCCGCAGGTCCACGAGCTCACAACAACATTGGGGAACGAGGTGGAAACCTCCTTCTCCCTCATGTCCGGTCCGTCCTGGTACCTTATGCCGAAGCTTATGGTGTTGGGACCGAGTACATAGCTGTCGCCGCTGCACATAGGGTCGGCGGGTACCGTTAGGGGGCAGTTGTATGACGAACCGGTATTTACACACGTCGTCGGCTGGACAGGGTTGCTGCCCAGCTTGTACGACTGGTTGAGTATGGTCATGCCGGTCGGCGCACCAACTATCTTGACATATATGTTGATGTTGTGGGGCACGTAGCAGTTCGATATGCCCGTCTGCTGCTGGCCCACGAGGTCAAGGCTCACTATCCCCATGCTCCTGCAACCCACGTCGATGTCGCAGTACTGGCCGAAAGAACAGGAGCAGTCATAACAGCAGTTCACCGAGTTCTCCCCCAGGCCGCTCTCGCAGTTGCCGTTCCCGCAGGTGAAGGACGGGTTCATGTTGAACACCACAGGGTTGCGTATGCTGCCGCTCTTTATGGGGAATGCGAACGAATACTCGCCCTCTATTCCGGTTATTATGTAGCTTGAGTTTGTCTCTGTCTGGAACCCTGCCGGCGGGTCATCTGATGTCAGCTCATAAAAACCAGTGGCATGCTTCAGCCAGGCATCCTTCACCCATGCCGGATTCATGGGTATCATCTTCCTGGTGTTTATGAAGTCCTTTATCTTGGCGGCCATGTCACTTGTCTGTGCATGTATCTTGACATAATCTATGTTGTCCGAGAAAACAGGGTCGAATCCGCTATACTGGTCGTGCTTGTACAGCCTGTAATGGTATCCGTACCATTCGCTGCTGGTGCCTGCCATCTCGACCAGTATTATTATGTGGCCGGTTTGCGGGTAGTTCATTGTCGTGTCAGCGAGCTCTGACCAGTCGTATTCCTTCTGCATGTTGCCCGTGAACGTCTCCGGGGATGATGACATGCAGGCCACCGGGTCAAGCCCCCCGCATTTGTATATGACAGCCTTTATTATCTGCTTGGATGTCTTGTTGGAGACCGAGATGGTTACCTTGTTCGTCCCGCTGTTCGGTGATACATGTACCTGTATGTAGCTGTTGGGGGATATCATGGTTGTCTCGAGCAACGAATCCCCGAGGTATATCTTGACGTCTATGTTGCTGTTGGTTGCTATCACGACCGGTATGTTCAGCATTATATAGCATACCATTATTGCCGCTACCTGCATTGCAATTATGCCGTATCTCATTTCATCCCTCTATTGGGTCTATCCCGCAAACGTTTATCATGTCATCCACCAACCGCTCTGACTCGTTCTTGCTTATGGTGTCTGTCTCATCCACTATAGGTATATTAATTTCAATTATTTTATTTGACGTGCCTAGGGTAACTGTCCCGTTCAGGGCTCCTATGGTCGTGTTGGTGAACAGTGCAAAATCTGTGGCATTGGTCACATTTAGCAGGACTGCCTCTATGGTGTAGCTGTTAGGCTGCATTTCGCGTGACACTGTGCCGGTCAGAGTAGCGCTAAGCATGGATTGGTAGCATTCGGTCTCGCTCATGGTGTCGCAGTCCGTATCTGTCGCCGTCTGGTCCACGTTGTTCCAGTAGCTGTAGCAGTTGCTCTCCGGCGAGTAGAACTTCATTGAGGCGTAATGCGTTGTGAGCTCCTTCGTGCAGTTGGCTGTGTTGACCTCGTATATCCTTGCCGTGAGCCTCGGGTACACGTACACTGTATAGTCCCCGTCTATCTGGGCACTTGTTATATTGCAGCGCTTGTACATGTAGTCATCGGAGTAGTAGATGCTGAGGTCGGCTTTCTCGCATCCTATGTTTCCGGTGAGCCTGCCGGTCGAGTCGGTCTTGCCCATTATGCAGCTGCCGAAGACCACGTTGGCGTCCTTCGCGGGGTAGCCGTTCGGCCTGAGAACCCTGACACTGGCAGAGCACGAGGAGTCGGGGCATCCCATAAGACCGGGCAGGTCTCCCTCGTCTCCTGTGCAGTCAGTGGTGCCACCTGTGCTGCTAGGGTTGTTGACGCATGCCGAATACGGGTCATGGTCGTCGCAGTCCCCCGGCATCATGTCCTCCACATCTACCAGCGTGCCTATGTTGAAGTAGTGCCCTGTCAGCTCATCAAAAACCCTGAGGACGACCGGGAACTTGAAGGAATACCTCATCGAGTACGTGCTGATGCAAAGTCCGCCTGACGTGAGTATCCTTGAGCTGAATAGCGGGCTGGGGTTTGTGAGATGTACGGAGTTGGTCATGGGTATGTTGAAGTCATCGGTGACATGGAAGAGAGGATGCAGCTGCTCGTACGTCTTGCCGCCAAGGTCCTTTATGCCGTATATCTTCGGCTGGGTGGGGTCAGTCGTCGTATCCGTCCACCATTCCGTGTTGCCCAAAGTGTATTTAACTATGCCTTCAAGCGCATCCGACAGCTGGTCTGGCGTCCTTGTGACGACCTCGCCGCATTTGGACAGGTATCCTGTAGTGGGGAGCTCGCCGTGCCCGTCAGCCGCTATCTTGGAGAAGTACATGGAATTGATTATGAACAGCTCCAGGTACCTCTTGTTTGCGGCCTCCTGTGCGTAATTGCTCATGAACTCGTATATCTCGCCGAACTTGGTAGGAACCGAGAACGTGTACGGCTGCTCTATCGGGAAGCCGTTGACCTTCGTGGGCAGGTATACCTCGAAGTCTATTTTGTTCTTGAGTATGTTGGCGTTCACTGACATAGAAGCCGTATCCAACGTGGTATTCTTGCTGAAGTATTCTGTCTTGCCCGACAGGCCGGCGGTTATGTATGTCTTCATGTAGTCCTGCAGCCTGGATGTTATGCTGTTGAGAGATGGGACCATGCTCGCACTGCCGCACTTCTGCCATATTGGCACTGATACTTTGGTGAAAAGGACGGCCTCCTCGGTGTCAGGTATGGTTATGTAACCGCCCTTCTTCTCCAGCCATTCCACTGCGGTGTCGGCCGCCTCCCGTGCAACGTTCACTACGTTGTCCTTTACTAGCTTCTGTTGCTGCTCCGTGCTCTGCGGCACATTGGTAGGGTATATGCTGGAAGTATAAGCGAAATAGGCGACTATGACTATTACAAGCGCCACCCCAACAAGCGCGAAGAACTCCATCTGCCCCTTTCGCATATAACATATTATATAATTAACTAGAATTATAAATGCGGACCATGGAACTAAATTTAAATCAATTATTGAAAAGAATGGTGAGGGAATAGCATGCTTACCAAGGACGGGCTTAAAAAAGAGTTCTCAAGGGACTGGAAGCAGCACTACCAAGTGGGCCTGTTCATGGAGAAGGGCTTCGTGAGGAAGAAATGCCAGCACTGTGGCAAGCACTTCTGGACCCTTGACCCGGACAGGAAGAGCTGCGGCTCACCACCGTGCGACAACTACAGTTTCATAGGCAACCCAGCCACTAAGGTCAAGTGGGATTATGTCGAGGCGTGGAAGAATTTCGAGAAGTTCTTCAAGAAGCACAGCCACGCGTCCGTGCCCCGGTATCCCGTAATAGACAGATGGAGGCCAGACCTATACTTCACCATAGCAAGCATACAGGACTTCCAGAGGATAGATGGCAACAGCGTGGTGATGGAGTACCCGTCAGACCCACTGGTCGTGCCGCAGGTATGCCTGAGGTTCAATGACATACCCAACGTCGGTGTCACCGGAAGGCACCACACGTGCTTCATAATGCCCGGCCAGCACTCATTCGGCGAGTACTGGAAGGACAGGACCATAGAGCTCAACTACAAGTTCATAAACGGCGTCATGGGCGTGCCAGAGAAGGACATAACATACACTGAGGACATGTGGGCCATGCCCGATTTCTCCCAGTTTGGCCCCTGCCTCGAGACGTTCTCAAGGGGACTGGAGCTGGTGAACTCTGTGTTCTCGCAGTTCACGGCATCGGGGAGCGGTTACAAGGAGCTTCCCCAGAAAGTGGTAGACGTGGGCTGGGGGCACGAAAGGCTGGTATGGTTCAGCAACGGGACGACTACAGGGTATGATGCCGTGTTCGAGCCCGTAATGAAATGGATGCTCAAGAAGACGGGGATAAAGGAGACCGGCATATTCAACAGGTATTCCGTTCTGGCAGGCAGCCTGACAGTTGACGAAGTGGACGACATGCAGGCAATGAGGAAGAAGGTGGCCGACCAGATAGGCACAAGCGTGAAGGAGCTGAACAGCATAGTGGAGCCCATGCAGGCCATGTACGCGATAGCGGACCATGCCAAGTCGCTGCTGTTCGCGGTCACTGATGGCGGCATACCGTCCAACGTGGGCGGCGGATACAACCTGCGCGTCATACTCAGGCGCTCCCTGTCATTCATGGATGAGCACGGCTTCGGCTTCGACCTCAACGACGTGGCGGAGATGCACGCCAAACAGCTCAGGCCCATGTTCCCAGAGCTGAAAGACGGGCTGGACCCCCTGGCGAAGGTGCTCGATGTCGAGGAAGGCAGGTACAGGAGGACTTCCAAGAAAGCGGTATCCATAGTCAGGAAGGAGCTGTCCAAGGGCATAGGGGAGGACGACCTCGTGCGTCTATACACATCCAACGGCATATCGCCGGAGGAAGTGCAGAAGATAGCGAAAGAGAACGGCAAGGATGTCATGGTGCCTGATGACATATATTCCAAGATAACGGACCAGCACATGACGGGGGAGAAGGGGGCCGAGAAGCAGCACAGCATGGACGTTTCAGGTATACCTGCTACCAAGCGACTATATTATGACGATCCATACATGAAGGAGTTCAAGGCAAAGGTGCTGAAGAGTGTGGGGGAATGGATAGCGCTCGACAAGACGTGCTTTTATCCGGAAGGCGGGGGGCAGCCACCCGACCGCGGCATACTGCTGCATGAAGGCAAGGAGTTCAAGGTGACTGACGTCCAGAAAATAGGGGAAGTCATCATGCATAAGATCCCGGGCATGAGAGCAAAGGAAGGCATGATGGTCGACGGCATGATAGACTGGGACAGGAGATACACCCTGATGAAGATGCACAGTGCGACGCATGTGCTTGCGGGCGTGACGAGAAATGTGATAGGGGGCCATATATGGCAGGCTGGCGCCCAGAAGGGACTGAAGTCCTCGCGCCTGGACCTGACACATTATGAACGCTTTACTGACGGGGAGCTGTCGAAGATAGAGAAAGAGGTCAACGCGGTTATAATGAGGGGCCTTGAGATAAGCACCAGGTTCTACCCGAGAAGCGAAGCAGAGAGCAGGTACGGGTTTGTGCTCTACCAGGGAGGCGCATCCCCTGGCAAGGAAGTCAGAGTGGTCAGCGTCAAAGGCCTCGACGTAGAAGCCTGTGCAGGCACACACCTTTCCAACACCAGAGAGATAGGGAAGTTCAAGATAATACGGTCGGAGAGGATACAGGACGGCGTCAACAGGATAGAGTATGCCGTATCCGGATCTGCTGAGGAGTTTGCGAAGGAGGAGAAAGCACTCTTCGATAGGGTAAAGTCAATGATGGTGGCATTATCCAAGGAAGTGGAATCCATCAAGGAGACGGCTGACATCTCGGAAGAACTGTCAAAGACGGCTGACGTGTTCTCAGTCGATGCCAAATCCCTTCCCCAGACCATGCAGAAGTTCGCCAAGGAGATAGCGCAAAACCAGAGGAAGATAAGCAAGCTGTCCGACGAGCTCGGCCTTGAGAAGAAGCCGGAGAAGCCGCTGGACGGGCCTGCTAACAGCATGCATGAAGCAGCAGCCAGGATATTCGAATTCTGGAAATCGCAGCGCAAAGAGATTGACAGGATGGCCAAGGAGAAGGCGAAGCACGAGTCGGAGAGCCTGCTTTCGAAAGCCAGGGACAACACGATATTCGAGGTGCTCTCCCTCGGCAGGAAGGAGCTGATAGAGACCGCCGGGAGGCTTATTGACGCTGACCCCAGGTTGACAGTCATACTCGCTAACCAGGCAGGTGACATCGTGGGGATGAGCAAATCCCGTGACATGTCCAGGGAGATAAAGGAGATATGCCAAAAGGCGGGCGGGTCTGGCGGCGGAAGGAAGGAATTCGCCCAAGGAAGGGTCGAGCTGTCGAAGCTAATCAAGGTAATGGAAAAGGATTAACTTTGGCAATCACCCTGTCTGATATGTCTTGTTTGATGATTGGTTATTCGCGGGCTGGTTCTTTGCTATGTCTCTCAGCAGGCACTCCTTGGGCTGTACTGCAGTTATGTCACAGAATATGTCGGTCAGCATGTTCTGCGTTATTTCCTTGCCTTCCAGCTCGGCTATGTCACCGGTAGGGCTGACCATCTGGAACTTGACATATCCGGAATCGCTGACATCGGTCATGTTGGATGTGTCTATGGATGCTTTCTCCAGGACAACGTATCCCTGAAAGCCCCTGGCGAACACCTCCAACGATGCGTCCCTTGATGCGCACTCCCGACAGTCGCTGGAATGCACGCTGCGTATAACCACCCTGCCCGTCCTGAGTATTGACAGCAGCTCATCGCTCGACAGGTATTTGTTCATGACGGTTGGTATCTCGTTCCGGGGCGCGTTGTCCACGAACCGGCCGATGCCCATTATGGCGTATCCTGCTACCGAGAAGAGCATGAGCCCCCCAATCACGAGCGCAGCCATCCTTTCCTTCATCATGCTATCACTTACAAAATATGAATCAATACTTAAAACGTTTCCCAGTGTATAACGTCTTCAACAGGCTCCCTCCTGGATGCAGGCGGCCTGTTGGCGGGGTATCCGAGCGTTATTAAGGCGAGTGGCCTTGTCTCTGTTGGCATGACCACGGCATCCCTGACAGCATCCTCGCTGAACGCCCCGACCCAGCACCCCCCTATGCCTTTGTCCCATGCTGCCAAGAGCATGTTCTCCACGGCAGCAGAAACATTCTGTATGGAATACAGTGACTTGCCCCTCTCACCGTACGCCCTGGCCGATGCCTCGAGGTTGGCGCATGCCACGACCACCACCGGAGACCTCTCTATGAAGCTCTGCTCAAACGCAGCGGATGCCAGCGCTTTCTTCCCTTCTGGTGTCTTAACTATGACGAACTCCCAGTCCTGCACGTTGCCGGATGATGGTGCCCTGGTGGCGGCAGCTATAAGGTCCTTGATGATGTCGTCGCTTATCTCCTTGGTATCGTATTCCCTTACCGTGGCCCTCGTGTTTATGCAATCGGATGTTTCCATGGAATATTATTCCCATGCTGGTTAAAAACCAAGCGTTTCGCGATTGTCGAAAGGTATTCAATACATTTAAAAAACTTTTGGGGCGTATTAATACTAGATTCGCATGAGCGATAAGAATGTAGGCATAGTGGGTTACGGGGCTTATGTGCCCAGGTTCAGGATAGCCGTTGAGGAGATATCCAGGATATGGGGAGAGGACCCGAAAGCCATAAGGAATGGCCTGGGCATAAGCGAGAAAAGCGTGCCAGACATGGACGAGGATACCGTGACCATAAGCGTCGAGGCAGGCAGAAATGCATTGCTCAGGGCGGGCGTGGACCCTGCCAAGATAGGCGCAATATACATAGGCTCGGAGAGTCATCCTTATGCGGTGAAGCCTAGCGGCACTGTCGTAGCAGAGGCTTTGGGCATAGGGCCCAACTTCACGTGCGCTGACCTCGAGTTCGCATGCAAGGCAGGAACAGCTGGCATGCAGATATGCTACTCCCACGTCAAATCAGGTTTCGCGGATTACGGGCTCGCGATAGGGGCCGATACATCCCAGGGAAGGCCGGGCGATGCCCTTGAATACAGCGCCGCAGCAGGCGGGGCGGCATTCGTTATAGGCAAAGACCCGCTGGCGACCATAGACGCCACGTGCTCATACACAAGCGACACCTCTGACTTCTGGAGAAGGGAGGGCCAGGACTACCCGAGCCACGGCGCGAGGTTCACGGGGAAGCCGGCATACTTCAAGCACGTCATATCTGCAACCAAGCTGATGATGGACAAGGTGTCCATGGAAGCCAAGGATTTCGATTACGCCGTCCTTCACATGCCCAACGGCAAGTTCCCGGCAAGGGCAGCCAAGATGCTCGGCTTCAACATGGAGCAGATGGAGCAGGGGCTTGTGGTGAAGAAGATAGGCAACTGCTATTCCGGCTCCAGCCCGCTCGGTCTTTCAGCTGTGCTGGACATAGCAAAGCCCGGCGACAGGATAATCATGACATCATATGGCTCAGGCGCAGGGTCTGATTCTTTCGTGATGACGGTAACTGACAAGATACTGGAGAGAAGGGACCTTGCACCGAAAACCGATGATTACATAAACAGGAAGGAGAACATAGACTATGGCACATATGTTAAGCTGAGGAGGAAGCTTAAGCTTGGCGGTTAGCATGACTAATGTTGCTGTTATAGGGGCATCGTACACGAAGTTCGACGAGCACTGGGAAAGGTCGCTTAGGGACCTTTCGACAGAGGCAGGAGCCAAGGCCATAGAGGAAGCAGGCAT